>Ga0193726_1001447_pt1 | contig 18665 bp, 15 predicted proteins | sample H2c1metaG_FD_144928 | JGI IMG/M metagenome (GOLD analysis project Ga0193726, IMG submission 144928) | Soil microbial communities from a riparian zone of the East river system, Colorado, United States - H2c1 | ecosystem: Environmental > Terrestrial > Soil > Riparian zone | place: USA: East River... | reverse complement strand
GGAAGACCTCTCCGGTGGCAACGCCCTTCCCGAACAGGCTGCCGAGCACGGTGGAGCTGAAGCTGCTGTACGTGCCGGTCTGCTGGCTCGGCGAGATGCCCGTGATGTTGACGTACTGCGCGTAGATCGGCTTGCTCGTGAAGAAGGACAGGTACTTCATGGCCGCGTCCTTGTTCTTGGTGGTCTTCAGCACCTCGAAAGTCAGGTCGTTGCTCAGCAGCGGCTGGTTGTCGCTGGCCACGTTGCTGCCCGGCAGGGCGAAGCTCCCGACCTGCATCTTGGGGTTGGCCTTCTGAATGCTGGCCAGGTCCCAGGAGCCGTCGAGCAGCATCGCCGCCTTGCCCGCCGCGAAGTCACCCGGCATGCCCTGCCACGCCTCGCCCGTGTAGTTGGGCTCCAGGTACTTGGCGATGGCGGCCTCTTCGGTCATGGCTTTCACGAAGGCCGGGTTGTTCCAGGACACCGAGCCCTTCTCGAGGTCCGCGGCGAGGTTGTGGTCAGTGCTCTGGGGCAGCCAGAGATCGGCCATCAGCGGCTCGGTGAGGAACTGCTGCGCGTACCCGCTGGCACCGCCGCCGAGGCCGAGCCAGATCGGGGTCACATGCTGGGCCTTCAGCGTCTTCAGCACGGAGATGAACTGGTCGTAGGTCTGCGGCGCGGCCAGGTGGTACTTGGCGAAGACGGCCTTGTCGTAGAAGACGACCCACTGGTACTCGCCCGAGAGCAGCCCGTACACCTTGCCGTTGTACGTCATGGACTGCAGCGCGGCCGGCGTCATGTTGTTCAGGAACGGCTGGCCGTTGAGGGGCAGGAAGACGTTATGGGTGCCCCAGAACTGGAGCGTGTCCTCGGTGGACCTGGTCGCGTTGACCGGCAGGGGCTGCATCGTGTGGTCGGTCGTCACGATGTCGGCGCTGCCGGAGTCAACCGAGGTCTGCAGCAAGGTCTCGTACGGGCCTGCGGTGTTGGCCGCGGTCTGGTACTGGACCGTGATGTTCGGGTACTTCTTCTCGAACTCGGCATTGATCTTCTTGAGCGCCTCGTTGGCCGGCGGGTTGACCCAGTTAATGATCTTCAGTGTCACCTGGCCACCGCTGCCAGACGATGACCCGCCGCTGCAGCCGGCCGCCGCGATAGCGGCGACCGCCAGCGCTCCGGCCATAATGAGCCGTGGCCGAGTGTGAACTCGCAAGAACTGGCTACCGAACATCAGATCGCGAGCCTTTCGTGAGGTGAACGTGCGTGCGTCAACGTGTGCGTGTGCGTCATGGCGGGGATCGCGGTTGGCCCTTTAGTCCTTCTTAAAGTAGGATTCTTAACTAATGACCTACTCTTGTCAAGACCTCTTGTGCCGGGATGCCCGACTCCTCCGCTGGCCACTGCTCCCCCTCGCCATGCGGCCGGAGCAGGCCGATGGCTGATGCCCGCCGTCCCAGCAAGCTGACGCCGGCCGTCGCGCCGTCACTGCTGCGGGAGATGAACCAGCGGCTGCTGCTGGACCTGCTGTTCACGGGGGGCCCGGCCACGCGGCCGCAGCTGGCCAAGGCCACCGGCCTGTCCCAGCCGACCGTCATCTCCGCGCTGTCCGACCTCGAGCGCCAGCAGCTGGTCATCCCGCGCGGGCTGGCCACCTCGGCGCCGGGCCGGACTCCGATGCTGTATGAGTTCAATCCCGCGGCCGGCGCCGTCATCGGCGTGGACGTGGGGAGGCAGTGGCTGCGGCTGCTCGTGACGGACCTGGCCGGCACCCGCCTGAGCCAGGTCAACGTCCGCAACCGGGCCTCCAACCGGGACAGCCTGGTCGGGGCCATCACCGGGCTGGTCGCGCGGGGCAGCACCGAAGCCGGGCTCTCGCCCGAGCTCACGACGCACACGGTGATCGGATCGCCCGGCGTCATCAAGGACGACCGGAGCAAGCTGCTGTACGCGGTCAACCTGCCGGACTGGCACCGGTCGGATGTGCAGGCCGCCCTGCAGGAGCGGATCGGCCCCGACGTGAGCTTCGAGAACGACGCCAACCTGGCCGCCCTGGGCGAGTACACCTACGGCGCGGGGCAGGCCGCGGACCCGTTCGCCTACCTGACGATCGGGACCGGGGTCGGGGTCGGCCTCGTGATCGACGGGCACCTGTACCGCGGGTTCACCGGCTCGGCGGGCGAGGTCGCCTACCTGCCCATCGGCCAGGAGACCGTGCTGCGCAAGCAGCGCCCGGCGCCCGGCATGCTGGAGCAGTCCGTCAGCGCGGACGCCATCGTCGAGCGGGCCCGGGCCGCGGGCATGACCGGCTCGCTGACCGCGGAAAAGGTGTTCCGGGCCGCCCGCCGCGGCGACCGCGCGGCCGCGGAGGTGGTCGCGCACGAAGCCCAGCTCCTGGCGCGGGTCGTCGCCAGCATCTCCGCCTTGCTGGATCCTGAGCTGATCGTCGTCGGCGGCGGCGTCGGGCAGAACCTTGATCTTCTCCAGCCGCTCATGATGGAGGAGCTGGCCCGGCTCACCCTGATGCGGCCGGCGCTGGCGGTCGGTGACCTCCGCCAGGACGCGGTGGTGATGGGGGCGATCGCGATGGGCATCGAGCAGGCCCGGGAGGCGATCTTCGCGGCCCGGCACGCCCGGGCGCCCGTCCCGGCCCAGCCCGGCCCGGCGCGGCCTGACCAGGTCAGCCGGTCGCCTGCACCGCGGTAGCCGCCTGCAGGGCGCGCACCGCCCCGTCCGCCAGGAGCGCGGCCGCCTCGGGCCCGTAGCGCGCGCAGCCGACCTCGTAGCCGCGGCGGGGAAACTCGTCCGCGACCGGGATGTAGCCGATGGCCTCGTTCGCGTATCCCGCCACCAGCAGGTGCCTGATCCCCGCGCGCTGCCGGATGTCCGCCGCGACCTGGATGAACGGCTCGCCGGGAATCCCCACCACGGCCAGGTCCGGGCCGATGCGCAGGGCCTGGACCTCAACGCGGTCCGGACGCTGCGCCGGACGGCCGTCCCGGAGGGCATACGGGTAGGCGCGGCGGGCGTACAGCGCCTCCATCACGAGCGCCGCGCGGTGCGGCATGAGCTGGCGGCGGTCAGCGCCCGGCTCCTCCAGCGCTGCGGTCACGCGGCGCAGTTCCGCGTCGACCTCGTCTCCGGTGAGCTCGCGCGCCGGAAGGGTCACCGGCACGCTGGCGCTGCCCAGCGGGCCGGGCGTCACCACGTCGGCCCGGTCGACGTCCGCCGGGCTGTCTTCTGACCAGCTGAGGTTCCTGACCCACTGGCCATGGCCGAGCGGCGCGGACTCGTGGACGGCCCTGGCGGCCGCCAGCCCGACGATGCTGCCGATCCGGGCCGCCTCGGCGTGGTCGTGGGAAGACCAGACCGGGTTGATGTCGCCGCAGCAGCCCTGGAGGTACATCGCCCGGCCGCCGACCGCGCCGGCGACCAGATCGACCGCGGTCCCCGGGAAGTCGGGCGAGATATCGAGGTTGCCGCCCTCGAGCACGGTGGCGTGGCAGGCATAGCTGACGACCGTGGTGATCGGCTCCCGGCCGGCCGTCGCCGCCAGGATGCGCGCGGTCGTCTCGATCGGGCCGTCCGGGTCACGGCGGTTCTGGCTGACCGAGGTGAGGGTCGTCTCGGCGTACCGGAGGCTGGCCGGCCGCGCGTCCCGCGCCGCTTCGGCAATCGCGCCGGCGATGCGGGCGGCGACCTGCTCGACGTAGGCGGGATCCTGCGCGAGGGTCAGCGCCGCGGGTCCTGAATGGGTGTGCGAGGCCGTGACCATGACCTGGTCGGCCTGCCAGCCGAGGGCGGCGCTGACCGCCTCCCGGACCAGCCGGGTGAGGTCGAACGTAGCGAACAGCAGGTCGCACGCCGCGATCGCGACCGGCCTGAGCCCGTCGTCGGCGACGAGCACCTGCGCCCGCAGCGGCGCATGCAGCCGCACCGAGACGCCGGTGCGATCGCCGTAGCCGCCGAGCGCGTAGCCCACCGGCGGTGTGATGTCAGCGGTCGCGGCGCCGACGCGCAGGTTCGTGCTCATTGCTTCTCCAAGCTCCGTCCCGCGCAGGCGTACGCGTCCAGGACCGCCGCCACCGCCGCCTTGCCGTCGCGTCCGTCGAGCGGCGCCGGGCTGCGGCCGGCCGCGGCCGCGGCGAACAGCGCATAGGGATTCACGGGCTCGGGCAGGTCGAGCTCGGCGCTGGTCCCGTCGCCGCCGCGCAGCACGGGCCGTCCGGTCTTCCCGGCCTGGACCGTGATCGTCCCGGTGGTTCCCACGAGGGTCAGCTGGAGTCCCGACGGCGGCGTGGAATCCCAGCTCGCGCGCAGCGAGCCGATCGCACCGCGGCCGAGCCGGAAGGCGACCTCCGCCGCGTCCTCGATCCCCGGCACCGAGGCCCTGGCCTTCAGGACCGCTCCCTCGACGGCGATCTCGTCACCGGTGACGGCGCGGACCAGGTCGAAGAGGTGCACGCCGAGGTCGAGGAGGGCGCCGCCGCCGGACTGCTCGCGGTCAAAGAACCAGTCAGCGCCGGGTGCCCAGTCCTGCGGCCCGGTGTGGCCCAGGACCGCCCTGACCCCGACCAGGTCGCCGATCCGCCCGTCGGCCAGCGCAAGGCCGGCCGCGCGGCAGGCCGGCGCGAACCGGATGTTCTGCGCGGGCATCAGCACGCGGCGCGCGGCGTCGGCGGCCGCGATCATGGCGTCGGCGTCGTCCAGGCTGACGGCCATCGGCTTCTCGACCAGGACGTGCTTGCCCGCCGCGCACGCGGCCACCGTCATGACCCGGTGCAGCCCGTTCGGCGTGCAGATGTCGACCGCGTCCACGTCGTCGCGCCCGACCGCTTCCTGCCAGTCGGTCACCACGTCGCCGCTGCCCCACTGCCCGGCAGCGCGCTTGGCCGACTCCAGCGACCGGCTCGCGAACACGGTCACGTCGACCAGATCGCGGCCGGCCGCGGCGAAGGCGGGAAGGTGGACGTCTCGCGCGATCGTTCCGCAACCGAGGATGGCCACCCTGACGGGTCCGGTCATGCGCAAAGCCTCATGCGTTGGATTATAAGGTTTGTAAACTAACAGGCAAGTGCGGGGCCGGGCCGAGGCGGACGTCCGGCTGGCCGAGGAGTCGCTTGGCCTCGCGGATTCCGCTCGTCATCGCGCCGTCCGCGTAGGCCATCCGCGCACTCTGGGTGTGCTCCCCCGCGAACAGGAGGCGTCCGCCGACCGGCTCGCCGAGCAGGTCAGCGTCGGCGGGCGCGGCCCCCGGCGGGATGTGGGTGTAGGCGCCGCCACTGCAGGGATCGTCGGCCCACGAGGTCACGGCGATGGCGGTCGGCGCCGGGCACGGGCCGCCGATCACCTCAGCGAGCATCTCGAGGGCCCACTGGGCGGCATCGGCCGCCGTGACGCCGAGGACCTGGCGGGTGAGACTGTGGAAGACCTGGAACACGAGCACCGGGCCAGCGCCGAACGCGTCGAGCCCGAGCACCCAGATCGCCGGGTCCCCGGCGGCGCGCGGAAAGATCAGCACGTGCGGGAAGCCCGCGGCGCGCCAGAACGGCTCGCCGAACCGCAGCGCCACCTTCTCGTAGCGGCCGAACCCGAGCCGCCGGATGGCGTCGAGGCGGTCCGGCGGCAGAACGGGCGAGAACCGTGGCGCGCCCCGCTTGAGGACGCCGAGCGGCACGGTGACCACCACGTGCGATCCCGCTTCGGATGCGCCGTCCGCACTGCGCACTCCCGCGCCCCGTGCTGACCGGGCCACCTCGGTCACCTCCACGCCCAGGCGCACGTCAACGCCTGCCGCCATGGCCTCCGCCAGCTGCCGGTAGCCGCCGTCGGGCACATCGCCGAAATAGTCCCCGTCGTACTCGGTCTCGTTCCACATCCAGCGCAGCGACTGGCTGGCGGCCAGGCCAGCGGACTCGGCCTCGATGATCGCGTGCAGCGCCTGACGCGCCCGCCGCGCCTCCGCCGGGGCCAGGCCGGCCCCGGCCACGAACGCCTCGATCCCCTCCGCCGCCGACGCGCCGGGCCCGAGCTCGCCCAGCAGCGAGCCGGCCGCCCCGGGGAAGGCCTCATACTGCAGCCCGAGACTCGCCGCGACCTCCGCGGCGGACAGGCGGCGCCCCTCGGCGCGGTCAAAGCCGGCCAGCCCGGCCACCGGGTTCGCGCTGCGGCGGGACACCCCGGCCTGCTGCGCGAAGGCGCTCATCGGGTTCCCGGCGGGCATGTGGATCCATGAGGCACCCAGGTCAACTGGCGACCCGGCCAGGTCAACGGTGTGCAGCCTTCCGCCGATCCGCTCGCGGGCCTCCAGCACCACGCACTCCACCCCGGCGTGCGTCAGCGCGTTCGCGACGGTCAGCCCGGCGATCCCGGCGCCGACCACCACCACGCGCTCGACCGCTCCCGTTACCCCGCCGGGAACAGCTGCTCGCCCGTCGCTGAAACTCCCGGCCCTCCCGCCGACGACCCCCGTGTCAGCGAATCGCTCCGGGCCATCCGGGACCAGGTCACGGCAGGAGCTTGTCCAGCGTGATCGGCAGGCTTCGCACGCGCTTTCCGGTGGCGTTGAACACGGCATTGGCGACGGCCGCGGCGGTGCCGGCCAGGCCGATCTCGCCCACGCCCTTGACCCCGATGGGGTTGAACCGGTCGGGCTCGCCGACGAACTGCACATCCAGGTCAGGAATGTCGGCGTTGACGGGGACGAGGTAGTCGCCGAAGGTGGCGTTGGCGATGCGCCCGGTTGCAGGATCAGTGATGGTCTCTTCCAGCAGGGCCATGCCGATACCGCCGACCGTGCCGCCGATGATCTGGCTGCGGGCGGTCTTCTCGTTGAGGATGCGCCCGCCGTCGATCACCGACACCACCCGCGCGACCCGCACCCGGCCGAGGTCGGCGTCGACATGAACCTCGACGAACTTAGCCCCGAACGGGCCCGCAGGGGCCATGCCGACGTCCTCGGGCCGGGGCGGCGCGCTGCCGCCGTCCGCGGTCAGCTCGTCCAGTCCGCGGCGGGCGAGGATGTCGGTGTAGGCCTCGCCCTGGTCGGGGTGGCCGGCGCGGTGAATGGAGCCGTCGGCGACCGTGACGTCGGCCAGCCGGCAGCCGTGCAGCGGCGAGCCGGGATCGTCGGCGACCGCGTCGAGGAAGACCTGGATGAGCTGGCCGCAGGCGGCCTGGACCGCAGCGCCGAGCGCGGCGGTCAGGCCGGAGCCGCCCGCCTGGGGCGACATCGGCATATCGGTGTCGCCGAGCCCGAGCCGGACCTGGTCGAGGCTGAGGCCGAGCAGCTCGGCGGACAGCTGGGTCATGACCGTGTAGGTTCCGGTGCCGATGTCGGTCGCGGCACTGCGCACGAACGCCCGGCCGTCGCGGCCGATGGACGCCCGCGCCTGGCAGGGCGCCTGCCACCAGAAGAAGCTGACCCCGGCCATCCCGTACCCCACCAGCCAGTCGCCGTCGCGCACCAAGCCGGGCTCGGGGCGGCGCCGCCACCAGCCGAAGCGCTCGGCACCCTGCTCGTAGCAGGCGCGCAGGGCCTTGCTCGACCACGGCAGGCCGAGCCCCGGGTGGTCCTCGGCGTAGTTGCGCAGCCGCAGTTCTACCGGGTCCAGGCCCAGGTCGCAGGCGAGCTCGTCCATGGCGGATTCGAGCGCGAAGTTGCCCTGCGCCTCGCCCGGCGCGCGCATCGATCCGGTGGGCGGAATGTTCAGGCGGCGCTGCATATCGCGGGTAGCGACGTTAGGGCAGGCGTAGGCTGCGGCTGACCCGGCCGCGACCGGCTCGTACTGGTCGTGCGCCACCGCGACCGGCGCGGTCGCCTCGTGGTCCAGTGTGACCAGGTCGCCGTCGCGGGTCGCGCCCAGCCTGATGTGCTGGGTCGTACCGGAGCGGTGGCCGACGCCGGTGAACATCTGCGGGCGGGTCAGCACGAGCTTGACCGGCCGCCCGGCCATGCGGGCCGCGAGCGCGGTCAGCGGCACGTGCGGCCAGACCCGCAGCCCGTTCCCGAAGCCACCGCCCACGTACGGGGCCAGCACGCGAACGTTGCCCTCGGGCAGGCCGAAGGCCGCGGCGAGCGCCGTGCGCACGGCGCAGGGCCACTGGGTGCTGTCGTGGACCGTGAGGCGGTCGCCGGCCCAGGAGGCCACCGTGGCGAACAGCCCGAGCGGGTTGTTGGTCTCGTCCGGGGTCGTGTACGTGGCATCAACGGTGACCTCGGGCGCCGCGGCGGCGGTGTCGCCGCGCCGCTGGTCTAGCCCCCACGGGTCGGTGAGCAGCTCCCCTCTCGGGTCGCTGAGGTCCAGCACCGGCTCGGCGGGCTCGTAGTGGACCTCGACCCGGCGCGCGGCCGCCACCGCCTGCTCGGCCGTGTTCGCCACGACCACGGCGACGTACTGGCCGTGGTGCAGGACCCGGTCGGCCTGCAGCGGCAGCGGGGGCTGGGGACCGCGGCTGGTAGCGGGCCCGGATCCGAGCGGGGGGGCGTTCTCGTGCGTAATGACCGTCAGGACGCCAGGCGCGGCTTCGGCCGGCCCGGTGTCAATTCGGCTGATCCGTCCGGCCGCGACCGTGGCGCGGACCAGGGCCGCGTGGGCCAGGTCCGCGAAGTCGAAGTCGCCCGGGTACGGCGCGGCCCCGGTCACTTTCAGCGGCCCGTCCACCCGGTCCACGCCGTCTCCGACCCGCGGTATCCGCTCAATGGTCGTCATCATGCTCCCGTTATGCTCTGCATGGCCCGGACCAGGGTGCGCTTGGCCAGCTCGACCTTGAACGCCGTGCCGGGCAGGACGAACGGGTCCTGGATGGCCGCCTCTGCGGCGGCGCGGAAAGTACCGGCACTGGGCGCCGCGCCGCGCAGCACGCCCTCGGCCGCCCGGGCCCGCCACGGAACCGTGCCGACTCCGCCCAAAGCCACCCGCGCGTCGCGGATCACCCCGTCCTCCAGCACCACCGCTACCGCGGCCGAGGTGAGCGCGAACTCATAGGAGGCGCGGTCCCGGATCTTCAGGTACGTGGACCGGGCGCTGCCGGGCAGCAGCGGGATCTCGATCCCGGTGATCAGCTCGCCGTGCCGCAGGACGCTCTCGACCTCCGGGGTGTCGCCGGGCTCGCGGTAAAAGCCGGTCAGCGGCACGCTGCGCGGCCCGGCGGCGCCCTGGACCTGCACGACCGTGTCCAGCGCCACCAGGGCCACGGCCAGGTCAGAAGCGTGCAGCGCGATGCACCGCTCGGACGCGCCGAGAATCGCGTGCATCCGCGCGACGCCGGACACCGCAGCGCAGCCGCTGCCGGGCTGCCGCTTGTTGCACGCCGCCACGCCAGGATCGCGGAAGTAGCGGCAGCGGGTGCGCTGCAGCAGGTTCCCGCCGATCGTCGCCATGTTGCGCAACTGGACCGAGGCGCTGGCCAGCAGCGCCTCGCGCACGACAGGCAGCCGCCCGGCCACCGCGGGGTGGGCGGCGAGTTCCTCCATGGTCGCGGTGGCGCCGACCCGGATCCCGGTGTCGCTGGCGGTTATCCCCTTCAGGGGCAGCCGGGTGATGTCGACCAGCCGCTCAGGCGAGAAGATCCCGTCCTTGAGGATCAGGTCCAGCTGGGTGGTGCCCCCGGCCAGGTAGGCGGCGGCCGGGTCGGCTGTCACGGTGGCCACGGCCTGGGCCGGGTCGGCGGGCCGGACGTACTCGAACGGGCGCACGGCTACCCGCCCCCCCGTCCAGCAACCTCCCGGATCGCCGCGACGATGTTGGGGTACGCCCCGCAGCGGCAGATGTTGCCGCTCATGAACTCGCGGATGTCCTCGTCGGAGCCGGCCCGTCCCTCGGCCAGCAGCGCGACAGCTGACAGGATCTGACCGGGCGTGCAGTAGCCGCACTGGAAGGCGTCGTGGCGGATAAACGCCTCCTGCAGAGGATGACGGGGGCCGTCGGCCGCCAGCCCCTCGATGGTCATAACCGCACGGCCCTCGCACTGTGCGGCCAGGGTCAGGCAGGACAGCACGCGCTTGCCGTCGAGCAGCACCGTGCACGCGCCGCAAGCGCCCTGATCGCAGCCCTTGTTCGTCCCGGTCAGTCCCAGGAGGTCGCGCAACGCGTCCAGCAGGGTGGTACGCGTGTCCGCCCGGAGCCACTGAACGGCGCCGTTGACCCGCAGTGTTATCGCGATCTGCGGGGCTGTTCCGGCGGTGCCGCCTGGCCTGCCTGATGTATTCCGGATCTGATCCATGGCGAAATGCTCGCTTCCGGTATGTCGGACAAGTCCCGCTGAGGACAATCGAGCCGGATCGGCATTGCCATCTCGTTACCCCGCGCATGCTCAGCGGAAACACTCGCCTGCTTGATGACCGCATGGCCTGCGAGCCGGCGAGCAGGTCTCAATCGGCGATGGCCGCGTACGCGGTGACGTGCTCGATTCCCATCCGCACCAGCAACATGCCCGGAATGCTGTTGCGCTCCCCGAACTCGCGCGCACGGTCCTCGCCCATGTACCGCGCGGCGATACTGGTCGCAAAGGTGCGCAACGGCCCGGGCGCTTCCGAAATCTCCGCGTGCCCCCGGAGCACTACGAAGGAATACGGTGGCTGCTCGTCGTCGACGCACAGCTCCGCCCGCCCGTCCCGCAGCAGGTTGCGGCCCTTGACTGTCTCCTTGTCCGTGGTGAAGACGAGAGCGCCGTCGTCCAGGACGAACCACATGGGCGCGATGTGCGGGCTCCCGTCCGCCCGCACGGTGGACAACTTGCCAGTGCGGCTGCCTTTCGTGATGAAGGCCTTCCACTCATCTTCGCTCATTTGCTTAGTCATGCGGACTATCATCCGCCCAGGCCGCGCGGGGGCGCAACGCGTCTCAAGTCGGCCTGGCGCGCCCGGAATGCGGTTTCTCAAGCATTGATAATTCCTCGTTACGTACTTCTTATGACGTCGGCGCTTCCTCTCGAAATTCAGCGATATACGGGCGCTTGCGGGGACAACGGGCGGCGGTGCTGGGGGGCCGGCGGCTACTGCCGGGCGCAGGACGCTGCGCAGCGCGTCCAGGTGCTCGCCGCTCAGGTCGGTCGTGGCGAGCAGCGCGGCCAGCGCGCGGCCCGCTGCTGGACAGCCGGGTCAGAAGGCTGCCAGCCTGAAGGCCTGACGATCAACATTCGAGCTGGGCCTGGCCCGGGAGGCGCAATGGACAGCGCAGCGCTGCGAGCCGCGCAGCAGCCCCTGAAGGACACCTACCGCACCGACCCGCAGCAGGCCGCCATCACGCTGCGGGCGCAGGGCGAGCTCGGCGATGAGGAGGTCACCTGCTCGGTCGCGACGGGCGCGGCCATGGCCGTGGCGGGCCTGCACCCGGCCACGGGCGGGGACGGCTCGCTGGCCTGCTCCGGGGACATGCTGCTGCAGGCCCTCGTCGCGTGCGCGGGCGTCACGCTGCGCGCCGTGGCGACCTCCCTGCAGGTCCCCGTCCGCGGCGGCACCGTCCGCGCGGAAGGCGACCTGGACTTCCGGGGGACGCTGGGCGTGAGCAAGGAAGCCCCGGTCGGGCTCACCGCCATCCGCCTGAGCTTCGATCTCGACACCGACGCCAGTGACGAGCAGCTCGCGACCTTGCTGAGCCTGACCGAGCGCTACTGCGTCGTCTACCAGACTCTCGCCCGGCCCGCCCGGCTGGAAGCCGCCATCAGCTCCCGGTGATAAACGGTGGAAACCCGATGCCAAGCTGAATCGCAGAAAAAGGAGATGCCCCGGCTAACCTCGCGAAAACGGGCAGCCCGGTCTTGCTCATATGCGGTGGCAGGAGTACTATGAGTCACCGGCCGGGCGAGTAAGAACGGCTGTGGCTTCTTGGGGAAGAGCCAACGGGGAAACGGGGAACAGCCATGCTTATCGCGATCGTCAACCAGTCCACTCTTGTCTCCGACGCCGATGCGATGACGATGACCGAGGCCATTGCCGCCCAGGTCCGTCTCGACGCGGCCCCGCTGTGGGACCGGGCGCCCGCGGCCGTCATCTTCTACACCGACCCCGCGAACGTGCCGCAGACGTCGCACGGCATCGCGATCGTGGACACCATCAAGGACCAGCCGCAGGGGGTACTCGGCTTCCACACCGAGGACCAGGGCGGGAAGCTGTGGGGCGTGGTCGCGGCCAAGCCGGAACTCGACAACGGCGGCAAGGCGACCACCGGCGACTGGAGCGTGTCCAGCGTGCTGTCCCACGAGGTCCTCGAGATGTTCATCGATCCCAACTGCAACCTGTGGGCCAATGACCAGAAAGGCGCGGCCTACAGCTTCGAGGTCTGCGATCCGGTCGAGGCGCCCACCTACGACACCAGCGGCGTCTCGGTCTCGAATTTCGTGACGCCGGCCTGGTTCGACCCGCTGGCCGCGCCCACCGCGCAGTTCGACAAGCTGGGCCACCTGCACGCGCCCTTCGGCATTCTCAAGGGCGGCTACGTCGTGTACGAGTCGGCCGGGAAGCAGAAGCAGCGGTTCGGCGACGAGTTCCCGGCCTGGCGCCGGGAGATGAAGAGCGGGCCCCTGGCCCGGACCCGGCGCCGCCTCGCGCAGGCCGCCGCGCTCACGGCTGAGCCGAGAACCCGCGAGGTCCACCCCGGCTGGCGGCTCGTCCTGTCACAGCAGGACGGCGACGGCATGCTGAATGGCCACTACCGCGCTGGCGAGTGCCGCGGAGTTGGTGACTCCGGCCATCAGGGCCTGCAGCAGCCCGGCGAGAATTCGCTTGTCCGGCTGGCCCTTCCGCGCTTCCCGCTGGGCCGAGACTGCGACCTCGGCCAGCGACCCGGGGTCGTCAACGCCGGCCGGGGCGGACCGCAGTTCCGCGACCAGCGAAGCGAGCGCCGCGCGCAGTTCGTCCAGGTCGGCCGGGGCCTGCGCGTGCTGCGCCGCGCCCACGGCCGTCGCGCCCGGCCCGGCGGCCATGGCCCCGGCGATGACCGTCGCGGATCCCTCGATCCAGATTCCGTCGTTCTCCGCCCTGCGTGTCACTGGCCGCCGCCTTCTCCGCCGTCGCCGCTGCGCACGCGTGATGCCAGGCCAGCGGCCTGGGCGACGAGCCCGCCGCCGGCCGCATGCGCGTTGGCGCCGGCCGCCACGGCCTGGGCGTTGACCGTTCCCCCGCCCGTGACCATCACGCCGTTGTTCACGAGAGTCTCGCTCCGGGCGACCAGGCTCGAGGCGTCGATGCCGTGGTCCTCCAGGAACTCCACCAAAGACCGGAAGATCCGCTGCTGAATCACCTTCACGTAACGGGCGTCATCCAGGACCTGGAAGTAGCGCTGCCATTTGCTGTCCGCGGCCGCCTCGCGGATGCTGAGCAGGGCGCCGTAGTCACCCAGTTTCTCGACCCGTCGCCGCTTGCGCTCCCGCCGGCCGTCCGAGCCGATCTCGCGGAGGATGCCGGGGACGCTGCCGAGCAGCCGGGGGATCGTGCCGATCAGGCCACCGCCCGCCAGCCTGAAGAACTCGCCCGGCTCCATGTCCGGATCCAGCTCGTCAATGGCCTTGAACTCGGCCCGTATCGGCGGGACCACGGCATGAGCGGCCTCGACGAACAGATCGCTGCCCGACAGCAGAAAGCGGATGAATATAGTGACGGCCAGGTCGCCCTGCCAGCTGGTCATGCCGATCGCCAGGTACGGCCGGGCCCGCTCCTCGGGCATCGCCATCAGCTCCCGCATCAGGTCAGTGCCGATAGAGGTCACCGGTCCGGCGTGCGGATCAGGCAGGAACCGGCTGTCTTCCCGGATATCACGGCCGTTTACGAAAACCCGCTCGGTGACCTCCATGCCCGGCAGGTCGACCGCGCCGAGCCCGGCCTTGACGCAGTCATAGACATCGTGCACGGAAAATGGCCTCGCGCGCATCCCGGGCCGCGACTGGGTGACGTCGACAGCGAATGACCAGCCCGAGGTGATTTCCCCGTGCCCGACGAAGGGCGGGAACTTGCTGTAGAGGGTGACATTGCCCGTCGTGCCGGCTTCCGCGATCCGCTTGAGCTGCCGGTCGCCGTAGGAGTTGCGCCCCGGAGCGGGTGCCTTCTCCGGGCTGAACGTGTCGGGCCGGAGGCCGCGCGCGGCCCCCCGCGAGTTGGCGTACTGCTCAGCGCAGACGGTGATCCAGGCGGCGACGAGCAGCACCAGCGCGACGATGCCCGAGCCGACGGCAAAGAACGACACGATCAGCGCGCAGAGCAGTAACAGGAGGATGACGTCCCGTATGACCTGCCGGCGATGCGCGGCCAGCGCGTACTTCATGACCGTGACCAGATCCACGCCGGCGGTCGTCACCACGGAGCGGTGCTCCTCCTCCAGGACATCCTCCAGCGCTCGCTGCCGGACGGCCGGGCTCAGCGCCACGGCGGCGCACAGGTAGCGCGTGGCGGCGTCGCCGGAGTAGCGCGCGCGCCACCGGCCGGCTGCGGGGCCGCCGGCGGACTGGCCGAGGGCCGGCCCCCCGGGCCACTGCCGCTGCGTCGGTACCGAGGAATGCCGCGGCCCGGCCGCGGTTACGGAGGCAAATGACTGCGGAAATGGGCGACCGCAAAACCCGCAGAATGCGGATCCCGCCGGATTATCACGGTCACATCCTGTGCACAACATGGGCTTCCCCCCGGAAGGCGACTGCGGCTTGGCTCGCGAGTCCTCGGCCAGACTCTACGTCATTCCGACATTGCACGCTAAGCGGGTTTGTCACACCATGCACAATAAGGTGGCATTACGTGTCAATAATTGCCGGTCCGGGATCCGGTCAGGGCGCCTCGGGAAAGTGGCACGCCACCTGATGGCGGGCGTCCTGTCCCGCCAGCAGCGGCTCGGTCGTCGCGCAGATCTCCTGGGCCTTCCAGCACCGGGTGCGGAACCGGCAGCCGGACGGCGGGTTCAGCGGGCTGGGCGGCTCGCCGGCCAGCTGGAGGCGCTCCTTGCGGACCCGGGGGTCGGGAATCGGGACCGCCGACAGCAGCGCCCGCGTGTAGGGGTGGCGCGGCCGGGAGTACAGCAGCTCGTTGTCGGCCAGCTCGACGATCTTGCCCAGGTACATGACCGCGACGCGGTCGCTGGTGTGCCGGACCACCGACAGGTCGTGCGCGATGAACAGGTAGGCCATGCCCTGCTGGTCGCGCAGGTCAGTGAGCAGGTTGATGATCTGCGCCTGGATGGACACGTCCAGGGCCGACACCGGCTCGTCGGCGATGACCAGCTTGGGCGACAGGGCGATCGCGCGGGCGACGCAGATGCGCTGCCGCTGGCCGCCGGAGAAGTCCGCGGGATGGCGGTTGTAGTGCTCCGGGCTGAGGCCGACCTGCTCCAGCAGCTCCTGGACGCGGCGCCGGATCCCGCCGGGCGGGGTGATCCGCTGGTACCGGAACGGGGCGCCGATGATGGTGCCGACCGTGTGCCGGGGGTTGAGCGCCGAGTACGGGTCCTGGAAGATCATCTGGATCTCGCGGTGCAGGCGCCTGCCGTCCGCCCGGCGGGCCTGGGCGAGATCGGTCCCGTCGAAGGTGACCTGGCCCGAGGTGGCGGGCAGGTAGCCCGCCAGCATCCGGCCGGTGGTGGACTTGCCGCAGCCAGTCTCCCCGACCAGGCCCAGGGTCTCGCCGCGGCGCATCGTGAAGGAGATCCCGTCGACGGCCCGCACCCGCCCGGCGGCCCGGCGCAGCACCACGCCGCGGTCGGCCGGGAAGTGCTTGACCAGCTCGTGCACGCGCAGCAGCTCGCCGGCGGGCTCACCGACGGCTGGACCGGAGACAGCAGGAGAGGTCATAGCGCGGGCTGCACCTCCGCGGCGAAGATCGCGGCCCGGTCGGGGTCGGGCAGGTGACAGGCCACCCAGTGGCCGCCGCTCGCCTCGCGCAGCTCGGGGCGGGCGGTGGCGGCCAGCCCGCCGGTCCGGTCCTCGAACCGGCAGCGCGGCTGGAACGGGCAGCCGGGCGACAGGTCGATCAGGCTCGGCGGCGCACCGGGAATCGCGGCCAGCCGTTCCCGCCGCGGCCGGTTCAGCCCGGTCACGGAGCCGAGCAGGCCCCAGGTGTACGGATGCTGCGGCGCGGCGAAGACCTGCTCGGTGCTGCCGTGCTCCATGACCCGGCCCGCGTACATGACCAGGGTCTCGCCGGCCGCCTCGGCCACCACCCCGAGGTCGTGGGTGATGAGGATGACGGCGGTGTGCAGCTCGGCCTGCAGGCCGGCGATCAGCTCCAGGATCTGCGCCTGCACCGTGACGTCCAGCGCAGTGGTCGGCTCGTCCGCGATCAGCAGCTCCGGCTCGCAGCTCAGCGCCATCGCGATCATGGCGCGCTGGCGCATGCCGCCGGAGAACTGGTGCGGGTAGTCGTCGGCCCGCTGGGCCGGCTGCGGGATGCCGACCCGGCCCAGCATCTCCACCGCGCGCGCCCGGGCCTGCTTGCGGGTGGCGTCCGTCTTGGCCCGGTAGGCCTCGGCGATCTGCCAGCCGACGGTGTAGAAGGGGTGCAGCGCGGACAGGGCGTCCTGGAAGATCATCGCCATCGACGAGCCCCGCAGCTCGCGGACCCGTGACTTCGGCGCCGCGGCCAGGTCCTCGTCGTCCAGCCGGATGTGCCCCGAGACCCGGGCGGTGCGGCCGGTCTGCAGGCCGAGGAGGGCCAGGCTCATCGCGGTCTTGCCGCTGCCGGACTCCCCCACCACCCCGAGCGTCTGCCCGCGCCGCAGGCTGAACGAGACGCCGTCGACCGCCTTGATCACGCCGTCGGGCGTCGAGAAGGTGACCCGCAGGTCCTCGACGGCCAGGAACGGCCGGCTGGCGGCCGTCCCCGCCTCGGCCTGCCCGGCACCGGTCACCGGCATCCCTCCCGTACCAGACAGTGTCCATCTCGACGGTGTCCGTCTTGACAGTATCGATCTTGACATCAGTAGTACATCACATAACATGCATCATGTGCCATATAGCGGTAACGGCGTACCCGCGGCGGACGCACATAACGACCTGCTGATGCTGGTGCAGCACTTTCACGAGGACACCGGTTACTTCCGGCGTAACTGGCTGCCGCAGCTGCAGGCCGGGAACGTCGCGACGCAGGTCCTCCCGGTCTTCGTGGACGAGGAGTTCCTGCCGGAGCTGGCGCTGCGCCAGACGCTGCGCCTGATCGAGACGGCCCTGCGCACGGTCGAGGGCAGCCCGGAGCTGATGCTGTGCCGCGCGCCCGGCGAGGTGCAGGCCGCCCTGGACGCCGGGCGCATCGGCATCGTCCTGGCCCTCGAGGGCTGCCCGGCCATCGGCCCCGACGTCTCGCTGCTGCGCACGCTGTTCCGGCTGGGCGTGCGGGTCGCCTCGCTGACCCACTTCGGCCGCAACTCGCTGGCCGACGGCAGCGCCGAGGACGCCACCGGGGGGCGGCTGACCCGCGCCGGGATCGCGGCCGTGGAACTGATGCAGGAGCTGGGCATCCTGGTGGACGTCTCGCACCTGTCCGCGGCCGGCACGCGGCACGTGCTGGAGATCACCCGCAGCCCGGTGCTCGCCACCCACTCCTCCTGCCACGCGCTGCGCCCGCATCACCGCAACCTGCCCGACGAGCAGCTGCGCGCGATCGCGTTGGGCGGCGGCGTCATCGGCATCAACTTCTTCCCGCTGTTCCTGTCCGACGGGCCGGCTTCGGCCGGCGCCGTCGTGGACCACATCGAGCACGCGGTGTCGGTCGCCGGGGCGGCGCATGTCGGGCTGGGCCCGGACTTCACCCGGGAGATCAGCGAGGTCCTGTACGGGGGCGGGCACGTGATCGAGGGCTGCGACATGGCCGCGACCGTGCCCGGCCTGGCCGGGCCGGCCGACTTGCCGGGGCTGGCCGTGGCGCTGGCCGACCGCGGATTCTCCGACGCCGACGTGGCCGCGGTCATGGGGGGCAACCTGCGGCGGCTGCTGAACGAGTCGATCGGCCGCCCGGCCGCCGGTGCCGGCGGATGAGCATCCCGGTCGCGCTGGAGACGGTCAGCCCGGAGGACAGGCCGGGCGGCGCGGTACTCGGGCGGACCCAGTGGCAGCAGATCGGCCGCGCCTTCCGCGCCAACCGGCCGGCCGTCGCCGCGGTGGTCGTGATCATCGTGCTGGTCCTGGTGGCGGTCTGCGCGCCGCTGATCTCGGCCGCGGTCGGCCACGGTCCCAACCAGCTGTTCCCCGGCAAGCTGAGCGCCGAGCTCGGCCTGCCCACCGGGCCCAGCCGCCAGTTCCTGTTCGGCATCGACTCCGACGGGCGGGACGTGTTCGTCCGCTGCATCTACGGGCTGCGGACCTCGCTGATCGTGGCCCTGCTGTCGGCGGCGATCGCCACCGCGGTCGGCGTCACGGTCGGGATGGCGGCCGGGTACTTCGGCGGCTGGCTGGACACCCTGATCTCGCGCAGCGCGGACATCTTCCTGGCCCTGCCGGTCATCCTGTTCGCGATCAGCATCTCGTCGGTCTGCTCGATCACGGCCCGCGGCTGCCTGGACGGCACCGTGCAGCCGGGCATCGGGCTGGTGGTCGCCATCCTGGCCCTGTTCACCTGGCCGTACATCGCGCGGCTGGTCCGCGGCCAGACACTGGCGCTGCGCCACCTGGACTTCGTCAGCGCGGCCCGCGGCTTCGGCGCCCCGCACCTGAAGGTGATGTTCGCCGAGATCCTGCCGAACCTGACCGCGCAGGTCATCGTCTACATGACGCTGATCATC
>Ga0193726_1001446_pt1 | contig 18670 bp, 12 predicted proteins | sample H2c1metaG_FD_144928 | JGI IMG/M metagenome (GOLD analysis project Ga0193726, IMG submission 144928) | Soil microbial communities from a riparian zone of the East river system, Colorado, United States - H2c1 | ecosystem: Environmental > Terrestrial > Soil > Riparian zone | place: USA: East River... | reverse complement strand
GAGCGGCGTGCGCTGCGCGTCTTTTCCATAGACGGAATCCGGCGCCGAGACATCCATCGTGACGAGGTGATCCGGCTGCAACCCGAGGTCCACGTGCATGAGCCGGTAGAGACTCTTGCCGAGCAAGCCGGCTCCCACGAGCAGGACCATCGCGGTGGCGAGTTCGAGCACCACGAGCTTCGAACCGATCCGGCGCCACACGGTCCCCGCGGAACCGCGGCCGCCTTCCGCCAGACCATCGCGCACGTCGGGCGACCACACGCGCAGCGTCGGCGCGAGCGAGAACAGCACCGTCGAGAGCAGCGAGACCGCCGCGGCAAAACCCGCGACGCGGGCGTTCAGCGTCAGGCCCTGCAGTGAAGGCGTGCGCGCGAGCACGTCCGCCGGGATGAGCTGCGTCAGCAGCTGCATGGTCCAGCGCGCGGAGACCACGCCGAGGACGCCGCCGGCGGCGATCAGCACGACGGCTTCCGTCGCGAACTGGCTGATTAATCGGCCCGAGGATGCGCCGAGCGCTGCCCGGACGGCGATCTCGCGCTTGCGGCTCTCGAATCGAACGAGGAGCAACCCGGCGACGTTGACGTTCGCGATCAGCAGCAGGAGTCCGGCGCCGCCCAGGAGCACGAGCAGGATCGGACGGATGTCGCCGACGATCACGTCGGTCAGCGCCGTGACGGCCGCGCCCTGCCCGCGATTGGAATCGGGATATTGTTGTTCGAGCTGCTGCGCCACGTTCTTCAAGTCGGCGAGCGCCCCCTGGATCGACACGCCGTCCTTCAGCCGCCCGACGCCATAGAGCCCGTGGCAGCTGCGCCGCTTATCGCACTCGCCTTCGGCGTGATACGCCACCCAGAATTCCGCAGGCTCGGCGGGCGCGAAATGAAACTCGCGCGGCAGGACGCCGATGATGGCCGTCGGCACGCTATCGAGGATCACCGTCTGGCCGAGAACGCTGCCGTTTCCGGCGTAGCGCTTCTGCCACGCCGCGTAACTCAGAAGCGCCGTGTGCGGCGCGGACGGGAGGTTCTCGCCGACGTGGAAGTCACGCCCGAGCGCCGGCGTCACCCCGAGCGTCCGAAAGAACCCGTCGCTGACACGCGCGACGCGAACCGGTTGTGGCCCGCTGGCCGTTGCGAGGGTGAAGCCGTTGCGCTGATAAATCTCCAGAGACTCGAGCGACGTGTTGCGCGCCTTCCAGTCGAGATAGTCGGGATAGGACAGATTGCTCTGCGGAAAGATCTCGATGCTCTCGAACACGCCGACGAGACGAGAGGGATCCGCATACGGCAGCGGTTTGAGCAACGCGGCATCCACGAATGCGAAAATCGAGACGCTGGCGCACAGGCCGAGCCCGAGGATCACGATGGCGGTCGCGGTGAACCCCGGATGCTTCCGAAGCTGGCGGATCGCGAAGCGAAGGTCCTGCGTCAGGTTCTGGAGGATCGGCATGCGCTATTAGACGGCCAAACCGGCACAATGGATGTCGACGTCGCTTTCCGGCCGGCCGCCGCGGCGATAAACTGCTCGGAGACGCAGTGAGACCACCCCGGCAACTTCCGACAGAGATCGAAGAATTCCGCGACGAGCGCTGGCGCCGTGAAGGCACGCGGCAGGTTGGCACCGCGTTCGAGGTGGAGCGCTTCGTCGAACAGGTCGGCTTCGCCGCCTGCCTCACGGACTCTCGGAGGCCAGGGCCGTCGCTCTACGTCGCCGTCTGCGGCCGCCGCGACGCGGTGCTGCCGCGCAACGTCCAGAAGGACGAAGAAGCGTCGCTGACGTGGGTGCTGAAGGACGAAGTCGTCAAGCGCGGGAACATCTATTACGCGAAACTCTCCCGCGGCAAGGCGACGTTCCTCGCGCCGCGCATGATCCCGTTCTTTCACGCGATCTGGGGCATGCGGCGATCGGACGAGCAGCGGCGGCTCAGCCGCAGCGCGCGTGCGATTCTGAAGGTGCTGCGGCGGGAATGGGAGATGGCCACCTCCGATCTGCGCGCGGAATCCGGCGTCCACGATCGGCAGACGTTCACGCGGGGCATGGACGAACTGCAGGCAGCGATGATCGTCGTGCCGAGCGAAGTCCTCTATCAGCCGCGGTTCACCTACATCTGGACCCTCGGCGTCGGGCGATTCCCGGACGCGCTCAGGAAGCGCGTGAACCGCGAAACCGCCCTGCGCGAAATCGCGCGCGGCTTTCTGTCCGGCGCCGGGATGACGATCCCCGGCGAGCTGGCGCGTGTGACCGGACTGTCGCGGCCGGAAGCCGGACGCGGCAATCGCGCCCTGGTCGCCGAAGGCTACGCGACCTCGTCCGCACGCGGCGTCTATCACCTGGTGATGACAGACCATGCATCGCCAGGCCCGGAGGCCAATGACTAAGGCGCTTGCGTAGACCGTCGTCCGCTGGCGTCGCGGATCGCGGCGTCCGTGTCGGTGAAGATCAGGACGATCGCGCCGACCACGAACAGCACGATCAGCGACAGGATCGCCTGCCGGTACGAGTTCGTCACGCCGACGACGAGGCCGAAGATGAGGGGGCCGATCCACGACGTCCCGCGCTCGGAGATCTCATAGAGGCCGAAGAACGACGCCTCGCGGCCCGGCGGGATCATCTGCGAAAACAACGATCGCGACAGCGCCTGCGATCCGCCAAGCACGATGGCGATCACGCCGCCCATCGCCCAGGCCTGCGCGACGGTCTGCAGGAATCCATAGGCGTACACGACCACGCCAATCCACAGCACGAGCGACAGCAGGATCGCGCGCTTGGTGCCGAGGACGCCGGCGATCCACTCGAAGAGCAGCGACCCGAAGAAGGCCGCGAACTGCACCATCAGGATCAGGCCGATGAGAAACGACTCGTTGATCGGCAGGCCGCGGGCGACGAAGAGCTCCTGCGCCAGGAAGACCGACGCGATCGAAATCACCGTCTGGATGCCGTCGTTGAACGCCATGTAGCCGAGAAGGTATCGCAGCGTGTGCGGCAGCGCGCCGAGCGCGCGAAAGGAGGCGGCGGCCTCCGCGATGCCGAGCGAGAGATACGAGCGATCGCGCGGCGGCGTCTTTGCCGGCGCGCGCGTGCGGAGGCGCTTGAACGTGATGACTGCAAACCCGCCCCACCACACGCCCGCTGACGCGAGCGACAACCGGACCGCCATGCCTTTCGAGATGCCCAGCGCGCCGGCGAACGTCACGAGCGCCAGATTCGCGGCCAGCAGCAGGCCTCCGCCCAGGTATCCGAGCGCGTAGCCGCGGCTCGACACCTTGTCCCGCTGATCCTCGGTCGCGATGTCGTTCAGATACGCGTTGTAGAGAACGATGCTCGCGCCGAAGCTGACGTTGGACACGACGAGCAGCAGCGCGCCAAACAGGTGCCGGCCCTCCGAGACGAAGAACATCAGGCACGCGGTCGCGGCACCGGCGTAACAGAGCGCCGCCATCAGCGTCTTCTTCAGATTCGTGTAGTCCGCCACCGCGCCGAGCGTCGGCAGCAGGAACACCTGCAGGAACACCGACAGCGAAATGCAGTAGGGGAACAGCGACTTCGCGGTGACCGATCCCAGCGGCCCGAGGCTGAGGACGCGCCCGTTCTCGCCCGCGGCGTGCTGCGCCAGCGCGGTGAGGTACGGCCCGGCCAGCACCGTAAGGACCGTCGTCTGGAACGCCGAGTTGGCCCAGTCGTACATCGTCCAGCCGAAGATCTCGCGCGGGTCGTTGCGGTCCGGCATTCAGAGCTGAATCTTACGATCGTCGAGATAGGCCGCGATCGCTGCTGGGCTGCCGAGGGGATCCGCCAGCGCGACGTAGCCGTCCGGACGCAGCAGGTACGCGGCGTCGCGCTGGAGGCCGGCGCGATCCATGTCGGGACCCCACGGGAACTCGTGCAGCGGCAGCTTCCGGCCATCGCACGCCGCTCGAAGCGACGCCGAAGCCGCGCCGTAGACGTGGACCTGCCAGTTCAACGATGTCAGCGGCGTGAAGTTGTCGTCTCCGCCGTTGTCGGCCGGCGGCACCCACGGCAAGCGATCCCCGCCGTGGACTTCTCCGGCGCGTCCCTCGCTCAACGAGCTCCCGCGGTAGTTCACCAGTGTTTGCGAGATCGTCAGAAACATGAAGCGCCGCACCGCGGTGGACCTGGTCACGAGCGGGAACAGCAGTGGCACGATGCGCAGGCGCACGAACCGGGCGATCGCGCCGCGGCTCGTGACGCCCGAGAACACCCGGTCGGTCGTCGCGACGAGGCGGCGCGCGAAGGCGATCCGCTCGGGCTCGTAGCTCTCGAGGAGCGATGCGTCGCCACGCCCGTGCAGCGTCGCGGCGAGCTTCCAGGCGAGATTCACGGCGTCGCCGATGCCGGTGTTCATGCCCTGTCCGCCGACGGGGCTGTGGATGTGCGCCGCGTCCCCAATCAGGAACGCACGTCCCTGCCGGAAGCGACCCGCCACGCGGTGGTGCACGCGGTAAGTCGAGAACCAGTGAATCCGCTTGATGTCGACATGCATCCAGTCGATGACGCGCTGGCTCACGTCGCTCCACGACAGATGCTCGTGCTGTCCTTCGGCTTCCTCGCGGATCGTGCCGATCAGGCGCGCGTGCCCGTCTCGTTTCAGCGGAAAGACGAGGAGAAAGTCGGTCGTGTCGAAGGCGCCGTGGAGCTCCCCGTTCATGACCGCTCCGGCCGCTTCGACGTCAGCGACGTAGAAGAGATGCGCGTAGGTGCCGCCAGGGAAGCCGATCTCGAGGACCTGGCGCACGAGGGAGTGCGCGCCGTCGCATCCGGCGATGTACGCGGCTTCACACGTTTCCTGCGTGCCGTCGGGCCGTTTCAGGCGTGCGATGACGCGGCCGCCGGTCTCCTCGAAACCGGCCAGCTCGGTCTGACGCTCGACGAGGACGCCCGCGTCGCTCAGGCGCGCGATCAGCAGGCGCTCGTGCTCGTCCTGGGGATAGATCAGCGCGTACGGAAACGGACTCAGGCCCTTGCCCATGTCGCCGAAGACGGCTCGCGCCACCCGGCGCCCCGCCACCCACAGATTCACGGCTGCCATCTTGCGTCCGCCGTCGACGACGGCGCCGGCGAGATCCATCTGCCTGTATAGCTCCAGCGTCCTCGCCGCCACGGCCAGCGCGCGTGACGTGGTTCCGGGCTCGGACGTCTTGTCGATGATCCGGACGCGCACGCCCATGCGCGTCAACCACAGCGCGAGCACGAGCCCGGTTGGCCCTGCGCCAACGATCAGGACGTCGGTCTTGCTGGTGTCTGGCATCGATGCCTCGTTAGAACGTCTGGCGCGCCACCCACTCGCGCAGGAGCGAATCCACGACGGTGTACCGCGCGCCGGTGCGGGAGATGACGTCGTCGCGTACGAGCGCGGCGAGCGCCGCCTGCACGGTCGATGGTCCGCCGAGGCGATGACGCGTGCGGACGTCGGCGGAGAGCAGCTCCTTGCCCTCCTCGAGGACGACGGCGCGGAGGACGCCGCGCTGCGCGAGCGTCAGCCGCTGCCACACCGCCTCGAACATCGTCTGCTGTTCGGCCAGGAGGCGGCGGAGCGCCTGGTGGAGATCGTCGAGCGTCGCGCGGCGCCGGCCGCCGGCGCGGACTTCGTCCCACGTTTCGTGCGCGAGACGCTGGACGTCGTACGGAAGATTGCCGGCGAGATCCACGATCGCGGCGCCGAGGTCCGCTTCGGGCTTGAGGCCGGATCGCGAGAAGCGCGCGTCGATGAACGCGGCGAATTCGTCCGCCGGAATCTTGTCGAGGCGGATGACCGGCCCCGCTTTGTAGAAGGGACGCTTCGGCCCGAGCATGCGCTCCATGAGGCTGGGCTCCGATCCGGCAAACACATAGCCGACCTCCCGCTGATGCTGGACGGCCGCGCGCATCGCATGCTCGACCGATCCGCCGTTGAAGCCGCCGATCGCCTGGAACTCATCGAGCGCCACGACGACCTGGCGGCGCCGCGCATCGGCGAGCCGGGCCGGCAGGGCGAAGACTTCCTGCGCGAGGCGCGAGATGTCGCGATCGGACCGGACGCCTGGAAACGACACGGCGATCGATCCGAGCGGGGACGAGTCGGGCGCGTAGCGCACCTCGGCGCGCGCCGAGCGGATGGTCTCGCGCAGCCAGGACCGGGCGCGGTCCCATTTGGTTTCGGCGGCCACGAGCGCGCGCGCGTACCCCTCGAGGAATGCCACGTACGAGCTGAAACTGCTGACGGTCACCTCGACCGTGAGCGCGCCCCGTCGCGTCATCGCCGCGAGGGCATGGCGGATGAGCGACGACTTGCCGTAGCGGCGCGGCGAGATCAGGAAGACCTTCTGGCCGGCCGCGAGGTCGCCGACGAGCCGGTCGAGCTCGGCCACCCGGTTCACGAAGGCCGCCGCCGGCACGACCTCGCCGTAGACGAAGGGGTTCTGCATTACGTCAGATTATATAACGGTTACAGCATATAACGTAATGCCGGGCATGCGGCGGCGCCCCGGCGGGGCCGGGGCCACGGAACACGTAAGCGCCCGCGGTTTTTCGTAATGCAGGAGGCCGAAATTGTGACAAAAGCGTTGCAAGCGTCTTCCCGCGCCCATCTGATACTAGACTCGATCCAATGTCTGGCAGATGCGGGCCCGCCGTCGGGCTCGCCGCCGCTCTCTTGCTCCTCGCCGGAGGCCGCGCGGCCGCCCAGGACACGGCGGACCCGCCGGCGGCCGCGGCGGCGGAGTCCGCGCGCGCGGTCGGCGCCGACGCGACGCTCGACATCGGCGATCTCTGGCGGATGGTCCGCCGCAAGGAGGCGCACGACGACGACGCGCGGAAGAAATTCGTCGTGTTCTCGCCGTCGGTCGGATCCAAGCCGTCGACCGGCTTCAACGTCGGATTCTCCGGCAACGTCGCCTTCTTCGCGGGCGATCCCCGCACGACCCACATCTCGTCTTTGACCGGCGGATTGAAGCTCTCCCAGAAAGGGCAGACGCTGTCCGGCGTCCGCCTCGCGACGTTCACGAAAGACGACGCCTGGTTTCTCCAGAGCGACAACCGCCTGTCGTGGACGTCCCAGAACACGTACGGCCTCGGCGGCTTCACCACGCAAGCCGACGTCGAGAATCTGAAGTACGACTTCTTCCGCTTCTACGAATCGGCGTACCGCAACGTCCGGCCCGGCCTGTTCGTCGGTCTCGGCCTGGACGTGAGCGATCACTCCGGCGTCCGCCCCGGCACGCCGTCGGTGTCGTCGTTCGACGAGCAGCCGTACGAAGACTACAACCAGGAGCACGGCTTCGCGGCGGACAAGCAGACGTCGAGCGGCACCAGCGTCGGCCTGCTGTTCGATACGCGCGACAACCCCATCAATGCCTATCGCGGCCTCCTCGCCAGCGCGAGTTACCGCACGTTTTTTGCAGGGTTCATGGGCGGCGACTCGACGTGGCAGGAGCTCTACCTGGACGTGCGCACGTACAAGAAGCTCTCGAAGGACGCCCGTCATCGCCTGGCGTTCTGGTTTCTCGGCGATTACGTCACGGGTGGCACCGCGCCGTACTTCGATCTGCCGGCGATGGCCGCGCAGGATCGCTCGGCCCGCGGCTACGCCGAGGGGCGTTACCGCGGCGACCGCCTGATGTATGGTGAAATGGAATATCGTGGCACGCTGACGAACAACGGACTGGTGGGCATGGTGCTCTTTGTCAACACGACGTCGGTCGACGACATCGCCGCGAAACAGAAGCTCTTCGACTCGTTTGCCACCGGCGCGGGCTTCGGCTTCCGCTTCCTCCTGAACAAACGATCGCGCACCAATCTCTGCACCGACTACGGCTGGGGCAGGGACGGCTCGCGCGGATTCTACCTGGCGATCCAAGAGGCCTTCTAAGTGCGGCGCCGCGCGTCCCTGATCGCGGGGATGCTGCTGGCCGTCGCGCCCTGCGCCGCCGCGCAGGAACCGCCATCCACCCAACCGCCGCCGCTCTCCGCTGACGCGTACGTCCCCATCACCAACGCCGGGCGCCTTCACTGGATCGTCGACGGCACCATCGGGCCGCGCAGCCTCGGCATCGGCGTCGTCGCCGATCTGTTTCAGACTGGTATCAACACGCCGGAGGAATGGGGCCGGACGCCGAGCGGGATGGGCAAGCGGTATCTCGAGCGCGAAGCGGACGTCGCGATTTCGAACACGATCGAAGCCGGGCTTGGCGCGCTGTGGGGCGAGGATCCGCGCTACATCCCGTCCGGCCGGCACGGCATCCGCGCCCGCTGGCACTACGCCCTCAAGACGGCCGTCCTGGCGCAGCGTCGCGACGGCCGTCTCGCGCCCGCATGGGGCCGCTACGCGGGCAACATCTTCAATAATCTCATCGAGAACACCTGGCTGCCGCCCAGCGCGACGACCCCGGCGCAGACGGCGATTCGAAGCGCCTCGGGCATCGGAAGCCGAATCCTCGGAAACCTCTGGGAAGAGTTCTGGCCGGACGTGCGGAAACATTTCCGGAAGTAGCCCGACCGTTTACAATACGTGCATGAAACAGGGGAGCGCGGGGCGCGTAGCGGCCTTGGCGTGCGCGGTCCTCCTCTGCACGGCCCTGCTTCACGCGCAAACCCCTCACGCCGTGGTCGTCGATCAGACAGGTCTCCCCTTGCCGGGTGTCCGCATCGACGTCTATCGGGGCGCGAAAATCATCCAGAACGTCGTCACCGCCGCGGACGGCACGTTCGATCTCGCCCCCGGCGAGCCGAACGACATGATCGAGGCGGCGCTCGAAGGATTCGAAACCATCAAGGTGCCGCGCGTCCAGGCGAACCGGATCGTGCTGCCGATCGGCCGCGCGAGCGAGGTCACGGAAGTCGTCGCCTCCGCGCTCACCTCGTCCGGCTCCGCGATGGAGCACCTGGGCAGCACGATGTCCGCCCCGCTCGCACAGCGCCTGCCGACGCCGCGGCCGCACATCCTGCAGTCGCTGCCGCTGCTGCCGTCGGTCGTGCGCGGACGCGACGGATTGCTCCGCATCGGCGGCACGCGCCCGCACGAATCGAGCCTGTGGATCGACGGCTTCGACGTCACCGATCCCGTGAGCGGCACGACGGCGATCGACCTGCCGGACGAGAGCGTCAAAGGCATGGGCGTCGTGCGCGATCCGATCTCGGCGACGTTCAGCGGCGTCCTGGGATCCATGGCGTCGATCGAAACGACGACCGGCGGCGATCAGCTCAAGGCCGGCGTGCAGGGATTCATTCCGCGACCGCGGCTGAACAGCCAGTACGGGCTGGGCCGCATCGAAGCGTTCTTCCCGCGCGCGTACGCCAGCGGCCGGATCGGCGCCGCGCATTTTTTCGCGTCGACGGAGGTCAACTTCGAGCGCGTCCCGGTGCCAGGCGTCACGACCGCGCGCGGCAATCCGGCGGCGGGCGCGACCGGCGTCGTGACGTTCGCGCGCCTCGACTTCACGGTGTCGCCGCGCCACACGCTCACCCTCGAGGGCCTCTTCACGCCGGCGAGCACCTCGCTCTCCGGCCTCAGCCCGCTGCAGCGGCCCGAGGCGTCGCCCGACGTCCGTTCGCGCGATCTCTTCGCCGGCGTCGTCGATCGATTCGTGCTGGGGCCGTCGGAATTGCTCACCGTCCGCATCGGCTGGATGGCGCACGGCACCGCGATCGGGGCGGCCGGATCCGGACCGTCGATCTCGAGCCCGGGCGGCTGGAGCCAGAACTGGTTCTCGACGGTGGACACGTGGGGCACGCGCAAATCGGCATCGGTCACGTGGGACCGCAGCGGCTTCTCGGCGTTCGGCGCGCACACCGTGTCGCTGACCGGGTCCGTCCAGCTGCGGTCGATGATCGGTTCGCTGGCGTACTCGCCGATTCAGATCCAGGACGATGACGGGCGGCTGACGAGACTGATTCAGTTCGGTGCGCTCCAGCGTCAGCTCGCCGTCAGCGACACCAGCGGCGGCGCGGGCCTGCGCGATCTGTGGGACCTGAACCCGAAGGTGCAGATCGATCTCAATCTGCGGTTTGATGCCTCTGGTGAGAGCCGGGTCGCATCGCCGCGCGTCGGCGTCCGCTATTCGCCGGACGCGGAAGGGCGCACCACGATCAAGGCGAGCGCCGGACGGTTCGTCGGCCTCGCGCCGCTCGACGCGCTCGCGTACAATCAATATCCCTCTCGGACCGACACGTCGTTCGATCCAGCCACCGGCGCCACGATCCGGTCGGTGATGTATCAGCCGACGAGCCGTGCGCTCGAGTTACCCCATGCCGACGGCATCGCGCTCGAAGTCGAGCAGCGCATCCGGCGCGGACTCGAGGCGCAGGCCGCGATCCGACAACGCCGGGGCAGCCTGCTGCCCACCGTCGACGTTCCCGCGGACGGCGGCCTGGCGCTGCTGGCGAGCACCGGCCACAGCGTGTATCGCGAGCTGCAGCTGTCGGTGCGGCAGACGTGGGGGCCCGACACGCAGGCGTTCGTCAGCTACGTGCGCGCGACGTCGCGCGGAGAGCTGAACGATTTCGGATCGCTCTTCACGCGGCTCGCCACGCCGCTGCTCGAGCCTGGCGGCATGGCGGCGACGCCAAGCGACGTCACGCATCGCATGCGCGGATGGGCCACCGTCGCGCTTCCGCGCCGCGTCGTCGTCTCGCCGGCCGTCGAGTGGCGCACGGGCTTTCCGTATTCGATTCAGGACGAGTACCGCCACAACCTGGGCGAGCCGAACAGCGCGCGGCTGCCCGCGCAGTTCACGACCGACGTCACCGCGTTCAAGACGTTCGATCTGTTCGCGCGCAAGATGGACCTCGGCCTGCAGGTGTTCAACATCACGAATCACTTCAACCCGCGCGACGTGATTCCCGTCGCGGGATCCACACAGTTCGGCGAGCTGACGAACAGCGTCGGCATCACGCTCGCCGGCTATATGCAGATTCGATGGTGACTCGCGCCGGGGCCGAGCTTGCTCCGGCCCTTAATAGTACCGTCTCGGCAAGTCGAGCACGACGCGGCGGCGGGCGAGGCTGGTCAATCCTGGCGTGAGGCGTGCTGACGGCAGCGTATCCGCATCCGCGCGCGCGACGACGACTTCCTCCGGCAGATACGTGCGCGCCGCGCCGTACTCGTCCTCGTAATCATCAGACGGAAACCGCAGCCGCAGGCGGACCTGGTCGTCCTCCTGATCCGATTCGTACAGCGGGTTGATTCGGAATTCGCCCCGCGCGTCCGCGGGCTCTTCGAGCGGATACGGCCGCCAGACATCCGCGCGCGTCGACGCGACGATGGTCAGCGCGAGATCGGCGTCGAGCGCGTCCGCGCCGTGCTCCACCGACAGATCCAGCGGGCCGCCGGCGACGATGTCGGCGAGCAGCGTCCGCTCGGCGAACAGCTTCGGCGACATCTCCTCGAACAGATCGCGGTACGCGCCTGGCGGCAGCGGCATCCCGGCTGACGGGTTCCACTGGAGCGCGTTGTGCGCGTGCGTCACGACGATCGCGCCGGCGTCGCCGGTGACGCGCATCATCTCGGTCGCGAGCAGGCGCTTCGTCCAGATGTAGTGAAACGCATCCGAGCAGACAGACGCGTTGAAGGCGTGCTTGTGGAAGGGGAGCGGCGCGTTGCCGTCGCAGCAGACGGGCTCGCAGCCGGGCGCGGTGAAGCGGCGCGCCAGCCACAACTTCGCGAAATAGAAATCGGCGACGACCGGCGCGGGCGACGAGAGGTCCATCAGCGAGCGCGTCAGGTGCCCGGAGCCGCCGCACAAGTCCAGCGCGCGCCCGCCGCCGCGCAGCGTCGTCGATGCGACGGCGCGCACCACGGCTTCCGCCACGAGATACGTCGGGTCGGAGAAGCGATACAGGAAGTAGCCGCCCTCGAACCCGGGCCCGAGCGCTTCGACCAGCTCGCGATAGGTCGAGGTTGGCGCCGCTGCCGCAGCGTCGAAGATCGCCGCCTGCGCTTCGTCATCGAGCCCGAACATCCGGCGCGCCGCGAGGTCGGGACGGCCGGCTTCGATCTGCTCTCGGGCGGCCACCGCGGCCGGATCGAGATGCATCACCGGGATGCCGGCGATGACCGGGAAGACGCAGCAGTGGCAGCCGAGGATCCCGTTGGCGATTTCGTCGCCATCGCGTTCGTGGAACGACGATTCGACGAGTTCGAGTCGTCCGCCGCAATAGGGGCAGCGCAGCAGATCGAGCGTGCCGGTCTTCACAACGGCGGTCTCAGCGCCGCGTCGTGGCGGACGTTCGCGCTCGGCGCGACGCCACCCAGCTGCTCGAGGACCGCGGCGCCCGTGCTTTCGAGCGGCGCGCGTTGGAACTGCTCCGATCCGAGATAGCGGCGGGCATCGTCCTCGTCGATCCACGCGAACGGATTGTGGGGGCCCATTTGCGTCTGATGGCAGCGGAGTGCAGCGAGTTTGCGCGCGGCCCAGTCGCGGACGTCGATGATGAACGTCGGCGGTTCGGCGGCGTCGCCGAACGCGTCGGGCTCGATGCCCCAGAGGCTGGAGTCCGGCGGCGCACCGCCCTTGGCGTGCGCCGCTTCGACGACGCTGCGCATCACGCCCTGCGCCATCGTGACGTAGTAGAGCGGCGGCGCGTCCGCGGCGAGCGAGACGACGGCCGTGAACGTTCGTTCATGGATGCCGATGTGATCCAGGTGCCAGTAGAGGCCGTCCGGGCCGAAGGTGATGACCGCGTCCGGACGATAGCGCCGGATGATCATGACGATCTCTTCGTGCAGCGTCGGGACATCCGCCCAGCGCAGGTCGCCGTCCGGATGATCGAGCACGATCACCTCCGAGAGGCCGAGGACGGCGGAGGCGTCCGCGAGCTCGCGCGCCCGCACGCGCCCGAGGTTGCCGTCCGGCACGAGCGTCGGATCGCAGATTGACCCGGATTCCCCGCGCGTCGCGCAGAGCAGGACGATTTTCGCGCCGGCGTCGGCTGCGCGCGCCAGCGTCCCGCCGCATGCCAGCGATTCGTCGTCCGGGTGCGCGAAGACGGCGAGGATCGTCCGGCCGGCGAGGGACGGATCGCGGCGAGGATCCGCTGGATCAGCGGCCATGCGCGGCCTCGTGCGCGGCGACCAGCCGGCGGTAGACGTGGAGGTACTCGTCCACCATGCGTTCGACGCCGAAGCGCGTGACCGCCTGCTTGCGCACGCGGTGGCGATCGAGATCGAAGACGCGCGGCAGCCCGTTGACCATGTCCTCGAGGTTGTCGAAGACCAGGCCCGTGACGCCGTCGTCGACCACCTCGCGGACCGCGCCGCGATCGAGCGCGGCGACCGGCGTGCCGCAGGCCATCGCCTCGGCGAGCACGAGGCCGAACGGCTCGCGCGACTGAATCGGGTAGAGCAGCGCGCGCGCGCCGCCGTACAGCTTCACCTTCGCCGGATGATCCGCTTCACCGTGATAGATGATCCGGTGGCCGTCCACGTGCGGCGCGACCTTGTCGCGATAGTAGTCGTCCTCCGCGGCGGCGAGAATCAGCCGGAGGCCGACGCGCTTCGCCACTTCGATCGCCTGCAGGACGCCCTTGCCGTCGGTGAACCGGCCGAGGAAGAGCAGATAGTCCTCGGGCGTCGGCTGGAACGTGAACGAGTCGGTGTCGATACCGTGGAGCACCGTGCCGACGATGGTCAATCCCTTGAGCAGGCGGGCCTGCTCGTTGGAGATCGCGACGAAGGGCGCCTCCGGATAGCGCGACCAGAGCGCAATTTCCGCTTCGCTCGGCGAGTGATGGAGCGTCTGGACCATCGGCGTCGGCGAGAGGCGCGCGAAGGCGAGCGACATCGGGTAGTACGCCGCTTCGTAGTGGATGATGTCGAAGTCCGCCGCGCGCTCGACCGCGGCGGCGAGATTCAGCATCTCGTACAGCTCCCACGGCCACATGTTCTCGTCGTGCCAGTAGCCCTGCTGGTAGATTGCATGCAGCTTGGCTTTCGTTTTCGAGTCGGCGGTGGCGAAGAGCGTGACGTCCTGGCCCGTCGCGACGAGCCCTTCGGTGAGCAGCGACGTCATCAGCTCGACCGATCCCGATTTGAGCGGCGGCACTTCGGTCGCGACCGGCGCGATGTGCGCGATGCGGAGGGGTCGCTCGGTACTCATCTGCAGGCTGCCTCGAGAAACGCCGTCAGGACGCGGTCGGCGGCGAAATGTTCGCGCGCGATGTCGGCGGCGCGCCTCGCGTGCCGATCATAATCGCTGTTGATGCGGTCGATGCCGGCCAGCGCCTCGTCCGGCGACGAAAACGCGAGCAGCCCCTCGCCCGACGGCAGGTGCGCGGTCCAGCCCGTATCCTGCACGAGTGCGGGGCGTCCGGCGGCGAGGTAACACTCGGTGCGGTCGCTGAACCAGCCCGACCGTGTCGCGACGTAGGTGTGCTTGGCGACGCCGAACTCGGCCCTCGACGCGCGGATGAAGTCGCGATAGTCCCACAGCGACCGCGACACGCCCATCGCGTCCACCGTGGACCACCCGTGCTCGCGCAGCAGCGCCTGCGGACCGTTGATCGCGAGCTCGAACGGCTGCGTCGTCCGCGACGGCAGGTCGATGTACTTGATGAATTCCTGATCCTTGTTGCCGCCGACGTCGGTGAAGCTTTCGATCTGCCACGTCATGACGGTCGTGAAGCGATCGCGCGGCGCGGCGCCAGCGCGCCAGTCGTCGAGCGTCACCGGCTGCCACGTCTTGTGCCAGACGAAATCACCGGTCGGCACCGGCGACGCGGCGGTGCCGATGTTCGACCCAAACGTGAAGAGATGATCGAACCGCTTGAAGAACTCGACGTACCACGGCTCCGCTTTCGCGATGGCGAGCTGCGTGAACGCCGGATCGGAGTCGATGAACACCTTGCGCGGGATCCGCGCGTACTCGTCGCGCCAGAACCACGCGCCGCCGGAGAGGTTCACGAACAGGTCCGCGCCGGCGCAGTACTGCCGCACGTCTTCCACGCTGCGGCCGTGATAGCTGCCGTCGTAGTTCACGAACGTCCAGCGATCGCCGAGGCCGAAGGGCTCGAGCGCGTTGTGGATGTAGGTCGTGCCGTAGCTGGGATCGGTCGCGCGCGTATTCTGGACGGGGTCGTAGACGCACTCGCCCGTATCCTCGATGTAGAACACTTCATGGCCGAGCGCGCGGAGGCCGAGCAGGTACATCAATGAACACCACGTGACGCCGCCGAACGGATAGCGGGCGATGATCCCCGCCACGAGGATCCTCACTGCTTCGCGGCCTCGATCAGTTCGTCCACGCTCTCGGGATCGTCGAGCGACTTGCCGACCGACAGACGCGCGCACATGCGGCGATAGAGCTGGCTCGACTTGAGCAGCTCCTCGTGCCGGCCCTGCGCCACGATCCGCCCGCCGTCGAGCACGAGAATCCGGTCGGCGTCGCGGACGGTCGACAACCGGTGCGCGATGACGATGGTCGTCCGCCCCGCGCGCAGGCGCCGCAGCGCGGCGAAGACGATTTCCTCGGAGATCGCGTCGAGCGACGAGGTCGGCTCATCGAGGATCAGGATCGGCGCACCTTTGATGATCGCCCGCGCGACGCTCAGCCGCTGACGCTCGCCCCCCGACAATCCGCCGCCGGCCTCGGCGATTTCCGTGTCGTACCCCTTCGACAGGCGCGCGATGAAGTCGTGGGCGTGCGCCGCGCGCGCCGCGTCCTCGATCTCCTGCGGCGTCGCGTCGAGGCGGCCGTACCGCAGGTTGTCGCCGATGGATCCCTGGAACAGCGTCGGCTCCTGCAGCACGATCGCGATCTTGTCGCGCAGCGAGCGTACGCGATACTGCTGCACGTCCACGCCGTCCAGCAGCACCCGCCCGGCGGTCGCGCTGTAGAAGCGCGGAATCAGGCTGACGAGCGTCGTCTTGCCCGCGCCGGTCAGGCCGACGAGGGCGACCATCTCGCCCGGCTTCGCTTCGAATGAAATGTCGCGCAGCACTTCGGTGCCGTCGGGATACTTGAAGCCGACGTCCTCGAACCTGATGTCGCCCTTGACGTCAGTCGCATCGATCGCGCCTGGCGCGTCGATGGTCTCCGGCACCATCTCGAAAATCGCGCGCACGCGCTTGGCGCCTGCCAGCGCGCCCTGCAGTTGGCCGGTCGTGTGCGCGATCGCGGACAGCGGTCCGTAGACCGCACCAAGGTAGGCGATGACGACGAGAAGGTCGGCCACCAGCAGTTTGCGGTCGAGCACGTGCTTGCCGCCGACGATGAGGACGAACGCGGTGCCGATGATGACGATCGTGCTGACCACGACCGCGAACAGCGATTCCTGCCACGTGATGCTGATGCGCGCCTTCATCACCTCGTCGCCAGTGTTGAAGAATCGCTGTCCCTCGTACGGCTCGCGGGCGAAGCTCTTCACCAGCCGCATCGCGGCGAAGACCTCATACAACCGGCTCGCGAGCTTCGACTCCAGCTCCTTCACCCGCTCCTCGCGCATCACCAGCGTCGAGGTGTAATAGCGCAGACATATATAGAGGAAGGGCACCACGCTCAGCGACAGCAGCGCGATGGTCACGTCCATCTTTGCCAGAATTGTGAACATCACCGCGAGCGTGATCACCGACGAGGCGAGCGGAAAGAGTCCGCTCATCACGAGATTCTCGATCGAGTAGGCGTCGGTCTCGAGGCGGTACACGGCGTCACCGGTGCTGGTCGTGATGTGATGGTGCAGCCCGAGCGCCTGCAGTTGCGCGAACAGCTTGTAACGCAGGTCGTAGACCATCCGCTGGCCGGTGTCCACCTGCACCTGCGTGTGGAACATCGATGCGAACTGGTTGATCACCTGCAGAATCACGCCGGCAACGACGACCAGGATCAACAGCCGGAACCGATCGCCGTGCGTGAGCATGTCGAGCCACGGACGCACCGACGGTGGCAGCGCATAACCGATCAGGGCGTAGTTGATCACGATCGCCATCGGCCACGGCTGCAGGGCGCCGAGGCCGATCTCGAGCAGCGACAGGAATCCGAGCAGCCACACCCGGCTGCGGTACGGCCGCAGGAACGACAGCGTCCAGCGCAGAAGGCCCGCCTGCATCAGCCGCCCTTCTTCGCCGGCGCCAGCGCGCCGAGCGGACGCGGCGGCTCGAGATTCGGCGTCAGATTGGGGATGACCACGGCGACGATCTTGTCGAGGCTCGAATCTGCGACGTAGAGCCAGTACACCGACTTGCCGGCGCCGGTCGCCCCGGCGGGACGCTTCGCGGCGAACGCGAGGCGCGTCGGCGCACCGAAGACGACGCGCCCTTCGTCACTCAGATTCCGCATGACGCCGTCCGGTCCGACGGCGCGCACGAGACCGTTGTAGTAGTCGGCGATGAAGATCGTCAACCCGCCGTCGGGCTCCGGCATCAGCGCGATGCCCGCCACGCCCGACAGCATCGCCTCCGTCGCCGGACCATCGTCGCCCGAGTTGCCCCACTTGCCGTTGCCCGCGACGGTGGAGATGACGTGCGTCTTCGCGTCCACCCGGCGCACGCGGTTGTGGTACAGGTCCGCGATGTAGAGATCGCCGGTGCGCGGATCCAGGGCGACGTCGCTCGGCATGTTCAGGTGCGCGGCCGTGGCCGGCCCGCCGTCGCCGACCGGCCGATTGTCGCCCGGGGAGCCGTCGCCCGCGACGGTGTGAATGAGGCCGGTCGCGTGATCGATCATGCGGACGCGGTAGTTCAGCGTGTCGGCGATGTAGATGTCGCCGTTCGGTGCGGCCGCGACCGCGTTGGGCGTGTTGAGCGCCGCCTCGGTTGCCGGCTTGTCGTCGCCGTCGTATCCGTTTTCGCCGGACCCCGCGACCGTCGTGATGACGCCGGTCGGTTTGTCGACCCGCCGGATGCGATCGTTGTGGGAATCGGCGATGATCAAATCGTCGTCGGGCGCGATGGCGACGCCGTCGGGCGTGTCGAGCTGCGCGTCGGTCGCGAGGCCGTCGTCGCCGGAAAAACCGGTGCCAAGGTCGTTGTTGCCGGCGACGGTCGTGATCAAAGAGGTCCTGGCGTCGATGCTGCGGATCACGTCGTTGTGCGAGTCGGCGAAATACACGTCGCCGCTCGGCGCGACGACGATGCCGCCGGGTGTGTCGATCCACGCCTGCAGGGCCGGCCCGTAATCGCCGGCGTAGCCTTTCTTCGCGCCGATAACCTCCACGGTCGCCGCCTGGCGCAGCACGAGCGTGCTGCTGGCAAGCGCAAGAATCATGACGGCGAAGATGATCGCGCTGCGGAGTCCGTACATCCGGAGCAGCGACGGCGCGAGGAGCGGCGCACGCGCCGGTCCGGACTTCAACGCCGTCATGTCCTGGGCGCGCGCGACCTGGTCGATGCCGCGGCGGACGATCGCCGCTGCCTGCGCGGTGCGCCACACCGCGCCCACGCAGACCGCCAGCAGCAGCAGCGCCGCGGCCGCGCCCCTCAGCGGCCACCGCGCGGCGTACTTCAGGAACGTGGTGTGCTGGAGCCAGGGCGTGTGCTCCAGGAACGTGAGACGGGCGGTCGACGCGACGAGGAGCGCCGCGCCGAGCGTCACCGCGGTGACCACGCCGAACGTCGTCGGGCGCAGGTGCGTGCTGACGCGCAGGAGCCCCTTGCCGCCGCCGTGATCCTCGACGAGCGCGCGGATGTCCAGCCACGCCCAGCGACCGACGTAGACGCTGACGTCGCGATCGTCGAGGATCACGGCGG
>Ga0193726_1001445_pt1 | contig 18684 bp, 11 predicted proteins | sample H2c1metaG_FD_144928 | JGI IMG/M metagenome (GOLD analysis project Ga0193726, IMG submission 144928) | Soil microbial communities from a riparian zone of the East river system, Colorado, United States - H2c1 | ecosystem: Environmental > Terrestrial > Soil > Riparian zone | place: USA: East River... | reverse complement strand
AAACCCGTACTCGAAACTGTAACTGTCGATACCGCCGTTACAATGATATCTCCACTAGTCGCCCCTCCGGGTATGGTGGCATCTATTTCGCTATCCGACCATAAAGTGATCGCTATCGGCGTTCCATTCAGTGTTACCGAGCCGGAACCTTGACTATCTCCAAAATTCAGACCAGAAATCCGCAAAGGAGTCCCAACAACTCCCGAATCTGTGGAAAGCCCGCTTATCGTTGGTGTCGGGACTACGACGAACTCAATTAGGTTGCTGCCTTCTTCCCCTATGTTTACCTGGATGTTCCCTGTTTTTTCATCAGGTAGTTTCACTGAGATACTGGTCGCACTCCAGCTTTGAGCCAAGGCCTGTGTGCCATTCAGAAAAACAGTATTGTCTGTCTGCATCGCTCCAAACCCTTGTCCTGAAATGGCCACGGCAGTTCCCGCTGAGCCCGTAGTGGGAGAAATTGAATATATTTCAGGGTTTGGGTTAACCACACTTACCTGCGTCGAACCGCAGATCGTTCCCTGGCATGCGCTAACCGTGCTCACTCCAGCAGATACTCCGAAGACAATCCCGTAGTTGCCTAAATCGTTTGTTACTTTTGCCGTGGTGGAACTCGAAGAGGTCCAAGTCGACGATGCCAACGCCTTTGTCGACGCATCGCTAAACGTTCCTGTTGCGACGAGACGTTGAGCTGAACTCTTAGGAATTTTGGGAGTCAATGGGTTGATCGCAATTGAAACGAGATTGGCCGGAAACAGAGTTGCTGGATGAAATAGCTCCGCTCCATTCAATGCCCGCGGAACATCGCTAAACCCTCCTGCCGTCAAGACGGATCCGTCAATCAAACGCGTTGACGTATGGCTCTGCCGGGCTGTCGTGAGATTTCCGGTTGCGGCAAATGATGCAGATAAAGGATCATATATCTCGAAACTTGCAGACATATCAGCAGAGTTTGTGGATCCTCCCTCGACAATCACTTTCCCGTTGGACAAAAGAGTAGCGGTATGGTTTCTCCTTGCTATTCCCAAACTGCCGGTGGGCGTAAACAGTTGTGTGTTCGAATCGTAGAGTTCCGCGCTCGTGAACGCATTGCCACTCGCATCAGCGCCCCCAACAATAAGGACGGAACCTCCGTTCAGTAGCGTCGCCGTGTGTTGCCCTCGCGGCGTCCCTCCGGCAATCAGGACTTTCCCATTGCTTAGCAGAGTTGCCGTGTGTAATGTCCGGCTAGTATTGAGATCGCCGGTACCGTAAAAAGTCCCTATAGCAGGGTTGTAGATTTCCGCTGAGTCTGTGACACCGTTCGGGCCGTTAATCCCTCCCGTAATAAGCACGCTACCATCCTGCAACAATGTGGCTGTGTGATTTGAGCGCGCTACTCCCAGATCTCCAGTTTCAGAAAACGTGGCTGTTGCAGGATCATATAATTCTGCTGTGAAGGCCGCGCTTGCGCCTATGTCCAGTCCTCCAGCTATTAGCACAGTGCCATCTGGAAGAAGCGTCGCTGTGAAATTCGTTCGCGCCGTGATCAAGCTTCCGGTCAAAGCAGATGTGCCTGTCGTTGGATTATAAAGTTCAGCACTTGCCAGTGCTTTGCCCGCCGCATCATAGCCTCCTGCGAGCAAAACCATTCCATTGCTCAATACCGTCGCGGTATGCCCGTAGCGGGCCGTGTTCAGATTGCCAGTGAGAGAGAATCCTTCTACTGAGATTGAAGTGGAGCCGCTTGTTGACCCTATTGTAGCTTGGAGATTTGTAGTGCCTGGAGACAAGCCTGTCATCAATCCCGTGTTTGAAACGCTCGCTACGCTGGACGCAGTCGATGCCCACATGGCTAGAGATGTGACATCCTGTGTAGTCAGGTCAGTGAATGTCGCAATTGCTGTCAATTGTCGAGTGCTGCCAGCCGCGACGACCAGATTTTGTGGAGTCACCGCAATCGACTGCAATTCTTTTACAGTAAAGCTGACACCGCTACTGGTATTTCCACCAACTGTTACCGTAACGTTTCCCGTCGTCGCGCCACTAGGCACAATGGCCTTAATGTTCGAAGTTGAGTTCCATGTCGCTGCCGCCGTCAGTCCGTTGAATTTGACGGTCCCGGAACTTCCAAAATTGCTACCGCTAATTGTGACGGGTATACCGACAGGCCCAAAACTCGGTGACAACCCCGAAATCGTGGGAGATCCTCCAGAACCAGAGGATATCTTGTACGTAACAAGTGACATTATCCAGTTGCCGCTTGCGCTTTCTGTTGCCGCAGCTCCGTAAACTCCCGTCGAGCCTACCTGTTTATTTTCACAAAATAGGCTTCCGCTCGAATGATATACCGCGTAACCTACGCCGGAGGTCTGGGTCGCCGAAATGCTTGAATTTCCGCATGCTATCAACAGCTCATTCGCAGCTGTAGTTGTCACGTTTGGAGTCGAGAGTACCGTTCCTGTCCCATTCGATACCGACATTTGATCTACTGGCGACACTGCGTCTAGCCCGCTAATCTCCGTAATCAAGATTCGACTCGACGATGCGGCTGCAGAATATGTTGCTGTTATTGTGTCCGCTCCGCAGGCGGTAATATTTTTCGCATAAAAACGCAAGTGCTTCTGCGTGCCGGCTAGATTGGGCTCGCTTGCCTCCTGAACAAATGTATTCCCGCACATATCAGCCACACTCACCGTAGCAACCGCCGGTGACACTTGAATCGCCACATCAATAAGATTTCCTGCCGTCGGGTTGTTCGAAAAAGCCTGCGCATTCGTCGTTGATGAAACTGAATTCAGATGGTCTGCAGCCTGAACAATTGACACAGTGACTCCGGCAGTCACAGTAAAATTCATAGTCGGGCCGCTTAGTCCTCCGCTTGTTACTGCAACCGGCCCCGTGGATGCTCCTGCTGGCACTACCGTGGAGATGCTTGTTGATGAGATCCAGGTCACAGCGGTCGCAAGTGTTCCGTTGAATGCAACTGTTGCCAGATTGCCAAAATTCTTCCCAGCGATCGTGACGGGCGTTCCCACAGGTCCGCTGGATGGACTCAATCCCGTTACCGTAGCCACCCCAACGTTATAGGTGACGAGTGTCATAATCCACGAGCCGGAATTGGCTTCAGTCGCTGTCGCTCCGTAACTTCCTGTCGAACTTACACTCTTGTTCTCGCAAAATAGGCTTCCACTCGACTGGTACAGAGCGTATCCCGCTCCGGCTGTCTGGGTCGACGTCAGGCTCGTATTCCCGCATCCCACCAGCATTTCGTTCGCTGCTGTCGTCGTTACGTTCGGTGCAGCCAGTGCCGTCCCCGAACCATTCGCCGACGACACCTGATCGAAGGGATTCACTGGGTCCAACCCGCTGATCTCTGTAATCAGTATCCGGCTCGATGATACCGATGCCGAATACGTCACCGTCACCGTATCCACGCCGCACGCTGTTATGTTCTTGGCATAAAATCGCATGTGCTTCTGGCTAATACTCGCGCTGTTCTGACTTGCGCTCTGCACGAACGTGTTTCCGCAGGTGTCCGAAGCCGTCACCGTCACAGCCGTCGAGTTCACTTGCACTGCTATATCAATAAGGTTCCCCACCGTCGGATTTGCGCTGAAGGCCATTCCGTTCGTCGTATGCGTTGTATTGATCAGCTGTTGGTTCGATTGAACGATCGTCTGTGCGTTGGCAGAATATGTTAGGAAAAGAAAAATCCACAAGAAGCGTCTCATAGTGCCCTTCTGATCTTCGGTTTCAGATAAATCAAAAATGCGCAGACATATAGACAGAGCGTCCAAAGGGAGCGCCCTCAAAAACGCGTTTCCAAGGATTTATGCTGAGTGCTAGGACAGGAGCACATCTAACATTGCACAACCAACGACTGATCACTCGCTTGGGTGCAGCCATCCTGGCTTTGTAGATTAGAGCGTGGCACAAAGATTCCAAACGCTCGGCGAATCAAAACGTCCAAGTAGGGGTTACTTGTACGGTAAGGTTTGAGTTTTGTCAACGACTTTTTGTAACTTTACAAAAGCATTAACATAATGACCGAGATGGCGATGCCTGCTCGCCTCACAGCGCAGACAAGAATCTTATTAGCGCTGCGTTGTCACGCCAGCGCCTCTTCCTCCGTTGCGGACTCAATAACACAAGTTGTCCACGGAAACGTTCCGGAGTCATCGATAAGTATCGCTCCGTGGAGCCCAGCCCAACCTGCCCCATATAAGCTGCCAGCGCCGGGAGCATCCTGTTCAGGTCAGCTCCTTGTTTGATCCAGGCGGTCAGACGGTGGACAGCAAAGGTGTGTCTTAAATCATGCATTCGGGGGCGAGGGGAACGTCCGTCAGGACCTGTAATTCCAGCTACACGGCGAAGCCTCTGGAAAGTCTTTCCAAGGGTCACGGCATTCAGCGTGCTGCCGTCGCGAGTCACGAAGAAATTAACGTTCTTAGCTTTCTTTCGAGTAGTAAATCGCGCATATTCCACCAGAACTTTGTGCAAATCCGGACCGATTGGAATGCACCTCACCCGATTGAACCTGCTTCCGTGAATTGTCAGCAAATCTCTCTTTAGGTCGATGCTTTTGTTTTGTAGATTCAGTGCCTCTCCTGCGTGTGCTCCGGTCCCATATAAAAACACCAACAGTGTTTGCAAGGTTCGCGATTCAATCATGCACGCCGGTCGTTTCTGACTCGATCGAGTTGCTCTTAAAAGGGCGCGAAGTTCAGATCTGGTGTAAATGTGTGGTATGAATTTTTGAGGGCACGGCGGACGAATCGAAGGCAGGGGTAGTGCCTGCAGCGCACCGCGCGCGGCCCAGAATTCGAAAAAGTTCTTGAGCAGGCCGTATTTACTCCTCCACGTAGTTGCTGAAGTTCGTGGACCAGTCAGAAACGCTCTTACTTGGCGCGAAGTAATCGAGGCAAGTGGCACGTCTCCTGTTTGTTTGCAAAATGCGGACAGGATCGACGCGGACTTGATGTAAGTGAATCCTCCTTTCCGTTTTCGCTCGACGTAGTCACGAACGCTCTCAAACAGTGTCATCGCAATCCCGCCAGACAACCGACGGCGACCTCTTTCAAAGACCGGGTATCGTACCTGGCGTAGATTCCGACGGATTTGGAATCACGGTGACCGAGGAAATCCGCAATGTCTTTTAGCGAAGTACCCTTCCTCAATAAGTGTGTCGCACAGGCATGCCGCAGAGCGTGTGGGCCGTGGTGGTGTGACGCGATTCCCAGACGCCTCATGCGACGGCTTGTGATCTGCCACATCGAACACGCCTTGAGCGGTCGATACGGAGGATGCAAGGTCACAAAGACATGACGGCAAGGACAGCGCGGTCTTCCCTTAGTGAGATACCGAACTATCGACTCCCCCACCTCGTACTGAATTGGATAGTGCTGCAGGCCGCCTCTCTTGGCACGCTGCACCGTGAATTTTTCTTCCTTCCAATCGAAATCATTCAGACGCAGCCGTGCGACCTCACTGCTGCGAAGAGCATAGATCGAGCAGAGCGACATTATGGCTCGGGCACGAAGTGTCGCGGGCTTCGTTCCACTCGTAGAATCGAGCAATTGCCGGACTTCCTTCCATGTTGGGCCTTTGTCGAGTCCGTCATATTTCGGAACGGTAGGGCTGCGAATCCCCCGACCAATTCCAGGCGCGCACCAGCCTCGCGTCGCCGCGTGGACAAAGAAATTCCGAAGAGCTTGGCACTGCGAAGCGATTGTCATCGGACTCCACCCGCTCGCCGCCTTGTCCGCAAGAAATTCATCCACGACTCGGAGTGAGACCAGGGAAAGCGGTATTCCCCGATTGGCTAACCATTTAAGAAAGACTGCGGCTCTCGAGCCGTATGATCGAATTGTGTCCGGCGCGAGGCCCTGCGGCGATCGCATACACTCAGTGAAGTCTCTGACGTTTTCAGCCCACGGGTTCTCAGAAACTCGCTTCCCTGTCAATCGACCGTGAAATCGGAGCCATTTCCTGGCAACGCCTGAAAAAGACGACGCCGATGTTTTGCCCGCTTTCCTTGTCCGATGCGGACCTTGGTAGCTGACCCAGCACTCAGCGGCTTTCCCAATTTCCTCATTGCCCACATCCCGAAGACTTGTGAGCTCCAACAACCGAACGATGTGAATCAGGTAAGCTGCAATCGATCGAACACGGCGGTGACTTGTCCCTTGCCGCAGCAGGTGCGAAAGAAATTGCTCTCGTTCCCTAAGGAGCGGAGCGTTTCGATGGCGGCGTAGAGCATGCGACTCTTCCAAAATGCCTTCTATCATAGGGCAGTGTCCCTAACACTTTGTGCGGACGCTGGGCTCAGATGGGAAAGCTGTTTCTGGAAGCGGTTCGGAGCTAATGACAAGTATTCCTCGGTTGAGGACAAGCACACGTGCCCCAGGTACGCTGCCAAGATCGGTAGCATTTTACGCAGGTCCTTCGTTTGCTCAGTCCATGCTTTCAAGCAATGGACGGCGAAGGTTCGCCTTAGATCTCGCAACCGTGGCTGACGACCTAATCCATCCGTCCGCAAAACTCCGGCGCGGCGGCGAACACTTTCAAAGGTTACATACAGCAGTCTAGGCTCGATCGCTTTGCCATCTTTCCGGGCAAAGAAGTTTGCAGCATGATTGCTGTTTGAAACGGAATACACCCGAAGCCACTGGCTAAGGGTCGGTCCGATGGGGATTGTTCTCATGGCCCGAGCGGAATGGTGAAAAGTAACTGTGTGATTTCTGAGGTCGACATCGTCCTGCGTCAAAGCAAGCGTCTCGTCGATTCGTGCACCAGTCCCATAGAGAAACAAAATGACTGCGCGAAAGGTGGGAGGGGCGACTGTGCGCCAACCTAGGCGGCGCATGAAGCAGGTCGCCCAGAACAACCGCCGCATGTCGGAAACTGAGTAGATATATGGCAAGGTAGCAGGTCGACCGGTGGCCGCTCTTGGGCGCGGCATTGGCAACTCTCTCACTTCATCTCGCGCTATCCAATACTCAAAAAATGCCCTTAGCATTCGGTATTTCATCATCCATGTCACGTCGGAGGTCCGTCCCAGTTCAAGGTAGCGCAGCACGTTTGATTTGGTCACAGAACCAATGGACACGTCACCCACGTGACGTGAAAAAGCGCGTAAGAACCCCGCGCTCCACACGTTGGAGTTGCCAAACAATCGCTTCATCTCAATATATTTTTCAACGGAGCGAGAGAGCTTCATAACTCCCAACAAAGATCCAGCGCAGAAACTTCGCGTAGAGCTTTAGGCTCAAATTTCGCGTAAACGCCGACGGATTTGGTCCCCCGATGTCCCAGAAAGTCTGCGATTTCCTGGAGTGAGGCGCCTTTCTGCAGTAGACGCGTAGCGCACGCGTGACGGAGCGCGTGTGGCCCCGGCTTCCTCGCACAGACTCCCAACTGCGTCATGCGTCTACGCACAATCACCGAAACTGTTGTGGGGTTCATTGGTGCGTAAGGAGGACGCAGTGTTACGAAAAAATTCTGGCAGGAACACTCGGGCCTGGCGTACCGGGTATAGTGCAAAAGAGCATCTTTCGCCTCGGGTCCGATTGGAAACTGTTGTATCCGCCCTCGTTTTGCTCGCAGCACTGTGAAGACTAGGTTGGTCCAGTCAAAATCACATAGCTTTAGTCGAACCACTTCGATTCGTCGCAATCCATAAATTGAGGCCAACACTAAAATAGCTTTCGCCCGCACTGCTGCAAGGGTCGGTCCATTCGTGCTGGCCAAGAGTCGACGAACTTCGTCCCATTTAGGTCCCCTCGGCGTGAAATTACTGTGTCGAATCGGTGAGCTTTTTATTCCGTTCGCGATGCGGGACTGGCACCACCCACGGCTCTCGGCATACCGGAAGAATGCCCGTAGCACCCCTGCTGTGCTTGCGAACGACCATTTCGACCAGCGCTTCGGCTTCGACCCAAAGTATCGGTCCACGTCTCGTAGCGAAATCAGACGTAGGCTTTTTCGGCGTGTCGCATACCACCTGAGAAACATTGCGGTCTGACAAAACCTGCCGTGTACTGTTACTTGTGAATAGCCCCGCTCCGATTTCATGAATTCCTCGTACGCGCGCAGTTCGAGGGCAAATGGACGTCTTGGAGGTCGCGAAGGTATAAAGCTGCTCAGGAAACGCAACCATCTCTTCGCGAACCATTTGAAATGCAGTTTCGATTGCGGTCTCGCGCTGCGCCACTGCATTGTATCGTGGCGGCTAGACCACTCTTGTGCCGCATTTTCAATCTCCGATTCTCTTACCCTGCAAAGCTTCTCCAGGCCGAGGAACCGAACTACCTCGATGAGTAACTTAGCGTAGTGTTTCAGGCTATCTCGGCAGAGTCCTCGCTCATGGAGATGGGACAAAAACGCTGCGCGCTCCTCTGCCAGGGGGGCTGTTTGGTGCTCACGCAATACGGATGGATTGTTGAAGAGTTTCTCGAACATTGTGCGATTCCAGAGGTCACAAGTTCTCAGGAAAGACTAATAGCCGGAGCACTTTTTTAGACTTGTCCGTAATGCAGGACAGACGAGCTTCCAGGTAGGGACAATTCTTGAAGCATTTTGTTGATTCGTCGGGAGCCAACCTATTGCCAAGAATCTGCCATTGAAACTTTGTCCTTGTTACAGGACAGCGCAACACGTCACGTTGAGAAAAATATACCGACAAACTGGTCAAAGACAATGTGAGTGCCGCGAGAAAAATAATCTTCGAAAGATGGCTCGCGTCGGCTTGTCCTGATGTGTCCACTTCCCCACGCGTGGACACCTATATACAGATTTCTGTCCAGACGACCGTCGGACTACTCTTACTTTCCTTCCAGTTCAGTTGTGCGATGCGAGACTTGTCAAGGCGGCTCAGGCGAATACTTGCTTGCAGTGAGCGCCTAGCGATTGACGGAAATAGTGCTTCAATGGGCGGGACTTAACCACTAGCGGAGAGCGCTGCTTCTGCATTTCAGACTGAGCCAGCACAATGTAGCTTTTCCCCGACGAGAAAATCGAGATGCTATGAAAGTTCTCGCCGTCAAGAATCTGAATGCTGCGACAAGCGCTCCTTGATTCGGGTTGCGAGTTTGCGACTTCGGACTGAGGCGTTTTTGTCGCCAGTGGCTACGTCCCCCGAAATCAATATTCCCAATGGAAACTGGCACCTGGTATGTGTAACAACTCTATGAAAAGGTTGAGAATAAAATCGTCGACGTTCTTGTTGCCGTGTGCCGCATTCATTCCCACGACGTCGTATTTCTCGAAGGCTGCAAGAATCGCCTTGGTGGCATCCTCTGGTTTCGGATTGCTTCCGCTAGGGTTTGGATGTTGATCCCTCGGACAATCTCTGCTTTAGACGTGAGAAGTGTTGGTATGGCACCGCACGTAGCATGAAGCCAGTTACAGAGTAGCTCTCATTGCCTGACGAACGCCCTGGCGGGGCTCGTTTCATCTTCAACAATCCTGTCCTTGACGCTAGCTCAACACTTGGGGTGACTTTGATTTTTGAATCGAGTGATTTGGCGCACACCTAGGGCGGCAACTTCATTGCCTTCCATCCCCGGAATCTCCGGGCTACTTTTGCCGTGAAACAAGTACACAGTCCGAGCATTTATCCCGGGGAACCAGAGACTTCCTCGGCGGTCGCGCACACCACAATGGACCACGACTGTGTCCGGACGCACTCGGTCAACTAACCCATCAGAGACTACGAGGGCGCGGTCATAACTGACCCTTACGATGGATCGACCTACTAGCATTCGTTGCCCTTTCTGTTTCGTCTGGTCTGCTACCCGAAAAAAGCCGTCTAACAATTTGTCGCGAAGGCTCAGCGGTCTTACGAGTTCCGCGGTCGGAAGCACCTTCGACAGTCTGATCAGTGTATCGATCCGCGACTCCCTTGCTTGACCCATGATGCCAATGCTGATATCTCCTCCGACGGCCGTGGCATCCCGCTGCTCAAGTTTGAATCCCAAGAAAAAAGAACTGGGGTTAATTGGACTTTCAAGGGCTGCACTATTGATGCTGAGGTGATCGGTGAGGGGTTGTTTGTGACCTGGATGTATATCTCCGATTTCGTAATGCACTGTTTCTGATTCCTCATCTTTGTTGATCGTTACCGGTACCGACGCGTTGTATTCCGGCCTTACCCATTGCCTCAGAGTTTGTGGATAGCGGATATACAAGCCAACACCCGACGCAGTTCGTTGACCGAGGTTTTCGACCTCAACGATAAACGGAAAGTCTACGCACCGGTTTGGCTCAAGCTGACAATCCAGGACGAAATGCTGCGGAGGTTCGTAGTTGCCTTCTCCAGATATTCGAGCAGAATAGATAAGAAGGGATAAGTTTGAAACCTTTTTTAAGGCCTCACGTTCGGCCAAGGCTCGACGATATCCAAGACGATAGTTGCGGTGAGCAATTAGAAGGGCAAACAACGAAATAACGATCGGAATCGCTGTGAGCCAAGGTATTACTGGAAGTGGCACAAACGTAAATGCGTTCCCCATGTTATTTGCCTCACATGAGTACAGTCACGAGATTCGGCAAGAAACTTCGCAATTGCATGTTGACCAAAGCAGGAGTCAAGAAATCAGAAATTGTAAACGGATCATCGGCCTGCAGCAACGCATAGTCTGCAATATTGAATTTTTCGAGGAATGCGAACTATCCAGGGAACCGGAATAAGCCGTTGAACGTTTGCGCCGCGGCGCCACCATTGCCGCCGACAAGCGCCGCCGTTCGCACCCGTGTCACAACTCCTTTGCCCTTCCCTCTTCGACTCGTTGCCGTAGCAATCCTCTCCTCTCGGCTTTTGAAATGCCGTATTTCTACTTCGCGGACAGAAGAATTCCACACACATTGTTTTCGCCGAGAACTACTGTTGAACAATCGCCTTGAACTCTGGATCGTCCTTCAAGGAGACGAAGTCACCGTCGATTCCCGTAAGTTCAAGTGCCCGCTCTTTCCACACTTTGTTCGCAGAGACGGCCAACTTCAATTTCTCGAGAGCAACCTTACGGTGCTCTTTTTCCTTTGATTCTCCATATTGCTGCGCGTACGCACAGGCAAGATTGAAGATCGCCCCATCATCCTCCGGCGCTACCGTTTCGATGTAGCTCGAAGTAAACTGAATCGACTCCTTCAGCTTGTCGGGTGACCAGAGGTAGTAAAAACCCAGAACCTTGTCGATTCGGCTCGCCTTCGGATTTCGTTTCTTGAATTCAAGTAGTTGGGTGATTGCCTGGTCCCTTTCCCCCAACTCGGACAGAGTTCTCGCTAGCATCATCACAAGGTCTTCATCATCCGGATTCCGCTGCAAAGCCAGCTTTAAGAATTCCGTCGCCCGAATATTCTGTCCCCCCAAGCTGAGCACAACGGCCGCTTTTTTTATGTCCTCCGACTCCACTTTTGCGCCGTCACGCAATCTTGTTTCGACCTCACATACATAATTTTTAACTTCCGGATCAAGCTCCAGGGGCTGCTGTTGCGCGGCCGTCTGCCAATCTAAACTGCCAGGCGCGTGTCCGAAAGCTTCGACGATTTTCTTTCCAGCTGCTTCCGCAGATTTCTCAAAGGCGTCAAGAGTGGCCCGGCGTCCTTTCACCAGCAGCAGATTGAGAATAAGCTCGCGGTTGAAAAACATCAGAAAAAAACCAGCCACGGAATACACCACAACCATTCCCGTCACTGAGGCCAAATCATCGGGACGGTTTTGCGGAACAAATATTCTTAGCACTCGGCCGACGGTATGTCCGCCGGATGCGACTTGGGCAACCGACAAAGCGGCGATCCCTCCCACCAGCCAATCTCTGACTTTTCCGACCGAATCACTCTCGCCCATAGTGCTCGAAAACACAAAACCGAAAAGCGTGCCAACAGCGAGGGCCGCTAGGCTAGCGGCAACGAATTTGCTCTCGCAATCCAATTCCCCTCTTCCCGCTTGTACCCACCAGAGCACCGACAAAATGCATGCGAGGGGAAGGAAATCGCGTTGAGTGGTTGCTTTGCCCCATATCGTCCACGCGAGTAAGCCCAGGGCAATCACCGCGAGAGCAAAACGAGTTGCCCCGTATGGCGACACCAAACTCAATAGTCCTGATTGAAGCGCACTCATATCCAACAATTTCTATCCTCCCGATTTCACAACCGCGCGCTTTTCTGTGGGGCCGACAATCCGCAGGTTACGTCTAAGCTGCACAGCCTACCCCTAGTTAGTAATTTGTCAAGGGGACATTTCGTGTATATACAACATCGAATCTGCGGGGTTTATCTGCGGCTCAGCAGGTTCACATGAACGAAGAAGAACAAGCATAGCGGCCGCCCGTTTCAGCCTCAGGTGGAGGAAAAATGAGTACCCTTTCCCCCGCCTCGTCACGCTTATCCGATCTCCCATCGTGCAGTCACATAGGACCAACACTCTGTATGAGCCAACACCGACGATTTCAATCTTCTAGACGATTTCAGAATGGCGTTAATTACAGATTTTGGAATTAATCCGAAAGAGGTACGACCCTTTGTGGTATAACGCTCGCCTGTCCGAGGCGGCGCGCCCGCGCATCCTGTTAAAATCCTCGACACGAGAGGGGAACAAATGCGGGAGACTGAAAAGTCCAAGGAAGTGCGACTCGGGCTAGTGTTGTACGGTGGCGTTTCCCTCGCCATTTATATGAATGGCGTTACCGAACAGTTTTTCAATGCCGCGCGGGGCCGTGGCGTATTCGGCCTGATTAAACATCTTACGGACAGCGATATTGTCGTTGATATTGCGAGCGGCACGTCGGCGGGAGGCATCAACGGCATTTTCCTCGCCTATGCACTGGTAAATGGAAGAGAGTTTTCCGATTGCGCGCAACTTTGGCGCAAAGAGGCCGGAATCGGCGACTTGCTTCATGGCTTATCTGACGGCATCAGCCCTTCTGTCTTGAGAAGCGAGACTTACTATCGGCCCCGCCTCCAATCGGCGTTCGCAAGTATGCGGCCAATTGAGGAGAAAGAGCACGCACCTGAGGTGCCTTCGGAAACTTCGGAGATCGATCTTTTCATTACTGGTACCGACGTTCTGGGAAACACCTACACTCGATTCGACGATCAGGGCCATCACATTGACATCAAAAATCACCGCTGCGTGTTCCAACTGAAATATCGACGAGGGAGACCGCATAACCCGGACAATATCGATCTACTTCTTGCAAACAGCGGTCCGGCAGCGAACAACGAAACAATTACAAATGCATTAGCGAAACTTGCACAAATCACTTCTGCCCTCCCATTTGCATTTGCCCCCGTCACGGTATCGCAAGGCTCGGCCAGTTGGCCTCACGACGAGTTGCCGCCGAATGAAGATACCCTGCTCAGGCGTTGGGCCGCGCTCCCAAAGGCGCACTATTTCGTAGATGGCGGAGTATTGAATAACGCACCGTTTACTTCAACTTTGAATGCCATTTTTCAACGCACCGCCAACAGAATGATCGAGCGTCACCTTTGCTATGTTGAGCCTGCTCCAGAGCAGTTCGCGGAGTCCGATCCAAAACCCCCATTTGTGCGCCAATGTGTTTTTGGATCCTTGGGTTCAATCCCGCGTTATCAGAGTATTGCGGAAGACATGAAATCGATTTCAGAGCACAACAACAAGGTTGAACAATACGCACGCGTCTCCGCGACGCTTGCCGGCCGGTTGGCTGACAACACTCTTTTGCCCGAGAACAGTTGGGCTCCGCGAGACCCCATCTATAGACAGTCTCGGTTGCTCACAATCGTTCAGCGAGCGGTTCGCGGAATTCTCAAAGAGAACGGCGAAGACGTAGAAATGAACCCTAGGGCACGCGTCTTAGCGCAGCAACTTTTTCAAGCGGCCCAGGAATGGCAAAGCGATCAAGGCACCGACATTCTAAGGGCGTACGACATCTATTACCGACAACGGCGTCTTTCTTACATCGTCTACTCGATTTTCGACCAACTCTATGGGACAAATGCACTCGCTCCGGATTCTCTTCAAGCCAAGTTGTCCGTCGAAGTCTGGAATCTGGTCAACGAACGAATTCAACTTCTCGAAATCATCCAGCGATCCATGGAGGCACTGATCGACTTGGCGGAATTCGATTGGCAACGGCTAGTCGAGGAAAATCGCGACACGGCTGTTCGGATCCTGTGGACGCAAGTCGAAGTTTCGTTCACAAACCTGCTCGATTCCACAGGCTCCGAATTGGTTACATGAGGCAACAACCCCACAATCGAGAATCGCTCGAAAATAAACTCCATGCTGAAATCGAGGGTTCGCGAATTAACCCAAAAGTTGCCCGATGGTTTGCGAATGGGTTACGGAAATTTGCTCACTGAATTGGATGAGTCGGAGGCTAACATCTTTGCTCAATTAAACGAGACTGATGCTATTCGCCGAAGTTATGTAGACTTTGCGGCGCTTGACCGGGAATTGCTTGAACTCGAGCTCGTTTCGGGTTTGCGCGAACGTGACGTGATTCGACTGACTCGATTCAGCCCAGGAGATGCCACTCAAGATTCAGTGGCAATGGAAAAACCGCGAATCAGCCAAAGGTGCTTGGTCTGCTCTTCGGCCACTTTGGGGCGTTCATGAAAGAATCCTGGAGAGTCAACGACATCCTGTGGGGCCGCCTCGATGGTATTTGTCAGCTTGTTAGCCTGTTGTTAGATCCACGGACCCTGGAGCGCGTCTGGGCCGTAAATTCTCAGTTTAGATCTAGGATTAGGAAAAAATTCTTGGATGATTCGGACCAATTCAGGCCGGCGATGGATCCACGGTCTTTTATGCCCAATTGCGGGGAAGACATCGATCGCAAATTGCGGGCGCTGTTGATTAGAGTCTTCGGTGGAACTTATACGGAGGGCGATCGCGCAGAGCTTGTCGCCATGCTGATCCGCGCCGCGCAGAATGAGACTCTTGAGCAACAGTTCGCGAATTCGTTCGCCAAGAAAGATTTTTCTTCGGCCGAAGACTATTTTCTTCGCGGCTACAAGGTAGCCTCACAGGGAATTCGAAACTTGATGACGCTTGGTGCTGTGCCAATTGTTGCCAAGGGGGTTCTCGCCACGTTGAAAGCTCTTTTGGGCCTGAAGCGCAAAGTGAACTAAAGATATGGTAATTCTGTTCATGCTGCGCGTGAAAGCGCACAGATGGCAGTTCGGATCATTCGGATTATCGCGCACAAAAAAGACACCGGGAAGTGTTCCTTACGTGAGCATCATCAAACTGTCTCAATCCAAGGGCACTTCAATGCACAAAATCTGAAAATCGGACGACTACTTTTTTTGGTTGCGTTGAGCGTGTAGCGGGTAGAGATCTGGTTATCAATCACAGTACATTAGTTGGTAGAAAAAGTTTCGAGTCTTGAGCGAAGGCAGCTGCGCATCTCGCGAATTTCAAACCAACTGTCCTAACTGGCGTTTTGATGGCATTCAACAGTAAATTGGGATTTTCCTTCACAATGGTAATGTCCAGCCCACCGTGATAACGTTTGGCGACTTCTTCAGCAATCGAGGTATCTCGTGGCAGCAGAAAAGGACCCGCTTCAACGAGTCAAGGACCTCGCAGACGCAGTCTCAACTCAAGCACACATTTCCAACAACACATGGTTCGCGATGATAACCGTGGAAGCTTACGCTCTTCTTCCCCATAACCCAGACACGGCGACTAGTCTTATCACTTTGCCCTTCGGTTTTGGTGAAGCACCACCAAACTTATTTTACGGAGTCATATACTTACTTTTGATTGTACTTATGATTGCTTTCTGCACTGCTCACGCTCAACAACTTATGGCCCAAGAGTTAGCACAAAGACTACTGAATACGTTCAGCGGTGAAGCGGGCGAAGTTGGGGGCATGCCAGCAAGAAATTTTTTTGATTTGATTCGTAAGCCAAGCTTGAATCGAGTGGCGCCACTGGTGCAACTATTTCGGAGGCTCTTCATTTCTGGTCCAAAGTAACGATTGCAATTTCTCACTAAGAGTTATTATGCCCTCCTGAAAATTATTGCTTTGCTTGTTTATTTTGCTTTTCCTTTGGCGGGTTTGTGGCTCGCTTATCGGAAAGTACCGTTTCAAGGCTTTTGGAGGTTCGGTTGTTTCATCGTGGGCATAATTGCGTCCCTGGCATTAGTTCAAATCATTTATGCGGAGATGCGATACGCCGACCATGCTTCACGACATCTTTAGAATTCATCTAGCAATCGATTTCCTGAAGCAATCGCTCAGTTCAGATTCCGCACTATGGACCGAATAGACGGCGCCTGATTTCGCTACGTTCGGCCCAGCACTTACGACAAAATTCGGGAGAGCGTAAACCCTTGTAGGGCCCCCCCCCGCCAATTTAGACGTTCAGGGTCTTGTTTTTAGTTACAACCGCAAAATCTACTGCTCGTGCCTCCGCAGCGGGGTTCTTTGAATAAGTATTTAATAACTTCATCAATTCGGATGCTGTTCGCTGTATGTTCGCGCGAACTTGTTAGAGTCAGCGTTTGTCGCTCATTTGCAAATCTTAGCAGTAGTTTCATTCTGTTGGGCGCGCCGATGGCACACCCACACGAAAATCTTTAACTGCCGTGAAGTTACTCCCAAATTCGACTCTATCCATTCGCAGTTGAAGTCTTCTACCCTTTAGGCGGTGCCTCCTGCCATGACAGCGCGGCGTGATGAGGTCTTAGAACAACTTATAAGCGTCCGATCTCTGCCAAACACTGCGCAAGTCGTACAAGACATCGCATTTTGTGGATTGGGTTGTGGGTTGAGAAATCTGCCCCGAGTCAAGGATTAACGATAAGTACATTAATAAACTTTGCTAACTTTGTTCAGCAAGAAGCGGAGCACTCACAACCTGCGCTGCGAGGCGACTGCGGTGGAACCCATTCACCGCGCTGTCACCCTTCCGTCATTCAGAGTGACTTTATTTTCCTCTTATTCCAATTCCAATGAGGCGCACACGAGCTTGGCGTGTGCGATCACCGGACCAATTCTTGAACGTTGCTACGGCTTTTGAGTCCGAGATAGACCAAGTCCACGCGGCCCACCCAACATCACAATTCAAGGACGATGGTCCCAGTTGTTGAAGACAGGGTAGCAGCGCTCCGTCCTTCTCACCGGCAGAAAACTCGGCTCGCAACGATTTATATTCGCTAGGCAGTTCAAACGCCACGACTCCGCACGATGCCGCATCCCCACGGCTGCCGCTTGATTGCAAGATAAGCACCGATGGTTTCGCTGCTGTCGGAGTCAGCGACTGAAGCCCAGGATACGATTGTCCCAAGACGTCGCGTGACATTGCTGAGGCGATTCCCACGGTATCCTCTAGTTGTTGATTCGGGCACGTGGGACTCGACGTGAGAGCGTAACCTCCGTTCGGGACTACGATTGATTGGTCGGCGATTAGCTGTTCCGATGTCTGTATAGTTGCTATCGTCTGAGAGGTGTTGGGTACGTTTCCTGCGGCTTGCGACGTTGACTGTGTTTGTGCAACGGGCGGCAGCGAAAGGAACACTCCTTTCTTGAGACTGTCCGCTATCTTTGTATCGGGATCCTGGACCAGACCCACGCTGATCGCAACTTGAAGATTTCTCTTTGCGGTAGCCGCATCCACGTTCCTGATAAGTTCAGTCACGATGTCTGCGTTAGTCTTTTGCTTCGCCAGCACCTGTGCGTTGTGGTTTGAAAGAGTAGTGACAAGCAGACTTCCGAGCACACTCAACGCTGCCGCGCTGATTCCCAAGAACACTGGATCTCGCCAGACTGTTTTTTTCAGCTCTGTTTCTTTGAGGTCGAGTTCTCGATTCTTTAGCGACTTCTCGCAGAGAGCCATCTCTTTTTCAAAGAGGAATCGTCTCTCGTCGAGGGAGGGCGAAGAAAGCGGCTGTGCAGACGGCTCCAATGGAGACTTCACCTCTGTCGCCTGGCTCACCGTTTCCGAAGCTTGACCTGTTGTCCCGTCATCTCCCTTACTTTCATTCGCAGGGGTCATATTCCATCCTCAAATCCGAGAAGACCTGCAACAGACCACGAGAGTTGTCTCAAGTATTCCAATTAGAGCGGCCAAGGCTAGAGCTGCCGACGGTAAGGACAAATACGGTTACCTGTTCTGATAAATTTCATTGTCGACGGTCCGTCATCCAGCTCCGGGATGGACCGTTCAGGAATTCACACTGCTTACGCTCCATTGTTTTGATCGAAATGCGTTCCTCATGCTCGCCCGTGTTCGGGGTATACCAGCAAGAAAACAGTCAGTAGGTTGTGGAAATCTGCCTCGGCCATCGTCTTCCCTCACTCTCTGTGAAGTGTCCGCAATCCTCATTTGCGTGCGATGCCACTCCAATCATAGCTTAAGGTTTCGTTGGCCGTCCTCTTTTTGCACGCTGCAACGCCAAAAAACATCGACGGACTGCCGGGCGCTCCTGGACTGTTCCATCGTGCGAGAACATGCTCCCTAAGGGAGCCCATGCAACCGGCTTCATTCCCTATCCTAGTCTTCGAGTTCAAGTAGCGATCAATTGAGCCGACTGGCTTCCATTCATTCCTAATCGTTTCATAGGTAATTCTGCCTCCCAAAGATCTCTTGATCGCATATCCAATTTGGTGTCGGAAAAAATTCTCAAAGCCAGGAAACTGGTCAACTCCGCTACAGCAGGCGTCAGTATCCGATAGATACTGAAATTCATTGTCTGCAGCACCAAATGTCAT
>Ga0193726_1001444_pt1 | contig 18697 bp, 19 predicted proteins | sample H2c1metaG_FD_144928 | JGI IMG/M metagenome (GOLD analysis project Ga0193726, IMG submission 144928) | Soil microbial communities from a riparian zone of the East river system, Colorado, United States - H2c1 | ecosystem: Environmental > Terrestrial > Soil > Riparian zone | place: USA: East River... | reverse complement strand
TCGAAGATCTTGCGGTAAGCCATGCCGCCTTCGGCGGTGACACCGGCGAAATACTGCTCGATGTCGGCCACCGTCACCTGGTCCTTGGCGACCGCGACGACCAGCCGCTGCGGATGGGAGACTGTCCAATGCACGGGCATGGGCAGACCGTACCATTGCGTCCTGGACCCGCGCTACCGCTGCCTGAGCACCGTAGCTGCGCGCGTTGTGGGCGGCGCTCTTCGAACGCTTGGGCTAATATCGCCGGGTCGCCGGACGCCTCCTTGTGAGTGTGATGAACATTTCAGCTGTTCTCATCGCCATCGGCTCGGCCGGCCTGTTCGGCCTCTCGGCGCCGGTGGCGAAAATCCTCCTCGATACGTCTGACCCGTGGATGCTGGCCGGCATCCTCTATGGTGGCGCTGGCATCGGCTTGCTGGCGGTACACCTGGCCATCCGGGGGATCGGCGCCCTGGCCGAGGCTCGTCTGACGCGTCGTGAGCTTCCCTGGCTCGCGGCGGCCGTCCTTTCCGGCGGCGTGGTCGGTCCCGTGCTGCTGCTGGTCGGGCTTGTTCGCGTCAATGCATCCGCCGCGTCGCTTCTGCTGACCCTGGAAGGCGTGCTCACGGCGCTCCTGGCGTGGTTCGTGTTCAAGGAGAACTTCGATCGTCGCATCGCGCTCGGCATGCTCAGCATCGTGGCCGGCGCCGTCGTCCTGAATTGGCGGTCGGATGCCACGGTGGGCGACCTGATCGGTCCCGCTGCCATCGTCGGCGCGTGCCTCGCCTGGGCGCTCGACAACAATCTGACGCGCAAGGTCTCGCTTTCCGATCCGGTGCAGATCGCGATGATCAAGGGGCTCGTGGCGGGTCCGGTGAGCCTCGCCATCGGCTATGCGACGGGGAGCGCGATGCCGCCGCCTGCCACGGTCGGTCTCGGCGCCTTGACCGGTTTCCTTGGCTACGGCGTCAGTCTCGTCCTGTTCGTGCTCGCTCTGCGCCACCTTGGAACAGCCCGGACGGGGGCGTACTTCTCGATTGCGCCTTTCATCGGCGCCGTCGTTTCCATACCCCTGTTCGGCGAGGCGGTGACGCTGCGGCTGTTTTCTGCCGGCGCCCTGATGGCCTTTGGGGTCTGGCTGCATCTCAGCGAACGCCACGAACACCACCACGAGCATCCCGAGGCCGCACACGAGCATCGTCATTCACATGACGAACACCACGATCACGTGCATGGCGACTCCGTCGACCCCACCCAGCCGCACAGCCATTGGCATCGACACAAGCCGCTGCGGCACGCGCACCCGCATACGCCGGACAGCCACCACCAACATTCGCACTGACGGCCGTTGGGGCGATCCCATGCAATGCAGACCGGAGGATTCGCTCGCGAACGCCGCTCCAGTGCCGCCTCCTGGCCATCGACCTTGCTGCCGATGGAAAGCTATCGTGCGTTGGCGGCGTCCTTCTTGACGTCCACCTTGTCGAGCGCGGCCCGCAGGCCGGTGGCGAGCTTGCGCGCATCGTCATTGGCCCAGAAATGCATGAAGAAGACGCGCGGCTGTTCGTCGAGCATATGGCTGTGCAGGGCGGTGATCTCGATGCCGTTGGCCTGCAGAGCCTTGATCACCGGATTGACCTCGCTGGCAAGCAGCACGAAGTCGCCGGTGATAGCTGCCGTGTCGAAACCCGTGGGCTGGAAATTGATGGCAATCGCCGCCCCCATCGGGCCCGGCAGGGCCATGCCCTGGTCGGTGATCGGCTGGGCGCGCGGGATGCCGAACTGGTAGATGCCGCCGCTATCCTGGCCGAAGTATCCCATGATGCGGTCGATGCCGATCATGTCGATGTTGGCGGGCGTCGACGTGCCTGGCGGTGGCGCGAACGGTGTCTTGCTGAGCACCAGGCCCGCGTGGAGGGCGCTCGCGAGCTTCACGGGATCGCCGTGGCCCTGGACGTGCATGTAGAGCGTCATGGGCTCGGCGCGCAGCAGGTGGTTGTGCAGCGCGCTGATCTCGACGCCGCCTTCCTCGAGCTTGCGCATGACCGGGTTGACTTCGTCCTGTGTCAGGACGAGATCGCCCATGACCATGGCCTCGGCGCCCATCGGCTGGAAGGCGACCCAGCCGCCCAGCGCAAAGCCTGGACGGAGCGCCAGGCCGTCGAGCGACACTTTGAGGTCGGTGCGTGGGAAGCCCACGCGATACACGCCGCCGGCTTGCACGCTGCCGGATTTGCCGAGCGCCTGTCCGACCTGGTTCCAGTCCGGTTCGGCGGCGAAAATCGGTGTCGCGAGGATGGCGGTGGCAATCAACGGTGTGACGAAACGAGTGATCGGACGCATGGCGATCCTCCTCAATCGAGCTTCTCGGTGACTTTTTTCACGTCCTCGCCCTTCATCAGGACGACTGTGGCAACCGGCCGGCCGCCCTCCAATGCCGGCGTGACGCTGACGGCGCGATAGCCGGCGTTGCCCTTGACGGCGTTGGCGATGGCGACATCGAGCGTCAGCTTCGCCTTGGCCATGGCCGCCGCCTGCGCCTGGGCGGCCTTCAGATCGTCGGCCTCGGTGATCCACTCGTCCTTCGCCACGGCGCCCGACGTGTGATTGAGGATCAGCTCGCTGAACCGATCGCCTTTCATCGTGTAGACGGACAGTTGCAGGGCGCCATTCTCGATTTCGTATTTGGCCGAAAGCGGCTTGCCTTTGCGCTCGCTGACCCTGGTTGCATTCTCCAGGGACACGCTCGCTTGCGGCAGCGCCTTGGCCATGGCCGCCGGATTCATCTCTTCTTCGGCCCACGAGGGCGAGCCGGCCAGGAGCAGGGCGGCTGCAGCGGCGATGCTGAAGATCAGGTTCTGTCGCATGACGTTCACCTCCGATGTGCGGGCAGCACCATCGGCCGGGCCGTTTAACGCAGTTTTACGGGGCCTGCGGCGCGGGCTTAACGTTGTGTTAAATCGCGGGTGTTCTCCTGCCGCAGGATGACTCTGCTTTCAGGAGAATATTGCTGTGCGCACCCTCAAAATGACGTTCTTGGTCCTGGCGATGACTGGCGCGGCCGGCGCCGCCCAAGCGGGCTGGTTTTCCAATGAATCGCCGCCAGCCAATGCGAAGCCGCTGTCCGAAATCATCAAATCGGTCGAGGACAAGGGCTATAAGACCATCACCGAGCTTGAGTTCGACGATGGTGTCTGGAAGGTCGAGGTGCACCAACCGGACGGCAAGGAAGTCCATATCGAGGTCGACCCACTCAGCGGCGCGATCCGCTGAGTCTACTCGACGAATTGAACAGGGACGATTGAGCCGGGCGTTTCGTGTCTCTCACGTGCGCGTGAGTTCGCCAGCCGGTCGCGCCAGCCTCGCCTATGGCTGTCGCTAGTGCATGATCACTATTAGGGAATGTCTTCCACCGACGTGATCAGTCAAAATCACGGTGGCACGAAACGGCTCACCGATCGAATGGGATTGCCCGTTGACCAGAAAGTGGAGCGATACCGTTGTGAGCTGCCGCGGCGGGAGAGGATTGTCGTGCGCAAACTTGCGTGACTTGGCGTCACGCACGCCAATGACCGTCTGTATGGCGGGCATGTCAGCGATCTCGGCAGCCACGATCCCGTAAGCGCCGGCGGCCATGTTACTGGCCTCGAGGTAGATTTGAATCTCCATGCCAGGCTGTTTATTGGGCGTCACGATCGGCTGCCAGAAGGACTGATACATCGGATGGCGATGCACGAAGAGTCGCAGCAGGCCCTGCTGCTTGCCGCTACGCGCCGTCAACCACCGCCAGGCCTTCCCGAACATCCGAACATAACTCCGACGATCGTCAACAACGTGGGCGTTGGTTGCGTCCTGTGGCATGCGCTATTTCAACGCGCGGACGAAGTCGATCGCTGGCGGAGCGCACCGTGGGCGCGGTCTGAAGGCATATGCCTCTCAAGGTCGGCATCGGAGCAACGCCTGGCGTTCACCTCCGGCCTCCGTGAAAGCCGCCGTGCCCGAAACCCCCATGGGAAAAGCCACCATGGTGGAACCCATCATGGTGATGGAAATGGTGAAAACCATGGGCGAAGAAAACCGGACCGCCGACAAAGAACGACGGCCCATAAAACCAGGGATCCCACCAGTAGTATGGCTCGGGGTACGAAGACAAATAGATCGCCTGTGGCGGCAGCGTGTAGACCTGCTGCGGCAAGCCGGGCGTATTCTGGGTGATCCGCCAGCTGCCATCCGGCTGCTGGCACGCTTGCCCAACGGCTTGCTGCGGCTGTCCTCCAACCATCACCTGCACGGTGAACTCGTGGCAATTCTGAGGTCCGCTCTGTGGCTCACCTTGGGCCATCTGCCTTTGGGCAGGCGCCAGGTCTGCCGCGCTCGGCGCGACCTGCGGCGCGCACGCCGCCAAGACCAACATCACTGCGATACTCAAAAAGGGACGCGCATATCAATCTCCCGCAATGGGCCACCGTATCGATGGGTCGGGGACTTAATCATCGTTAATTAGGTGGGCACTCCATACAAGTCGACAATCCAGTTGGCGTGAATGTGAGCACGTCGTGATCGGATATTGCCCAACTCGGAATCCGGGCCGGCAATCTCATCATGCTATCGGGCTTCCGCGGGCCATTGCTGATCGGCGGTCTGCTGAAGATCGGCTATGGAGGAGCGTGAGCCAGTGCCGGCAAAAAGACGAGCGTGAAGACCGCGCCGCCATGCGACCCGGCGTTGACCTCGACGTTGCCGCAATGCGCTTTCATGATCTCCGCGACGATGGCAAGCCCCAGCCCGGCGCCGTGCGAGGGCGCAGCCCTGCCGCGCCAGAAGCGTTCGAAGATCCGCTCACGGTCTTCCTGAGGAACGCCGGGCCCGCGGTCCCTGACGTCGACGCTGCCATCGGCACTGACGGTCACTGTAACTTCGGTGTGCGGCGGCGTATGGACGACCGCATTCTCGATCAGGTTGCGGATCGCGTCGTCGATGGCATAGGCGTTGCCGCCGACAATGACCGGTCGGTCGGCACCGGCGAAGGCTATGGTCCGGCCCTGCGCCAGCGCCCACGGCGCCAGGTTCGCGACGGCCTGGTGCGCGACGTCGTTCAGATCGACTGTGCCGGAGACATCGAGCGCGATCGCGTCCAGCCGGGCGACGCTCAGCAGCTGCTCGACCAGGCGATTCATGCGCGCGACGTCGATCTTGAGTTTCCCGACCTCGGCATTCGGCTCCAGGTTTTCGAGCGCGCCCGTGATGATCGCGAGCGGCGTGCGCAGTTCGTGCGCGGCGTTGGCGGTGAACTGGCGCTGCACCGCGAAGCCTTGTTCGAGCCGTCCGAGCGCACGGTTCACGGCCGAGACCAAAGGTGCGATCTCGTTGGGCAGGTTCGCCTGCGGAAGCCGGACCGACGTCGCGCCAGGCCCGATCGAGGCGGCGATGTCCGACACCTCGCGGATCGGCCGCAGCGTACTGCGGATCGCCAGGATCGCGACGCCAAGGGCGAGCAGCATGAACAGCGGAATGACCCAAGCGATGTCGAGGACGAATTCCTCGAGCAGCGAATGGACCAAGGCCGTCGCGCCCGCCGCGCGCGCGACCCAGATCGACAACGGGCCGGCGGCGCTGTCGACGCTGATGCCAAGGCCATAATAATCCTGTGTCTTGCCGGCCAGGCCCGGCAGATGAAAATAGCTTGGATCGTCGGTGGTTGCCGGCCAGCGCTCGACCACGGAACCGAACGCCCCGGGCAGGGCGGCGACGAGACGACCGTCGCCCGCGCGGATGGCAAAGATGTCGGCGTCCGGCGCAGCGCCGTAGGCTTCGCGCAGGGCAGCGGGCAAGGCCAGCCGTGGCGTTCCATCGGGCGCGGGCACGACATACTTGGCGAGGTCCGCGGCGCGCAGGCTGAGCTCGCGGTCGGCCAGCGTGCCGGCCGTGTCGTAGGCGCGCCCGACGAGGACGCCGACAATGGCGGCCGATCCGATGATGAAAAGCGCCGCCAGCTGCACGGTCAGGCGAAGCTGAAGCGACCGAAGGCGAGGGGCGGTCATGCGTCGCTGTCGACCAACAGGTACCCGACGCCGCGGACGGTGTGGATCTCGACCGTGGCGCCCCGATCCATCAGCTTGCGCCGCAGATGGTGGACATGGACCGGAATGGCGTTCGACCCCAGTTCGTCGTCGATGCCGTAGAGCTTCTCCTCCAGCACCGTCTTGGGGACGACCCGCCCGGCACGGCGCATCAGATGCTCGAGGATGGCGCTCTCGCGCCGGGGCAGGACCAGCACCGTCTCGCCGATGCGCAGATCGCGTCCGATCGTGTCGAAGGCGATGTTGCCGCTTCTCAGCAGGGCGCCGAGTGCGCCCTCCGGCCGGCGCAGCAGCGCCTTGATGCGGGCGATGACTTCGCTCATGGCGAACGGCTTGATCAGATAGTCGTCGGCGCCGGTGTCGAGACCGGCGACGCGGTGCTCCACGGCATCGCGCGCCGTCAGCACAAGGACGGGAACGGCGTTGCCCCGCGCGCGCATATCCCTCAAGAGGCCGAGCCCGTCGCCGTCGGGCAGTCCAAGATCGAGGATGACGGCATCGTAGGGGTTGACCTCGAGGGCTGCCCGCGCATCGCCACAGAGGCGAACCGCATCGACAGCGAAGCCGGACCGCGACAGCGCTGAGCGCAGGATCTCGGCGATGCGAACTTCGTCCTCGACCACCAGGAGTCGCACGTTCACTACCTGCTTCTTGGCGCCGCGACACGCCGGTCCTCTCCGGCGGCGGTCAGCCTTATTTAAGCCTTAAGCGCAACACGGCAAGTTTATGGGAGTTTTAAGCCCGGCCGCACCTGCTCCATGGCTCGCGGCCGGAAGCCGGCTTCCCCCGAAAGAACAATGATTGATCTCGGAGGTGTGGCCGCTCATCCTTCGCGACCTCCTTGTCGAGCATCGGGCGCTTACCGACGGCTGCTTCTTCGGCCATCCTCCGCCATTGAGTGGCATGAGTCCGCCGCAGGGACCTGTCGTAAGACGTTTGCACTGCACGCGGTATGAAGCGGGCAGCACGAAATACGTTCCCGACCTCTGCCTCTGTGAAGGACGGCCTGCCAGCAGTCTGCTGTCATCGTTGGCGAGCGCGGCCCCACCCATGGTGTACGACCGCCGCTCCGCGCCCTCTATGCCGGTACGAAAGTATTATTCTGCCCGCCGCCGACACTTGCCTCTTGACAGAACTGAGCAATGTTGTGGCGTATCCCTGTCGACACTCACGCGTAGAGGATCGACAGATGGCCACCCCCGGACAACCGACGCTCTACAAACCCGAGCATTGCGAGCTCGCCCAAAACTATTGCCTGCTCGGCGCCATCAACGAGGTGCTGGGCGATTTCTTCGGCGTCACCGGCCGCACAATCGGCAACTGGATCGCCACCCACCCCGATTTCGCCAACGCGGTGTATCGGGGCCGCGCCGTCGCCGATGCCAGGGTCGTCCGCGCCTTGTTCGACCGCGCCTGTGGTTTCAGCCACCAAGTCTCCCGGACCACGCTCTATCAGGGCAAGGAGCAGACGGTCACCAACAGGGTTTCCTACCCGCCTGACACGCAGGCCTGCATGTTCTGGCTGCGCAACCGCCAGCGCCACTACTGGCAGGCGAGAGCGGAGGCGACTTACGAGCCTGCGGACGACATGGCGGCGCTGCTCGATGCCGCCGGCGAGAGCATGCGCCATGCCGGCGCTTGAGCGCCCGGATTGGCGTATCGCTTGCGGAAATTGCGGAAATTGTTTTCCGCGGTTTCCACGGGCCCGCCTAGGGCGTGGCCTTGGGCACGGCGATGGCGAGGAAGCACAGGCCTTCCGTGTTGCCGCGGTCATGCGCCACTCCTAGAGTCGCTTCGGGGATACAAAGAAGGGACCTAATAATGAACACCAACCGCATGCGCCGCCGCGACCTCGTGTCTTTGCTGGGCGGCGCTGCCGCCATGGGCGTCGCCGGACCGGCGTTCGGCCAGGCCGAGCCCGCCAAGCCGGCGCAGATCGTGGTCAATCATTCCGGCGGCTCGATGGGCTCGGCCATGCGCAAGGCCTTCTTCAACGGCTACGAGAAGAAGTACGGCATCAAGGTCGTCGAGACGAGCCCGGCCGATTTCGGCAAGCTGCGCGCCATGGTCGATTCGGGCAACGTCGAATGGGACGTGACGGAGATCGGCGGCCAGGACGCGATCCGCGCCGTCAAGCTCGGCCTCGTGGAGAAGATCGACGACAAGATCGTCGACCGCTCGAAATACCCCGAGAAGGTGCGCACGCCCTACGTCTTCGCCTCCTCGGTCTACACCACGATCATCGGCTACCGCACCGACGTCTTCAAAGGCGGCACGCAGCCCAAGAGCTGGGCGGATTGGTGGGATGCCAAGAAATTCCCCGGTGCGCGCTCGATGCGCAACCATCCGACCGACAATCTCGAATTCGCGCTGATCGCCGACGGCGTGCCGATGGACAAGGTCTATCCCATCGATTTCGACCGCGCCTTCAAGAAGCTCGACCAGATCAAGCCGCATGTCACGGTCTGGTGGTCGACCGGCCAGCAGCCGGCCCAGCTTCTGCTCGACAAGGAAGTCGTGCTGGCGACCGGCTGGAACGGCCGTTTCTACGACATCATCAAGAAGGGCGCGCCGGTCGAGATCGAATGGAACGAGGGCGCGCTGAAGCAGGGCAGCTTCGTCATCCCCAAGGGCGCCAAGAATGCCTATTGGGCGCAGAAGATGCTGGCCGAGATGTCGGTGCCGCAGCAGCAGGCTGTCTACGCCTCCGAGCTCGGCTATCCCGGCCTCAACCTCGAATCGCTGAACTATGTCGACGCCAAGGTGAAGCCGTACCTGCCGACGCAGTATGTCGACAAGCAATTCTGGATCAGCGACGAGTGGTATGCCGAGAACGGCAACAAGGCCGTCGAACTGTGGAACGCCTGGATGCTGAAGAAGGCCTAGGGAGTGGCGGAACGGGCGAGGGCGCGTACGGCGGAGCTGCGCGTCGAGGGCGTGACCAAGCGCTTCGGCGAGGTTTTGGCGCTCGACGGCGTGTCGCTCGCGGTGGCCGAGGGCGAGCTTTTGACGATCCTCGGCCCCAGCGGCTCCGGCAAGACCACCCTGCTCAAGGTCGTGGCGGGCTTCGAGGCGCCCGATGCCGGCACGGTGCGGGTCGATGGTGCTGCGATCACCGCGCTGCCGCCGGCGCGGCGCGACATCGGCATGGTGTTCCAGAACTACGCGCTGTTTCCCCATCTCACGGTGAAAGGCAACGTGGCCTTCCCGCTGGAGATGCGGAACATCGCGCGTGCCGAGATCGAGCGCCGGGTGGCCGATGCCTTGGCGCTGGTCGAACTGGTGGGCTACGAGTCGCGGCTGCCGCGCCAGCTCTCGGGCGGCCAGCAGCAGCGCGTGGCGCTGGCGCGCGCCATCGTCTTCAACCCGCGCCTGCTGCTGCTCGACGAGCCGTTCGGCGCACTCGACCGCAAGCTGCGCGAGACCATGCAGCTCGAAGTCCGCCGCTTGCAGCGACGGCTGGGGCTGACCACGATCTTCATCACCCACGACCAGGAGGAGGCGCTGGTGCTGTCTGACCGCATTGCGGTGATGAACAAGGGCACCATCCAGCAGATCGCCACCACGACCGAGATCTACGAGCGACCGGCCAACGATTTCGTCGCCGACTTCGTGGGCGAGAGCAACATCTTCCACGGCACCTTGACCGAACCCGGCGTGGTCACGCTGTCGGCCGGCCGGCGGCTCATGGTGAACCGTACCTCGCGCGTCGGCGATCGCCTGGGCGTCCTGATGCGGCCCGAGCGCTTCGCCGGCAGCGGCGCCAATACCTTTTCCGGCGAGGTGCTGGAGGCGGTCTATCTCGGCGCCACGTTCAAGCTCCGCCTGGCCTGCACCGACGGCCTGGAGCTGCTCGTCCGCCAGCCGGCGCGCGGCCTTCTGCCGGCCGCCGGCCAGACGATCGAGGTCGGCATCGACCCGGACGCGATTCATGTCTTCTAAGCTGGGAGCGCGCCACTCCAGTGGCGCATCATTCATGAGCATGAGCGCCACTGGAGTGGCGCGCTCCCAGCCATGAACCGATCCATCTTCCCGGCGCTGCCCGCGCTGATCCTGCTCCTCGCCTTCTTCCTCTTCCCGGTCGTGCGCATGCTGGGCTACAGCGTCGAGGCGGGTACGCTCGACTGGTACGCCAAGGCGCTGGGCGAGGGGCTTTATCTCCAGGTGTTCTGGAACACCTTCGAGATCGCCTTGCTGGTCACCAGCTTCTGCCTGCTGCTGGGCTATCCGCTGGGCTTCCTGATCGCCACCACGACGCCCACCTGGGCGACCCTGGGCTTCATCTTCGTCCTGCTGCCGCTCTGGACCTCCGTCCTGGTGCGCACCTACGCCTGGATGGTGCTTCTGGGCCGCAACGGCATCTTCAACCGCTGGCTGCTCGATGCCGGCATCATCAGCGACCCGCTGCCGCTGCTGCACAATTTCACCGGCGTGCTGATCGGCATGGTGCATGTGCTGCTGCCCTACATGGTGCTGCCGATCTATGGCGCGGTGCGCCGGCTCGATCCCGCCATCGTTGCCGCGGCCCAAGGACTCGGCGCCTCGAACTGGCGCATCTTCTGGCGCATCCATGTCCCGCTCACGCTGAACGGCATCTTCGCTGGCTCAGTCCTGGTCTTCGTGCTGTCGCTCGGCTTCTTCATCACGCCCGCTTTGCTGGGCGGTGGCCGGGTGATGATGATCGCCGTCCTGATCGAGCAGCAGGTGCGCGAAACCCTGAACTGGCCGTTTGCCGCGGCGCTCTCCTTCGTGCTGCTCGCTTTCACTTTCGCGGTCTATGCGCTCGCCCAGCGCTTCACGCGGGTGGAGGGCAACGCATGAGTCGCCGCCTGCTCGCCGCGGCCTGCGGCGTGATCTATTTCTTCCTGATGCTGCCGTTGCTGGTGGTGTTTCCGCTCTCGCTCAGCTCGGCGCCCTACATGCAGTTCCCGCCGCCGGGTCTTTCCTGGCAATGGTACGAGCGCTACCTCGACGATCCGCAATGGATCGATGCGACCTGGCGTTCCCTGTATATCGGTGGCGCGACCGCGGTGCTGGCCCTGGCGCTGGGCGTGCCCTTGGCGTTCAGCCTGGTGCGCGGCAAGTTCCCGGGCCGGGTGCTGATCGATCGGCTGGCATTGGCGCCTGTCATCGTGCCGACCATCATCCTCTCGGTCGCGGTCTACGGCCTGTTCGCCAAGCTGAAGCTGATCGGCGCCTGGTACGGGCTGGTCGTCGCGCACACCGTGCTGGCGCTGCCCTTCGTTGTGCTGGTGATGACGGCCGGCCTGCGCGACTTCGATCGCGGGCTGGAGCAGGCGGCAGAAGGGCTGGGCGCGAGCCGCCTCCGCACGCTCCTGCGCATAACCCTGCCGCTGTTGCGCCCGAGCCTCGTCTCGGCCGGACTCCTGGCTTTCATCAGTTCGTTCGACGAGCTTGTGGTGGCGCTGTTCCTGGCGGGCCCGAACATGACGTTGCCCAAGAAGATGTTCGACAACATCATGATGGAAATCGATCCGACCATCGCCGCCGTGTCGGTGATGCAGATCCTGCTGGTGACGCTGGTCATGATCCTGATCGGCCGCTTCGGCCGGGGTCTCAGAGGCAGCGCGCGTTAAGAGGGATAAAATGGCCGACAGCGTGTTTCACAAGGACTTCAAGTCGATGCCGTGGTGGTGGGAATGGTGGCATCCCACCAACGAGCTGTCGCAGGATCCGCCGCGCAAGACCGACGTGCTGGTGGTAGGCGCAGGCTATGGCGGCCTCTCGACCGCGCTCGAGCTGGCGCGCTCGGGTGTCGAGGTGACGGTGCTGGAGCGCGGCGAATTCGGCGTCGGCGCCTCGACGCGCAACGGCGGCGGCGTCAGCGGCGGCACGACCCTCGGCAAAGGCTTCTCGGGCAAGGGCGTGAAGAGCGACCCCGAGGAATGGAAGAAGGTCATGACCCGGATGCTGGCCGACGCCGCCGATTCGCTGGCCCAGGTGCAGACGGTGATCGAGCGCGAGGGCATCGAGTGCCACTGGCGCATGAGCGGCCGCTTCAGCGGCGCTTTCACGCCGCGCCACTACGCCGAGCAGGCGGCAAAGGTCGGCACCTACAATGCGAGCGCCGGTCTCGGCACCTATATGATCCCGCGCGAGCAGCAGCGCGAAGAGATCGCCTCCGACTATTATTACGGCGGCATGGTGGTGGAGCGTACTGGCCAGCTCCATCCCGCGCTGTACTACGGCGGCCTGCTGAAGGCCGCGCATCGGGCCGGCGCGAAACTCTGCGCCCAGTGCGACGCCGAGAAGATCGAGCGCAAGCCGGAGGGATCGGGCGGCGGCTTCATCGTGCTCACCAACAAGGGCTCGATCGAGGCGCGCGAGGTCGTGATCGCGACCAACGGCTATACCGGCGATGTGACGCCCACGCTCAAGCGGCGGCTGATACCGGTGGCGAGCCACATCATCGCCACCGAGGAGTTGCCCGAGGATCTGGTTAAAAGCCTGATCCCGAAGGGCCGCGTCGTCAGCGATACCAAGCGGGTGCTGTGCTATTACCGCCAGTCGCCCGACAGCAAGCGCGTGATCTTCGGCGGCCGCGCCCGCTTCACCCAGGTCTCGCCCGAGGTGAGCGCGCCGGTGCTGCATGGCTACATGCTGGAGCGCTGGCCGCAGCTCAAGGGCACCAAGGTGACGCATGCCTGGACGGGCAACGTGGCCTTCGCCTTCGACTTCCTGCCGCACATGGGCATGGAGCAGGGCATGCATTATCTCATGGCCTGCAACGGTTCGGGCGTGGCGATGATGTCCTATCTCGGCTACCAGACGGCGCGAAAGATCGCTGGCGGCTCGAATGCGCCGATCAACGCCTTCGACGGCCAGAAATTTCCGACGGTGCCGCTTTATTCCGGAAATCCCTGGTTTTTGCCCATGGTCGGCGCCTGGTACAGGACGCGTGACTGGTGGGACCGGGTCACGGCATAGTGCGCCGCCGGGGGAGTTCCATGAGCCTACGCGTTCTCGTCTTCGCATTTGTCGCAGCCCTGCTGGCGGCCGTCGTGCCCGCCGCTGCCCAGATTCCGATCCCGCCGGGCTGGCAGCCCGAGCGCGCGGTCGTGCTGCTGCGCGACGGCGTGCACGCGCCGGCGCAAACCAACGGGGAATTGGACAAGTACGTCGCCACGCCGTGGCCGGTCTGGCCGGTCCCGCCCGGCGCGCTGACGCCGCACGGCGCGGAACTTCTGCGCCTGATGGGCGCCTATCATCGCGCGCTGCAGGGCGGGCGGGGGCTTACCCAAACCGACGACTGCCCGCCGGCCGGCACGGTCGCGGCGTGGGCCGATACCGACCAGCGCACGCGCGACAGCGGGGCGGCGCTGATGTCCGGCCTGTATCCGCGCTGCAATGTCGCGCCGCGCTACCAGGCCGATCTCTCGAAGCCCGACCCGCTGTTCGCTCCACAGCCGACGCCGTCCTGCCCGATGGACTTCGCCAGCAACCGCGCCGCCCTGCTGGCCCGCATCGGCGGCGACTTCAGTTCGGTGCTGCGCGAATACGCGCCGCAGCTTTCCCTGATGCAGGCCACGCTCTGCCCACCCGCGCTGTCGGGCGGGCGGCAATGCGGCCTGCCCACGGAGGCGCCTGCCGTCCAGAGGGGGCCGGACGGCCGGATCATCATTGCCGGGCCGATCGCGATCGGTTCGGCCGCGGCGGAGAACTTCGCCATGGAGAGCGCCGAGGGGCTGCCCGCCAACCAGGTGGCGTGGGGTCGCCTGTCGGGCGACTCGGCGATCCGCAATCTGCTCAAGATCCACCGGCTGGAAGTCGACCTGGCCGAGAAGACCCTGCCGATTGCGCAACAGCGCGGCTCGAACCTGCTCAGCCAGGTCGTCACGACCCTGCAGGACGGCCACAAGTTTCCCGGCGCCCCCAATGTCGCCGAGCCGGTGCGACTCGCGATCCTGATCGGTCACGAGCACAACATCGCCCATATCGAGCGTCTGCTGAACCTCGCCTGGGAAATTCCGGGCTATCAGGCCAACGAGGTATCGCCCGGCAGCGCGCTCGCCTTCGAGCTGTTCCGCGAGCCCTCGACGGGGCAGCTTTATGTGCGGCTGGCCTTCTTCGCGCAGACGCCGGAGCAGATGAGTCGGGCGACCGTTCTCAATCTCGCCCAGCCACCGGGCGCGGTCGCGGTCGACCTGCCGGCCTGTGCGGCGTATGCGCGCGAGCGGTCGTGCCCGATCGAGCGCTTCCTCGAGATCGCCAAGGCCGCGATCGATCCCGCCTGCGTGACGATCAAACCTTAGGGCTGGATCTGCCTTCCGCGACCGCCCGCTCGGCGAGGCTGGTGTCGACGCAGGTCTCGTAGGGAATGTCGCGCTTGAGCGCGCCTGCCGCGCGCATGGCGGCGTGCAGGCGGTCGTAGCCCTCGCGACGGATCACCGGGTCGGGTCCCCACAGGCCGAGCGCGCGATAGCGCTCGATGGCGCCGGCGAAGATCGGCTCGCTCACATCGGGGAAGTAGCTTTTCAGCGTGCGCGCGATCTCGATCGCCGGAGTCGCTGCGAACCAGCGCAAGGTGCGATGCATGCCGCTTGTCATCGCCAAAAGCTCGTCGGCGCGGCGCTCGAGGGTCTGGCGGCGCGTCACCAGGGTCGTGTAGGCGGTGAGCCCGCGCGAGGCGGCGGCGTTCCAGACGTGACCGGCGCCCGAGGCGATCAGCTCTTCGGCATAGGGTTGGAAGAGCTGTGCTGCGTCGAGCTTGCCGCTGCGCAGCGAAGCGGCGTTCTCGGCCATCGACGGGCCGGAAAGGCGATCGAGGCGATCGGGGTCGACGCCGGCGCGCCTGAGATCGTCGGCAAGGCAGATCCAGGGCGTCGGCACCTCGGACACCGACGCGAATTTCACCTTGGCGAGGTCGGTCATTCGGAAGTCCGGCCGCGGCTTGGCGCCGATCACGAAGAAGGGATCGCGCGCCACGACGTCGGCGAAGCAGACGAGGTCGGCGCCCGGATTCGTTGGCGGCTCGCTGTCGTACACGATCATCACCCGCAGCGGCCCGCCCCACATCACGTCGGCCTCGCCGCTGCGCAGCGCACGCGCGGCGGCAGTGGGATCGGACGATAGCCGCAGGGTGACCTCGACACCCGCGTCGCGGAACGCACCGGTCGCATAGGCGGCATAGAAGGGGGCATAGAACAGGGCGCGGAAATTCTCTGACAGGACGATGGACACGGCGGTTGGCCTCCCCTCGGAACGCGGTACGGATATTGCGGCGCGGCGGCAGCACTTTACACTCAAGTCCGGCTGCACGCCTTGGGAGGACTTCAATGAACAATCTTCGTCGCCGTCAGGCGCTCGCCTTGACGGCGGGCGCGCTCGCCTCTTCGTCCCTGCTGATGCCCGGACAGGCGCATGCGTTGGCGCCCAAGCCCGCGCCGCTCGATCCGCCGGTGAAGCTGACGCTGGGCGCCAACAACGTGCCGCATGTCTGCCCCTTCCATCACATCGCCGCCGAAGCCAAGCCGCTCGGCGTCGATATCGAGCTGGTGAAGTTCGCGCGCTACGCCGACACGCGCACGGCGCTCGCCTCGGGCTCGCTCGACGCCGGTTCGATCGGTCCGGCCGACGTGCCGATCGCGCTGTCGCAAGGCATCAAGTCGATCGGCGCGCTGATGGGAGTCGGCCGCTCGACCAAGTTCCCGATTGCACGCAAGGGGCTGGCGCTCGCCAAGTGGGAGGACCTGATCGGGCCCAAGGTCGGCATCGCGCCGGGCTCCGCCGTATGGTTCCAGTTCGCCGCCACGCTGATCGAGGCGAACGTGCCCTACAACAAGCTCACCACCATCAACATCCAGGGCGCCGGCACCTCGTTCCTGCAGGCCATGCAGCGGGGCGACATCGACCTCTTCATCGGCTGGGAGCCGTTCGAATCGCAGGCCGAGGAGCAGGGGCTGGGCGTGCGCATCGAGGCGCTGGATTACTCCAGGTCCAAGGCGGTGGGCGATGAGCTGGGCCTGGTCGGCGTCAATCGCGACTACCTCGCCAAGAATCGCGAGGCGGTGAAGCGGCTGGTATGGGCCTATCTTGCGATCCAGGATCGGCTCAATGCGTCGAAACAGGAATTCGCCAAGACCATCGCGGCGTATACCGGGCTGCCCGTTTCGATCGCCGACAACGTCGCCAAGGTGACGACGCTCGGGCAATTCCTGACGCTCGAGCAGATGCAGCGCCAGGCCGCGACCTTCAACAAGCTGGGCGTGCTCACCAAGGACGTGAGCGGCGAGCTCGGCGACTATTTCGACCGCTCGATCGCCGGCGACATGGCCAAGGCGTGACGCTCAGCGGATTGGGCGACGGGCTCAACGCCCGGCTGCGGACCTTCCTGCAGGGACTGGCGCTGCCGGTCGTGCTGCTGCTGCTGTGGGAGGGAGCGGGCCGTGCCGAATTGCTGCCCGCCGGCATCCTGCCGGCGCCGTCGATGGTGCTGAAGACATGGCAGGAATGGGCCTTCGGCAGCGGCGGCTTCGGCCTCAATCCCTATTCCGGCACCTGGTTCGACACCGTGCTGTTCTCGGCACGCCGTGTCGTGCAGGGCTTCTTCTGGGCGTGCGTGGCCGGCATCCCGCTCGGCATCTGGATCGGCTGGAGCGCGCTCGCGGCCCGCAGCATCGATCCTCTGATCCAGGGACTGCGGCCGATCCCCATCACCGCCTGGCTGCCCTTCTCCATCGCCCTGTTCGGCATCCGCGACATGGGCGCGGTGTTCCTGATCGCGCTGGGCGCCTTCTATCCCATCCTGATCAACGCCACGCACGGTGCCCGCGACGTCGGCCGCAACCTGATCCGCGCCGCCCAGATGATGGGCGCGTCCGATCGCGACCTCGTGCTGCGCGTGGTGTTTCCCAACGCGCTGCCCGCCATCTTCACCGGCATGCGATTGGGCCTGGGCGTCGCCTGGACGGCGGTCATCGTGGCCGAGATCGTCGCGGTGAAGTCAGGCCTGGGCTACGTGCTGTGGGACGCCTACTACGTCGGCCGCATGGACGTGGTGCTGGCCGACATGGTCTCGATCGGCCTGGCGGGCTTCCTGTCCGACCGGCTGATGCTGCTGGTCCAGGCGCGCGTGCTGCACTGGCGGACCCTCTCTCGTGGATGAGGTCGCGCGGATGAAGACCGCCACCAACGCCGTCGAGATGACCGGCATCGAGAAAACCTACGCCGGCCGCAATCCGGTGACGGCGCTCACCGGTGTCGATCTCGCGGTGGGCGACGGCGAGTTCGTGGCGCTGCTCGGTCCCTCGGGTTGCGGCAAGTCGACCCTGCTCAACATCGTGGCGGGCTTCGAGCAGCCGACGGCGGGCAGCCTCAGAATCGACGGCGGCCCGCCGCGGCGACCGGGTCCCGACCGCGCGGTGGTGTTCCAGGAATCGGCGCTCTTCCCCTGGCTGACGGTGCGCGACAACGTCACCTTCGGCCCGCGCATCCAGCGCCATAAGCGCGGCAGCTTCGAGCAGGAGGCGCAACGCACGATCGACCTGGTCGGTCTCAACGGCTTCGAGGACCACTACCCCGACCAGCTCTCCGGCGGCATGAAGCAGCGCGTCGGTATCGCGCGCTGCCTGTTGATGCAGCCCAAGCTCTTCCTGATGGACGAGCCGTTCGGCGCGCTCGATGCGCAGACCCGCCTGCAGATGCAGGAGCTGCTGCTGCATGTCTGGGAAACCCTGAAACGCACGGTGATCTTCATCACCCACGACATCGACGAGGCGATCCTGCTCGCCGACACCGTCTATGTGATGAGCGCGCGGCCGGGGCGGATCCGCTCGCGCAATCCCGTCGACCTGCCGCGGCCCCGCGACGTCGACATGCTGACCGACCAGACGTTCAATGCGCTTCGTCGCGACATCCTGCGCCAGATCCGCGAGGAAGCAGGCAAGTCGGGAATGGCGCACTGATCAATTGCCGTCGGCGACGCGCAACAAGGGCTCGCTGCCCAGCAGCGTCAGCAGCACGCTTTCGAGCGCCGCCGCGTCGACCGGCTTTTGCAGCACGGGAACGTTGGCATACCGGCGGTCGATGCTCTCGCGCTGGTAGCCGGTGATGAAAACGAACGGCACGCCGCGCGCCAGCAGGAGGTCGGCCAGCGGATCGGCCGATTCGCCGGCGAGGTTGAGGTCGAGGATGGCGCCGTCGAAACGCTCGGCCTTGGCTGCCGCCAGCCCGTCGGCCAGGCGACCGTAGGGACCGGCCACGGTGGCGCCGAGCTCGCCCAGGATCTCCTCGATCAGCATGCTGACCAGCAGCTCGTCCTCGACGACCAGCAGGCGCATGTCGGAGAGACTGCGCCGTGTTTCATTGTCGGCCGGTGCCGGCGCAGGCGCCTCGGCGGCGGCCGGTGGAGCCGCGATCTGCGCGGCCGGTATCGAGAGCGTGCAGCGCAGGCCTTCGCGCCGCCACTCGTAGCTGACGCCGCCGCGGAACTGCGCCTCGATGCTGGACCGCACGATGGTGAGGCCGAAGCCCAGCCGCGCCGGTTCCGCCGTGGGCGGGCCGCCGGTCTCGGTCCAGTCGAGCACCAGGGCGTCGCCCTCGGCCCGCCAGGTGACGCCGAGCGTGCCGGTCTCGGTCGACAGCGCGCCGTACTTGGCGGCGTTGGTGGCAAGCTCGTG
>Ga0193726_1001443_pt1 | contig 18702 bp, 18 predicted proteins | sample H2c1metaG_FD_144928 | JGI IMG/M metagenome (GOLD analysis project Ga0193726, IMG submission 144928) | Soil microbial communities from a riparian zone of the East river system, Colorado, United States - H2c1 | ecosystem: Environmental > Terrestrial > Soil > Riparian zone | place: USA: East River... | reverse complement strand
CTATCGCAGCCTGACTGAACTGGCTTCCGATTGGTACTGGGAGCAGGACGAGACCGGCAACTTCACCAAGGTTTCCGGCCCCGTCTTGGAAATGCTCGGCATCCGCGTCGCTCCCTTTGTGGGCAAGAGCGACCAATCCAAGACTACCGGCTGGAATGAGGCGGAACGGCAAGAGCTTTTCGCAAAAATCTCCGCGCGGCAGCCATTCCTGGATTACGTATTTAGCCGCACCAATGACGACGGTTCCCAGCAGCGCTTCCAAGTAAGCGGGGAACCGATATTCAACCGGTCCTGCAGTTTTATCGGATACCGCGGAATCGGTATCGAACTCACGTCGAGGAAGTAGCGGGCGGGATTTCGAAAGACCGCCATGCCGCTGCCGCACAACCCCAATCGCAACCATCTTCTGGCAGCCCTGCCGGCGGCAGAATTCGCGCGTCTTGCGCCCTATTTGGAACCGGTAGCGATGCGCCTCGGTGAAACCATCTACGAGCCCGGCGAACGACTGCAGCACGTGTATTTCCCGACGACCGCCATCGTGTCATTGCTCTACATCATGGAGTCGGGCGCCTCGGCCGAAATGGCGGGTGTTGGCAACGAAGGCGTACTCGGTATTTCTCTGTTCATGGGGGGCGATACCACGCCAAGTTCCGCAGTCGTGCAGACCGCCGGCCACTGTTACCGCCTGGAGGCGAGACTACTGAAGGAGGAATTCAATCGAGCCGCGTTGGTGCAGAAATTGTTGCTGCGCTATACCCAGGCATTGGTCACGCAGATGACCCAGACCGCAGCCTGCAATCGGCACCATTCCATCGAGCAGCAACTTTGCCGCTGGCTGTTGCTGACTCTCGACCGATTGCCCTCGACTGAGTTGATCATGACGCATGAACTCGTCGCCGGGGCGTTCGGCGTGCGGCGCGAAAGCATTACCGAAGCTGCTGGGAATTTACAGCGCGCCGGCTTGATTGGTTACCGCCGCGGCCACATTTCAGTGTTCGAACGGTCGGGATTGGAGGCAGGCGCTTGCGAGTGCTATGCCGTCGTCAAAAAAGAATTCAGCCGCTTGTTGGCTGATGTGCTGTACCGCCAGACCGCCCTCGCTTAGCTGCATCGGGGTGGCCATTGCACAGTGATGACGCTTGCCGCGCAAGTCACGTCGATGCAGGCAGGTTGAGCCGCTTGAGAATGACTCGATAGCGCGGATCGTGAATCAGCCCGATGCACAGCGGATCGTTGCGCAGCCAGATGCTGCCCGGATCTGCCTTGACCGCGCGGTCGAGCCACTCGAACGCGTGGTCGGCGTCGCCGAAGTAGGCGTACACCTCGGCCACCTGAAACTCAGAACCATCCGAGTGGCGCAACAGATCCTTGAGTGCCGCGTCCGCTTCTGCGTTGCGGTGCGCCGCGCGATAGCCAAGCGGCAGGCCGTTGACCCGCCATACCGGATTGCTCTCGGCTTCGAATTCGGCGATTGCCGCCGGGACCTCGCCGCGCGCGAGCAGGACGCGTCCGAGTTCGTAGTGGGCGGCGGAGAACGTCGGACTCGCCGCAAGTATCTGCCGCAGGAGCACCTCAGCTTCGGCAAGTTTGCCGGCATAATACAAAATTCGGGCGGCATAACGCAGCGTCAGCTGATTGAGCGGATCGCGGTCACGAGCCTTTTGCATCGCTGCCATCGCATCCGCCGAAGTTCCCGTGACCTGGGTGAGTATGGCTCGAATGAAGAGCGCCTCCGAATTTCCGGGGTCAAGCTGCAGCGCCTTGTCCGTCGCCTCAGCAGAACCACGCCAGTCATATCGCACCATGCGGATCGAACCGAGCCTTGCATAGGCATCCGCCAGTGCCGGATCGAGTTCGATGGCGCGCTTCACCGACGTCTCAGCGGTCTTTATCGCCTCGAGCACGGGTTCGTAGCCATTGACCCCGCGGCGGAATTTCACCCACCCTATGCCGTTCCAGGCGGGCGCGTAGTTTGGGTCAATGGCGAGCGCGCGCTGAAACGCCTTGAGCGCCTGCGCCGTGCCTTCATCCGTATCGCTTTGCGTGGCGAACAGTCCTTGAAGAAGAAGATTGTGCACTTCCGTGCTTTCCGTCCGGCTGGCGGTGCTCGCCAAGGCGCCCGTAAGAGTGAGCTTCAGTTTGTCGACGACAACGCGAGCGATGTCGTCCTGCACCTTGAACACATCCTTGAGATCGCGGTCATAGGTTGCACTCCAAAGGTGGTAGCCGTTGTCTGCGCGCACCAGCTGTGCCGTGATGCGAATGGTGTTCCCGGCCTTGCGTACACTGCCCTCGAGCACGTTGGCCACTTTCAAAGTCTGCCCAATTTCGGCGACCGTCACGGGCCGTCCGCGAAAAGAAAACGACGACGTCCGCGCAGTGACCTTGAGTTCCGGAATCTGCGCGAGCAGGTCGATCAGCTCCTCAGACAGGCCGTCCGAGAAATACTCCTGGTCCTTCTTCTCGCTCATGTCGGTGAACGGCAGCACGGCGATCGATTTGTCCGAAACGGCCAACGAGTCTGCCGCCCGTACAGCCGCCGGCGCCGCAGCCGGAGCCTCGGCCCGCTTTGGCGCCTTGTTCAAGCCGATGTAGACCATGGCTCCGAGGAGCAGCGCCGTTACGATGAACAGCGCATAGGCCGGGCGGCGCCGCGGCGGCGAGCGGCCGGTCGCCGCGCCTGAACTAGATGACAGTGACTGACGCACTGTTCCCGGACGGGGCGCAGGCGAATCGAAGGGATCCTCAACCGGGACCAGCAAGCGGCGTATGCGTTGTACGAACTCCGGCGGCGTCTCACCACCGGGGAGGCGCGTCCACTGCACTTCGCGGAATCGGTCCGGAACACGGGCATCAGCCTCGTTGATGCCGTCGATGACGACCGGAACCAGGAATGGCTTTTCCGCAGCCATCAAATGCGACCGATCGACGGCAAGTTTCCACTCGAGCCTGAAGTATCCTTCGACGCGGGCGCGCGAGTGCATCGAGATGAGCGGAACGAATAAAGCGCAGGCTTTGATCTGGTTGCGGATGGCCGCATCCCAGGCGTCTCCCCCGCGCAGTTCGCTCTGATCGAACCATACCTCAATCGAAGCTGCACGCAGAGCCGCGCAAATCCGCTGCGCCGCCTCGGCGTCCTCCGTCGCGTAACTCAGAAAAACGGCGTTTTTGGACTCAGTCACGAGCGGGAATCCACATCAATCGCAAGCCGCGCATCGCATCAGCAAGCTCCCTAACATTGTTCTATTTGCTTTTCAGCACCTGAAGAATGCAGGACCCGGGGTTCCAGCGCAATGTTTGGCAGGTCAGGGCCGTCAGAATATTCCGTCGTCAAAGTCGGCGCAGCACTTGGGTGAGTTCTTCTCGGCGGGCGGTAGTAATGAGCCTACAACAATTTGTAACGCACTGTGGTATCACGTTTGGTAGCACTGCGGTCAGCTGACCGCTTCACCTGCACGGATCCACCGGTTCCGTGCAGGTCTCGCGGGAGGGCTATGCCCCTCAAAATCAGGGCAACGGACGTCTGGCCAACGGAGAATTTTGACATGAGAATACAGGTCAGAAACGTTTCGATCGACACCGAGCCGCTTCTGTGGGTTCAATGGCTGGATAGAGGCAAGGATCTATTGGAGTTTAATGACATTGACCAGGAAGCGTCGGTCCGTGAATGCACCGCACCAGATCGCCTTGCACGGACACTGGCGACAAGGTTTGGTGTTTTGTCTTGCCACGTTGGTCAGCACGTCAATGGCGGCGCAGGAACGAAGCCGCGAATCATTCGAGAGCGTTTTCATCGGGGCGTACGACGCCGATGCGTGGAATGGCATCGTGTTCAATGCCAAGGCGGCCGGCCAATCCCTGCCGTTTGCCATTCGTATCGGGTCCAAGAGTTCCGGGTTTCTTGATGGAGAGCGTGTCTTCAATGCTGTAAGCCTCGTAGGACCTCACGCACCTGACGGTTCTTATTCATTGATCGGCTGGCGTCACTATCCGCGTACCGCAACTGTATCCCTGGAGTGGTCGAGAATTGATGAAACGACGGTCGTGGGGCGCATTACGGCGCCTTCGGACATACATCTTGTCATCGAGGCCTATTCACCCGACTCGCCGTACTTTACAGGAGCTTATGGCATAAGTTCGGACGGAGACGAGATCATCGGAGAACATCATCTTGAGAATGTCTTTGACTCGGCAGCTGGCTTCTCAGTAGTCACCGATCGGCCGGTATTGGGCAGCGGCATTTTTCCCGACGTTGGCCAGTTGCGCAAAACGATGGATGCAGGACAGCTCCCGAAGGAAAGCAATCACAACAAGAGCGGCGCTGCCGGCCTTACCTTTCCCAGCGATGCTCTGAGCGGGGCAGCGGGACTTGAGTTTGTGACGGGCGGAATGTCCACCGCTCACTTCGTTGCGGCGATTGGGCGGAACGCTTCTGCGCTTTCACAGCAAGCACATCGGCTGCTGGAGCCGGGAAGAATCGATACGATCCTTAATCAGAAAGCAGAGGCCTACGACAAGAAGCGGCCGCATATCCAGGGTATGTTTGGAGGGGCACCAGAGGCGATTGGCAATTCCATGTTTTGGAACACGCTCTACGTTCCTTCCCTAGGCTTGGAATTTCCAAGCATTAGCCGCAACTGGGCGCATGGATTTGGAGGCTGGGTCGTAGGAGAGTGGGACTGTTTCTTCGGTTCACTTCTCACCGATGTGGAAGATTCCCGGCAAACGTCCGCCTCGATACGCGCCATTCTGCTTGCGCAATCGCCGAACGGTGTTGTCCCCAACGTCGATGCAGCTTCCGGCACCAGTCCGGACCGCTCGCAGCCTCCGGTCGGTGCATATGTTGTGTGGAAGGACTACCAGCGGCACGCCGACCTGGATCTCCTAAAGTGGGCCTATCCGCGATTGAAGAAATGGCACGAGTGGTGGTTCAAAAATCGCGGCGATGGTCAATCTTCCAGGGATGGAAATCGCAATGGCTTGCTCGAGTGGGGCAGTGATAAGGGTTCGACCTTCTCGGTAGGAGGGCGCGGATTTCTGCAGCAGGCAAAGTGGGAAAGCGGGATGGACGACAGTCCCATGTATGACGACGCCAAGTACGACCCTAAAACCTACACAATGGATCTAGACGACGTTGGTCTCAACTCTCTATATGCGCTCGATTCAGAATGTTTGGCCAAAATCGCTCTGATTCTCGGCGAGGTCGATGACGGCCGCAAATTTTCGGCTGACTATGATCGGATCAGAGGGCTGGTGCGCCAGAAGCTGTGGAATGAAAAAGACGGCATGTACGAGAATCGGTTCTGGGATGGACGCTTTTCGAAAAGACTCTCGCCTACCAACTTCTATCCGATGCTGGCCGGAATCGCTACCCCGGAACAGGCTAAGAGGATGGTCCAGCAACATCTGCTTAATCCACGAGAGTTCTGGGGTCAATATGTGATTCCTACCGTCTCACGCGCGGATCCCGCTTTCCAGGATCAGTACTACTGGCGAGGTGATATATGGGGACCGACAAATTACTTGGTCTACGAGGGGTTGGACCGTTATGGGGAGGATGAGGTGGCTCTTCAATTTGCCCAGAAGAGCTACCAACTGTTCATGGATGATTGGAAGATCCACCAGCATACCGACGAACAATACTACGCTTGGGGCGGGAGTGCCGGGGGTGACGTTCACTACACCTGGGGGGCGCTTCTTTGCCTGATTGCGATGGAACAATTCATCAACCAGAATCCCTGGAATGGACTTCGGTTTGGCGCGCTTCAACCTTCCGAGGGCGGCACGCTTCACAATGTCGATTGGGATAATCATCGCTATGACATCGAGGTGGGACCGGAGTCGACCTCGGTTACGAGGGATGGACAACTTCGCTTTAGTGCGGATGCCGGCGTGGTCGTTCGCGACTACAAACCGGAGTCAAACACCTTTTCGTTCGCGTTGAAGACTTTGCAACCAGTCAGCGTCACTACACGAGAATACGAGTCCGGAACGCTATCTCTCAAAGTAGATGATCTACCTGTTCAGACCCTGGCGGTTCAACACGGCGCTGTTACTTTTACAGTCGCTGCAGGATCGCACCGCATCGTGGAGACAAGGACTGGAGATCAATAATAAACTCGGTGACCCAAATTGATGCTCGACGGTAGGTGAATGCCATGGCAATCGGCTCGACGACTGAACAGAGCGAACTACATGAGGAACTGAACGCCCCGTTTATTGTCACGGGCCAGCAAATCGCATTCTATGCCGAGAATGGCTACATCAAGCTCAAGCATGTGCTATCGCCCGCGCTGCTGGAACACTACCGGGGCGCAATCAGTTCCCGTGTCGCGGAACTGTCCGTCGGCGCCATACCCATCGAGCAGCGCACTACCTATGGCAAGGCGTTCTTGCAGATCATGAATCTGTGGACCAATTCCAAAGAGGTAAAGGAATTCGTGTTTGGCAAACGACTCGCACGTATCGCGGCCGAGTTGATTGGGGCGACGGGAGTACGTATCTATCACGATCAGGCGTTATACAAGGAGGCCGGCGGCGGCATAACTCCCTGGCACGCGGACCAATATTACTGGCCCGTGTCGAGCGACAAGATGACGACCGCATGGGTTCCGCTGCAAGATACACCGCAAGAAATGGGTCCAATCGCGTTCTGCGAGAAGAGTCATCGCTTTCAGATTGGCCGCGATCTCGAAATCAGTGGGGAGAGCGAACTTACGCTGAAAGAGGCACTGAAGACCTTCAGTATGGAAGATAGCGGGTTCGAACTAGGAGACGTGAGTTTCCATGCCGGCTGGACATTCCATCGCGCCGGCCCAAATGCGACCGACCGACCGCGCGCCGTGATGACAATGATTTACATGGACGAAAATATGACGCTCGCCGCGCCGAAAAACAAGAATCAAGTCATTGACAGCGAGCGTTGGTGCCCAGGTGTTCAGATAGGTGAAATGGTCGCTTCGCCGCTGAATCCAGTGCTCTGTTCGAGTAATGCCCGAGCCGGTGCGTCTAGTTGAATTTTACGCCGACGGCAAAGCGCCGCGAACTCAGGGGTGCGCAGTACACCACTTCGGCCGTAGCCCGATAGTTCAGCAGCGAATCGCTGACAATGACCCGTTTGCCTGCGGCCCACCTGCGACGGCTGATGAAGCGTGCTCCGTGTTCGCTGATGTTTACGAAAACCACGGTCTCACTGAAGGCCGGCTCCTCGACTGTCTGGAGACTCGCCACCGTATTCGTGGCCATGCGGTGCTCGGTTCGCCCGGTTTGCATGTCATTCACCCCCCTGGGGTTGCCGGTTGAAGCATAGCTGTGTGCGGGATTAATGGGGACGCAGCAACGCCGGACTCCCACTTGTTCCTGCGCTTATGTCGATAAAGCGCGGTATCGGCCTGCCGCATCAGCTCTTGCAGCGTCACGGGCTTGCGGGGATCGAAGTGCGCCACGCCCACACTCAAGGACAATTTGTACGGGCTTTTGGCGTCCGAGCAGCCAGCCAGCTTGGATTGCAAGCGCCTGCAGATCGCCTCGGCGCTGCGTCCGGGCGCCTCGATGATCAAGGCCACGAATTCATCGCCGCTCAGACGGGCGGTCACGTCAAATTTGCGAAAAGTCTCTTTGATGCACGCCGCCGCGCGCGATAGCGCCCGGTCACCCTCGCCGTGGCCAAAGCGGTCGTTTATCGATTTGAGCCCATCCACATCGGCGAAGAACATCACCACATGCTGGCCCGTGTCGCAGGCAGATCTCAAATACCGAGTCGCAAGCGTGATGAATCCGCGGCGGTTATGCAGCCCGGTCAAATCGTCTCGCAGTGCCATTTGCAGCAGTGCGCGCTGCAAGCTCAGTTGACCGTGGGTGAGTCGTAGGAGTCGCGCAATGGTGTCGGACTCCTTCAGAGCTTTGCCCAGGACATCGTCCGTCCCGGAGCCAAAACGAGTCCGATCTCCGCCCTCTCCTCGCGAACCCTGCGTTTGTAGGGCGCCGTGAATGTCGGGCAGCACAACAACCGGCAGGTTCGGCATCTTGTCGCGCACCTGAATGACCATGCATAACGCAAAGTTTCGCGCCAATGTTGAATCCAGCAGCAGCACATCAGGTGATTTCTCAGCGATCATGAGCAGCGCCTTGTCAAAATCTTCCGTATTCACGCGCAAGCCCTTGACGTCTATCAGATGACAGTCGATCGACTCATTAAGACCCTCGTTCAAAAACCAGGAACTCTCCTGACTGTCCAAAACGACGAGTGCCCTAAGCATTTTTTGTTTCATGGTTTGGTTTCGCCCGGCCTTCACTACCTAGGCAGCATAGACTGCTTATCCATCAGCACAATCGGGTGAATTCTTGATGGACCGGGTGGAAAAAACCGGATGCCCCGGGTGAAGGGCGCGCTGGATCGCGACGCAGATTACGGCTCTAGCAAGCCATTGCGGATCGCATAACGCACAAGTCCGGCGGTCTGATGGATATCGAGCTTTTCCATGAGCTTGGTGCGGTGGGTGTCCGCTGTTTTGACGCTGATGCCCAGCAACGACGCGATTTTCTTGGTCGAATGCCCTTCACCCACCAGCTGCAGCACCTGCCGCTCACGCACGCTCAGTTGACCGTTCGGCCCTTCGGTATTGTTCAGATACGCGCGGACCACGGCCTGTGAGATCTTGGGGCTCAAGTACACCTCGCCACGATCCACATGCCGGATTGCCGCCACTAAGTCGGTGCTCGCTTGCGTTTTGAGCACGTAACCGCGTGCACCAATGCGCAATGCCTCGACTGCATACGGTTCTTCCATATGACGGGTGAGAATGATCGCGCGCGTTTGTGGGCTGAGCCGCGCCGCTTCGCGCAACACGGCCAGGCCGTCAAGTCCCGGCATGTCCAGATCAAGCACGGCAATCCCTGGGAGCAGTTCCTGAATCAAGCGAATCGCCTCGATTCCGTCGGAGGCTTCGCCCAAAACCTCGATTTGCTCCTTCTCGAGCACCATTCTCAATCCCTGACGGACAATGAGATGATCATCGGCAAGAATCACACGAATCGGCATTCATTTCTCCATGGGGATTGATATCACCAATTCAGTCCCTTGGCCGTTGGTCGAGTTAATAGTTAGGTGCCCGCCGACAACACTCAGGCGCTCGCGAATGCCCATCAAGCCGAAGCCTTGTTCGGCTTGATGGGCAGCGATCGGCGCGGGGTTAAATCCCCTGCCATTGTCGCGTATGCAGCAACGAATCGAATCGGCTGTTCGGTGAAATCCGATCCACACGGTAGTCGCCTGCGCGTGCTTGACCACGTTGTGCAGCGCTTCCTTGGCGATGTGGTACAACGTCGTCTCCACGCGCTTTGGCAATCGCTGCTCCGGCACGGCGTCGATGTTTATCTGTAGCTGGGAACGCTGCGCGAGCCCCTCGAATAAATACCGCAGGGCCGGAACCAGCCCTAAATCGTTCAATAGTGCGGGCACCAGTTCATGCGACAGCCGGCGCAGCTGAGATTCGATCTCATCGAGCAGCTGTGTGACCTTGAGAACCTGCGGTTGAACGGCCGGCACCTCGTCCGACAGGTTTTGCAGCGCGATGTACACGGCCACCAATAATTGGCCGGCCTCGTCGTGAAGTACCTTGGCGATTCGCTTGGCTTCCTGTTCGAACACCTCGTTGAAGTGGCGCAGAGCCGTATTGGCTTCGCGAAATCCGCCGTACGTCATCTCATAGGGCGAGACGCACTCAGCAAAAAATTGCGCAGCGCCGGCCAGTATCCGATCACATTCGGCAGTTGCCGTCTCATGTGCCAGCAACTTTCGCAGACATGCGTGGTGAATGTCGGCAATCGCGACCAAGCTCGTGCCTGCCTCCAGGGCCCGGCGCCCGATTTGATACGCCTGCTGCAAGGCCGATTCGCCCGCGCCACTCAAATAATTGTGCAACGACTCCGGATAGGCGGTAGCAGGTTCTGTCACGGCTGAGCGCCTCGATATCGCGCAACCAGGACCAAGGCGTCGTCATTGCCTTTGCAAGCGCTTGCCAGTATTCCGTCGGCCACCGATTCGATTTTGGCGTCCATGGCGACGCGCATCGGATGCCCGGTGGTTAGACCGTCGGTGACCATGGTCAAGATGTCGCCCGGCCGAATCGGCAACTCCTCGGCGCGAAGCGTGGGCAAGTGACTGCCGACCACGCCGTTGCGCAGCAGCAATTTGTCGCACGGCAGCTCCGGTTCCCGGTGCAGTAAAGCGCCCTCGACATTGCCGACTCCGATCCACGTGAGCACGGAGTCCTCGATATTGACCTTCGCGAGACTCATGGCCACTCCGCGCGTTGCGCGCAACGACTCGTGGCAACGATGCAGCAACTCGATGAGCGGATCACCGGCGTACTGCTGCAACATCGCGACTGCGATTTTGGATGCCGCAGCGGCCGCCCGGCCATGGCCCAAACCGTCGATAACGGCAAAAATCATGCCATTTGCAACGGGACAGGCCCAATGCCGGTCACCCGATACCGTTTCTCCCGGCATCGTGGCGGCGGCTGTGCTCCATTCAAGACCTGGCGCTTTCAATTGAGCCACTTCTTGACGGTGACCATCGTTCCCTGCCCTAGCTCCGATTCGATGGTGAACTCATCCATCAATCGCTTGACGCCGGGCAGCCCGAGGCCCAAACCGCCGGATGTCGAGTAGCCATCGCGCAACACGTCCTCGATGCTGCGGATGCCCGGGCCACTGTCGCGAGCGCAAATCACAATACCCTTCCTATGAGAGCTTTCCACGCTGTGAAGCATCACTTCGCCCTGTCGCGCATACATGAGGATATTTCGGGCCAATTCGGAAATCGCCGTGGCAATCAAAGTAGCGTCGGTCGCGGTGAACCCGATGGCCGTGGCCAATGATCTTCCCTGCTGCCGCGCCGCCACGATATCTCCGTCTGAGCGGATGGCCACCACAATATCTTGTAGCACAGGCATTCGCTCTCAGATTTTGCCGGTGGCTCGTTGTTGCAGGTGCGCGAGACCCTCCTCCAAATCGAGCGCGGTCGCCACACCTTCCATTGTCAGGCCAAGCTGCACCATGGCGAATGCAACTTCCGGCTGGATGCCCACGATGACCGTATCGGCGCCGCGCAGACGTATCATGTTGGTGATGTCGCGCAGTGTCCGCGTCGCGAATGAATCCATCACGTCCAGCGCGGTGACGTCGATGATCACGCCATTCGAACGGAAGCGAATCGCCTTGTCGATCAGCGCCCGGCGCAGCTGCAAAAGATCCGCGTCCGAGAGCGCAGCCTGGATGGTCGCTATGAGAAACCGTCCCTGTTTGAGGATTGGGACTTCCACGCTCCGGCCTACGAGGCGGCCGTGTCCGCAACCGGGATCACCTTATAGCCAAGCAGCCGCTCGGCTTGCTCGATGCCGCCTTGCAAATCGCCGACGGTATTCATCTTCCCAAGATCGACCCCGATAGTGACGATAGTCTGCGCAATTTCGGGAGATAGACCGGTCACGATCACCGTAGCACCCAGCAGCCGCGAAGCTTCCACCGTTTGCACCAAGTGATTGGCGACGGTGGCATCCATTGCCGCCACGCCGGTGATGTCGATCACCACCACCTTGGCGCGGTTCATGCGTATGCCGCGCAGCAACTGCTCCGTCAACTGACGCGCTCGCTGGGCATCGATGACGCCGATGATGGGCAAAATGAGCAGCCGCTCGCGGACTTGCAATACGGGCGTGGAGAGTTCGCGGATTGCTTCCTGCTGCTGGCGAATGACGCGTTCTCGCTCCTGCACGAAGCCGACCGCCACAGTGTTGGCGATGCGGTTAGCCGCGGGCTCATAGGCGTCCAAGATGCGGTTCAGCATCATGAAATCGCCTTGATACTTGGCGAACAATGACCTTGCCAAGACGTCGCGCAGCAACAGCACGATTCCGACGACTTCGTGGGTTTCTACTCCGCGGGGGATGATCCGCTCGGACAAATTGCGTGCATACGTTTGCAGTGCTTCGAACGTGCCGGTCGAGAGCGCCTCGACATAGTTGTCGTACACGGAGGTGGCTTCGGCGAACAGCTCTTCCTTGGTCATCGCAGTCAGCAGCCGCGCTTCGGCGATTCGGTTGGCCCACTCCTCGCGCAACTGAGTGCGGTTCTGCCGCAGGTGCGCCACGAGTTCCTGCAGCAACTCGGTCGATTGCGCCGCGGTTCGTTGTAGTTGGTCGGCAGATCGTTTATTCGAGGACATGACTATAGCTCCCTAGGCCCCAATTGTTCCGAAGGAGCATTCAAACTCCCCTTGCGTTTGGATAATGTACAGGGAAAGAGAGGATTCCCTCATCGGGAAAAGACCTGAGCCAGACGAAATCAAAGGAATGTTGAAATCACGACATTTTCTGCGTGGTTGCGGTTCCCCCCAGGGAGCCCCATAAATATCAATAAACTCCGTATGTTAGATCCCTTTGCGAGGATTGTCCCGGGCCCTATCCGCTGACTCTGATTGACCGCCAAAACCTTCCAGGGCTGTTCGGCCACGCTTTAGACGCTATCGCATCTCTTACGATTGGCAGCGACTTTGTCCCACAAACGGGCAGGTATTGGACCGATACCAGATGCAAGCCCGCAAATGTAGAGTTTGGGGTGCGCAGCTAGAAAAGCACCAGTAGATCAGCAACGCAACCACGACCGATGATCGAGCCAATTGAACCGCGTGCTTTTATCACATCAGCCATGATGGAGTTCATGAGCGATGTGCAGTTGGCTCAGCTGGCACTCGTTCGTGGCACGACTGATTCGGTACGCATCGCGATGCACCTCATCGATGACAGCAACCGGGTCCTATTGGATATTGCGAGAATCGCAACGAGGAAGAATCTGCCTCTGCCAAAGTCGCTGGATCAGGACCATGAAATCAGCCTGCAGCGAATGCGCGAGAAAACGAGCGCAGATTTCGATTCCGCGTATTTAGAAAGCATTGCATTGCGCCATCGCCACGCAATCAAGTTGTTTAGCCGTGGCCAGACGATTGAAATTCCAGAAATCTCCGCATTGGCGAGTCGAGTGCTGGCGATGATCGAGGCGCGGATCAAACTCAGCCGCCAGTTGTCCGGAAGAATCGATTCCGCTCTGGATGGCGGGGGACTTTACAAACCCGTTGTTAGCGACTTACCACGCTTCCCGAGATCAACGTAACGTACTTCGCGGCGAATACTATTCGCGCTTCAAGGGTCGCAGCAGCGGCGTGATCAGATCGATGGGCAAAGGGAACACGATTGTCGAACTCTTTTCGCTGGAGATGTCGGCAAGCGTCTGCAAATAGCGCAGTTGCAACGACGCCGGTTCATTCGACAGGAGTTTGGCGGCTTCCGCCAGCGTTTGCGCCGCCTGCTTTTCGCCCTCTGCGTGGATCACCTTGGCACGTCTGCCGCGTTCGGCTTCGGCCTGTCGAGCCATCGCCCGAATCATAGTTTCATCAAGATCGATATCCTTGATTTCGACATTGCTCACTTTCATACCCCAAGCTGCCGTATTCGCGTCGAGTATCTGCTGAATCGCAGCGTTGAGTTTATCGCGCTGCGCCAGCATCTCGTCCATTTCGTGCTGCCCGGCTACCGAACGCAGCGTCGTCTGTGCGAGCTGACTGGTTGCTTCCCACGGATTAGTGACCTGCAGAATGGCCTTTTCCGGGTCCACGATACGAAAATAAACCACTGCGCTGACTTTCACCGAAACGTTGTCCCGAGATATCACATCCTGCTTCGGCACATTCAACACGACGATGCGCAGTTCGACCTTCTTCATCTGCTGAATCACCGGCAGCACCAGCCGCACACCAGGGCCTTTGACCCCGGTGAACCGGCCGAGCGTGAACATCACGCCGCGCTCGTATTCCTTCAGGATACGTACCGAACTTATGACGACCAGCAGCAATGCGACGAGGACGATGGGTAACGAAAGACTCATTGGTGACTCCCTCTATTTATGCAGCGGCTCCACCCACAGCGTCAGCTCCTCCACTTTGACAATACGAGCCTGTTGACCCGCGCGCAGCGGAGTTGATGTGCGAGCATTCCACAATTCTGCGCCAAAACGCACGACGCACCGATCCTGGCAATCGTTGATTGCTTCAACGGCTGCACCGATCATCGACTCGGCACCGGCGCTGAGGGGCCGGCGGCGCGCACGCGCCGCCAGCCAGACGATGGCCATGATGACGAAGCCGCCAGATACGGCGATTCCGACGATCAGAGGCAATGCGACTCGCGCTGCCGCTGCCTGATTGTCGAATAAAATAATGGAACCGATGACAAATGCCGCCAGGCCGCCGACGCCGAGCGATCCAAATGCCGGCATGAAGAATTCCGCGACGATCAAGCCGATGCCCAGCGCCATGAGCGCGAGACCTGCGTAGTTGACGGCCAGCAATTGCAAACCGTAAAGCCCCAGCAGCAACGAGAGCGCACCGACGACACCGGGCAACACCACTCCGGGGTTATAGCCCTCCAGCAGCAAGCCGTAGATGCCAATCAACAGCAACCCGTAGGCAATGGTGGGATGGGTCAAAATCAACAGCACCCGCGTGCGCCAGTCCGGCGTAATGGTCCGCACCGCAAGTCCCCGGACATCGAGCACCCATTCATGATCCGCCGCTGTGACTTTGCGCCCCTGCAGCTGCAGCAATAGATCCGGCATGTCTTTTGCGACGATGTCAATAACGTTCTGCTCGCGGGCGTCATTTGCGGATAGACTCGCGGCCCCCCGTACGGCGGCTTCAGCCCAAACGGCATTTCGGCCACGCAATTGCGCCAGCGCGCGGATGTACGCAACGGCATCGTTAACTGCTTTTTGCTCACTGGTCGTGGCCACGGGAATCGCCTGCGGGCCTTTCAGTTTCTTATCGTCGCCGGATTTCACCGGCGGCACCGCCGGCGGCGCACTCGGCTCACCGCCAATCGAAATCGGTGTCGCTGCACCCAGATTAGTCGCCGGGGCCATCGCGGCGATATGGCTCGCGTAAAGGATGTAGGTTCCCGCGCTTGCCGCCCGCGCACCGCTCGGCGCCACATAGGCCACGACCGGCACCGGCGAGGCGAGTATTGCCTTGATGACATCGCGCATGGAGGTGTCGAGACCGCCGGGTGTATCCATTTGAAGGACGACCACAGCGCTGTGTTCGTTGTCGGCGTCCGCAAGGGAGTGTTCGACATAGCGACTCATGGCGGGTCCAATGGGACCGTTGAGCTCGATAAGGGTAGCTACCTGATTGGCGGGTGCGACGGCGTCGGTACTTCGACTCGATGCAGGACTCAAAATCAGCAAGGCGCTGACAAGCCACTGCGCCACGTGGTGCATTTCAATCCGCCCGGAACGATCCTCGTTCACAGCCTGGCCCCCTTGGCAGTGGCCGTGTGTCACCAGCCCTTCAATGGTAGTCTGAAGTGGGCCGCGGGTGTGAACTAGATTCCTATCCAATCAACGCCATCAGAGCCGCAACGCGGCGTAAACCCGGGCTCAGCCGGCGGAATTCTTCAAGTGCTCGTCCGCCAGGGCGAGATTCTTCTGCGCCTCTCCGAACCAAGCCGCCGAGGCCTTGATGGCTTTACTGAAGTATTCTCTCGCATCGCTATAATTTTTCATGTTCATGAGAACCACGCCGATTTCGTTGAAAGCCCCTGCGGTATCCATGATATTGAGCAGACTATCCAGCGCGGCGCCGGTTTCGCCGCGCAGGACATGCAAATCGCCGAGATATCGCCAAGAATCCTCCCGCGGCGAGACAGCCAACGCTGCTCCTAAATCCGCCTCGGCGCCGGTCAGATCATTCAGCCGCAGCTTGGCATAGCCACGGTGGGTCAGGACGGCGGATGAGTCGGGCTTCTCCGCCGCCAACGCCCGATCGAAGTAGCCAATAGCTTGGACATAGTCTGACCGGGCGAGACACACCACGCCCATGCCATCCAGCGCCCGAGTGCGGTGTGGGTCCAGCGCCAGGACTTGGGTGTAGACCTCCGCGGCGCCGACGACATTTCCTCGCTGAATGTACAGCCGGGCCAGGCGTTCCGCGATCCGTGGGTCCTGCGGATCGGCACTGTGCGCCAGTTCGAACGCCGTCTCCGCCAGGGTGGAATTGCCGCGGCTGTCTTCGATAGCGCCCATCTTCGCGAGCGTGTCCGCATCGTGCGGTGACTTGCCCATGGCTTGCACGTAGTAGTACATCGCGCGATCGGGGTCCTGCGACTGCCAGGCGGCATCGCCTAATCTTACGTCTTCGGCGAATCCTTTCGGCTGTTTCGCGACCGGAGGTGGGGACTGGGCGGGCGAAGACACGCAACCCGCAAACTGCAGGATGAGCGGGATCGCAGCGAGAAAGGCCGGCATTTTACTTGGCACTGAACGCCTCCACGAGTTTGATGACCGCCGGCCCAATCGCCACGACAAAAAACGAAGGGAACAGGCACAGCACTAGCGGGAAAATCAACTTTGTCCCAATCTTGGCAGCCGCCTCCTCGGCACGCTGCATGCGTCGATCGCGAAAATCCTCCGAATACACCCGCAGGGCTTCCGAGATGCCCGTGCCGAAGCGCAATGTTTGCGTCAGCAAGCTGACCAGACCACGCACATCGTCGAGGCCGGTACGGGTCGACAAGCCGCGCAATGCGTCCTCGCGGTCGACGCCGGCTCGCATCTGCGCAGTCACCTGCGCGATTTCGCCCGCGAGTTCCGGATGGCTGACGTCCAACTCATCGGCCACCCGTTGCAGCGCCTGGGTGAGGCCGAGACCGGATTCCACGCATACGGTCAGCAGATCGAGCGCATCAGGAAATCCATCGCGCAACAGCTTATGGCGCTTCGAGACCCGACGGTCAAGCCACATACCGGGCAGCATCATGCCGAGAAAACTCGCGCCCAGCGCGAAGAATACAACCCGGCCCGAACTGACATGCGGCAGGAAGTTCGCAGCCAACAGCCAGCCAAGCAGCATCGCCGCCGACAATGCCAGCTTCGCGCCGTAAAATGTGGTCACCGCCGAGGCCGATCGGTAACCCGCGAACTGCAGTTTCTGCCGCGTGCTTTCGCGTTCCGCCTCCTTGGGTAATACAAACCGCTCCACCGGCCGCAGCACACCTGCGATTCGCTGGCCCAAACTAGTGCTGAGCGGGGCGCCGGAGTCCGCGGCGATCGCCTCCAAGCGCCGCCGCGCGGGGTCGAAGCTGCGACCCAGCGCAGACGCAACGCCCCAGAAGAACATCAGCACCGCGAGCCCCGCAACGATCACGATGACGACGGGCCCGCCCGAGGCGATGCTGCTCCAAAATTGAGTGAACACGGCGACTACACCTCGATCCGGATAATGCGGCGGATCCACAAAATGCCGAGAACGCCCAGGGTGACGGCACCATAGATCAATTTGTGCCCGACCGGCTCCTTCAGCAGGATCGGCAGATACTTCGGGCTCGCAATTGAAAGCATGGCGACCAGTACAAATGGCACCAGGGAGAGTACCCACGCGGAAATCTTCCCCTCAGCCGCCAGCGTGCGGACCTTGCGCTCGAATTTGAAACGTCCGCGCACGACTTTTCCGATTTGATCGAGGATCTCCGCCAGGTTGCCGCCGGTCTCGCGCTGTACCAACACCGAGGTGACCAGCGCCATCACCGTGACGCTGGGCACACGCTTCAATAGTCCGAGCAAGGCGCGACGCACGTCGTTGCCGTAGTTCAGATCCGAGAAAGTCAGCTCGAACTCCTTGGCGATGGGCTGATCCATGTCATCCGCGACCAGCTTGATGGCCGCATTGAAGGGATGCCCGGCGCGCAACGCGCGCTTGACCACGTCGATGGCATCCGGTATCTGCTCCTCGATCTTGTCCATCCGGCGGCGCCGCTGCATCGACAGCCTGAAATACGGCGCGGCGAAACACATCGCCGCCGCAGTCAAGCCAAAGATGCCGTTGTGCAGCAGCGCGCCGGCAATCACCCCCCCAAGGGCCGCGAGCAGCAGGGAGTTCAACACCAGACGATACGCTGGTGCAGTGCGCCCGGCCTGCTCGCTCATTTCGGCGAGCTTCTCCATCAACGGCAGTTCTTCGAGCCGCCGCTCCAGCGGCGACAGAGACGTCAGGTATTTCTCGCGCAGTATCGACGCAATATCCTGGTGCGCATCGGCGCCGATGCGCTCGAGGCGGCGGCGCAGCGTCCGGCGCATGCGCGAGTCGCCGCTCGCCGACGTCGTGAGCCCCAACATGAGCACAAAGACCGCGGCAAAGACCGCAACGATAAAACCGACAACAGCGATGGTGCTCATGGGTGCGCCCTAAGCTCTTAGCGCCGGCCGTCGGGCAGCGCGAACGCACCGATCGGCAGATCGATGCCGCGCACCGCCACGCGTTGATGGAATGCCGGCACGACGCCCGTTGCCTCGAGCCGGCCCTGGACATTGCCTTCGGCGTCGACGCCGGAGCGGCGGAAAGTGAATATCTCCGACATGGTGATGATGTCCCCCTCCATACCGCTGATCTCCTGGACACTGGTGACGCGGCGGCGACCGTCGTCACCGCGCTGCACCTGGATCACGATGTTGATCGCGGAAGCAATCTGTGCGCGCAAGGCACGGATCGGAAATGCAATTCCGGTCATGGACACCATGGTCTCGATACGGCCCAGCGCATCCCGCGGCGTGTTCGCATGCACCGTAGTGAGCGAACCGTCGTGCACGGTGTTC
>Ga0193726_1001442_pt1 | contig 18704 bp, 18 predicted proteins | sample H2c1metaG_FD_144928 | JGI IMG/M metagenome (GOLD analysis project Ga0193726, IMG submission 144928) | Soil microbial communities from a riparian zone of the East river system, Colorado, United States - H2c1 | ecosystem: Environmental > Terrestrial > Soil > Riparian zone | place: USA: East River... | reverse complement strand
GCCGCAGCGCATCCTGCTCCCCGTGAGTGTAGGTTTCATGGCGCTCAGCGTCGTGCTCGCCCTGCTCTTCAATCTGCTGCCCTGGCGCGATGTGGCCGGCCTGCCCGACATGGTTGCGCTCGTCGTCACCTTCTGGTGCATCCATCAACCCCGCAAGATGGGAATCGGGATTGCGTGGCTCATCGGCTTGGTGATGGACGCGGGCAACGGCGCGCTCCTCGGCCAGCATGCCTTCGCCTACGCGGTTCTCGCTTTCGCGGCGATCGGCCTGCACCGGCGCATCCTGTGGTTCTCGACGTGGCAGCAGGCCGCGCACGTGCTTCTGCTGCTGCTCGGGTGCCAATTGCTGATGCTCGCCGTGGGGATGGTCGCCGGCGGCGAGTTCCCCGGAGCGGCCTACTTCGCCGGAAGTCTGATTGCTGCGGCGCTGTGGCCCACCACGACTTTCCTCCTTCTCCTTCCGCAGCGCAGGCGCGGGAGCGTCGACGAGAACCGGTCGATATGAGACTCGCAGAAATCCGAAACACGCAGCGCGATTTGCACTACTTCCAGCTGCGCCTGGGCGTCGCAGGGGTGGTGGTGCTTTGCGCATTTACCGTTCTGTTCGCGCGTTTCTTCTACCTGCAGGTCATCCAGCACAAGTACTACGACACCAAGGCCGAGGACAACCGCATCTCGATCCTGCCGATCCCGCCCAATCGGGGACTGATCCTCGACCGCAACGGCGTGGTGCTCGCCCGCAACTACTCCGCCTACACGCTGGAGCTCACGCTGAGCAAGATCGCCGATCTCGAAGGCACGATCGACGCGCTTGCCGCTATCGTCGACATCCAGCCGAGGGACCGCAGGCGTTTCCAGCGCCTGAGGGAGGAGAGCAAGGGGCGCGACACCCTGGCGATCCGCACCCGCCTCACCGACGAGGAGGTTGCAAAGCTCGCGGTCAATCGCTACCGCTTTCCTGGGGTCGATATCAAGGGAAGGCTGTTCCGGCAGTATCCGCTGGGTGAAGTCGCCTCCCACGTCGTCGGCTACCTCGGCCGGATCGACGATCGCGATCTCGAGCGTATCGACGACACGGATGAATCGCCCAACTACAAGGGCACCGATCACATCGGGAAAACGGGCCTGGAGCAAAGCTACGAGCACGAGCTGCACGGCACCACCGGCTTCGAGCAGGTCGAAACCGACGCCGGCGGGCGCATCGTTCCCGGCCGCAGCGTGCGCACGCTCGCGCCGCGCACGGCGCCCGCACCGGGGAACAACCTGGCGCTTACCCTGGATATCAGGCTTCAGGAAGCCGCAGAACGCGCCTTCGGCGAAAACCGCGGCGCACTGGTGGCGATCGAACCCTCCACCGGCGGCATACTGGCATTCGTATCCCAGCCCGGTTACGACCCGAACTTCTTCATCGACGGCATCGATCCGGTCAATTGGGACGCGCTCAACAATTCCCCCGACAAGCCGCTCAACAACCGCGCGCTGAACGGCCTTTACCCGCCGGGGTCCACCTTCAAGCCTTTCATGGCGCTCGCTGCACTCGAGCTCGGCAAGAGAACTCCGTCGCAGACGATCTTCGACCCGGGCTACTTCATGTTCGGGAACAACCGCTTTCGCGACGACAAGGCCGGCGGCCACGGCTACGTCGACATGTACAAGTCCATCGTCGAGTCCTGCGACACCTACTACTACATGCTCGCCAACGATCTCGGCATCGACGCCATGGCGCGCTTCATCGGGCAGTTCGGCTTCGGCGCACGCACCGGAATCGATATCGAGGGCGAGGCGGCGGGAGTGCTCCCGTCTCCGGAATGGAAGATGAAGCGCTTCAAAAAGCCCGAGCAGCAGAGGTGGTACCCGGGCGAGACCATCAGCATCGGCATCGGACAGGGCTACAACTCCTACACCCCGCTGCAGCTCGCGCAGGCCGTGGCCGCGATCGCCAACGACGGCGTCATCTACCGGCCGCATTTCGTCAATTACGTCGAGAACCCGAAGACGGGCGAACGCAGCTACACCGAACCCCAGGCCATGAAGACCATCGCCTTGAAGGACCGGAATCTCGAAGTGATCAAGCGCGCGATGGTCGGGGTCAACAAGGAAGGCACCGGTGCGCGCGCCTTCGCCGGCGCCGGCTACACGAGCGCGGGCAAGACCGGCACCGCGCAGGTCATCGCGCTCAAGCAGAACGAGAAATACTCCGACGCTACGGTTGCCGAGCATTTTCGCGACCACGCGCTTTTCATCGCGTTCGCGCCCGTGGAAAGTCCGAAGATCGCGCTCGCCGTGATAGTGGAGAACGCCGGGTTCGGAGCGCGCGCCGCGGCGCCGGTCGCGCGCAAGGTGCTCGACTACTACCTGCTCGGCAAGCGCATCGACAAGCCGGCGGAACCCGCGCCCGCTCTCAAAGGAGAAGATGGCGATGATTAAGCGCCTCTTCGAGCGGCTCACCTCCAACATCGACGGGCCCTTGTTTGCCATCGTGTGCGGCCTTCTCGCGATCGGCTTCGCCACGCTCTACAGCGCCGCTTACCAGGCGCCCGGAAGGGTGAGCGCGCAGGCGCTCAACGTGCTTCTCGCTCTCGCGCTGATGTGGATCGCCGCCCAGATCCCTCCGCAGACTTTCATGCGCTGGGCGATTCCCGCCTTTCTTGCGGTGCTGCTGATGCTGGTAGGTGTCGCCTTGTTCGGCGACGTGAGAAACGGAGCACGCAGATGGCTCCCGCTCGGCTTTGGAAGCGTCCAGCCCTCGGAGCTCATGAAGCTCGCGATGCCGCTCATGCTCGCGCGCTACTTCCACCGGCACGAGCAAACGCTGCGTCTTCGGGAATACGCGTTCGCCGTGCTGCTGCTCGCCGTGCCGACCGCGATGATCGCGCGTCAGCCCGATCTGGGCACGGCGCTGCTCGTCGCCGCGGCCGGTTTCTACGTGATTTTCCTCGCCGGCCTGTCGTGGAAAATCATCGCCGGCGGTTCCGCCGCGGTCCTGGCGAGCCTGCCGATTCTCTGGGGCGTGCTGCACGACTACCAGCGCAGGCGTTTTCTCACGCTGATCGACCCCTCTTCGGACCCTCTTGGCGCGGGCTACCACATCATCCAGTCCACGATTGCCGTCGGTTCCGGCGGCATCACCGGGAAAGGCTGGCTGGAAGGCACCCAGACGCACCTCGAGTTCATCCCGGAGCGCGCCACCGATTTCATTTTCGCCGTCTACTCGGAGGAATTCGGACTGCTCGGCAACAGCCTCCTGCTCATTCTCTATCTCGCATTCATCATGCGCGGGCTCATGATTGCCGCCAACGGCCCGACTTTTTTCACGCGGCTGCTCGCCGGCTCGATCACCCTGACCTTCTTCACCTACACCGTCGTCAACATGGGCATGGTCAGCGGGCTCCTGCCGGTGGTCGGAGTGCCCCTGCCGCTCATCAGCTACGGCGGCACCTCGCTCGTGACCCTGTTTATCAGCATGGGTATGTTGATGAGCATCAACCATCACCGCACGCTGGTGCAAAGTTGAGGGATCGGACTCCCGGGTTCGGGATTCGGGCGGTGCTCGTGTCGCTGGCGCTGGCGGCAAGCTTGTCTGCGTGCACGGGAGAGCCGATTCACGCCGGGAGCAGTCGGGACGACGGCCCGGTCGGATCGCCTCCGGTCAACCTCGACAAGCTCGCCGACGCCACACCCCGGTCCGAGCCGCTCAACCCCGGCGCCAACAATCCCTACACGGTCTTGGGCAGGAAATACGTTCCCTACCAGTCTCTCAGGCCCTACCGCCAGCGCGGCATCGCCAGCTGGTACGGCCGCAAGTTTCAGGGCAGGCGAACCACGAGCGGCGAGCGCTACGACATGTACGCGATGACCGCGGCGCACACGCTACTGCCGATTCCAAGCTATGTGCGCGTGACCAATCTCTCGAACGGCCGCAGCATCATCGTGCGCGTCAACGATCGCGGGCCGTTCCACGCCGAGCGGATCATCGACTTGTCGTACGCAGCGGCGTACAAGCTCGGCTACGTCGGCGCGGGGAGCGCGCGAGTGGAAGTGGAGGCCATCCTGCCCGGGAAGCCGGCGGCAGCGAACCGTCCGGCGCAATTGAAATCGGCAGTCGCGGTGCGATGACGGCCGCTCGGGCCACTATGACTCTTTCCGTTCTTCGCCATTTGATGTCACGCGGTCTCGCCGCTGGTCTGCTGCTTTCCTGCAGCGCGCTCGCCGCCGTGCCGCAGCCGCCTTTGCTTTCCGCGCGCGCGTGGCTGCTCGTGGACGCAACCAGCGGACAGCCGATCACTGGCGCCAACGCGGGAGAGCGCATCGAACCAGCATCGCTCACCAAGCTCATGACCGCGTATCTCGCCTTCGCGGCGCTGAGGGGAAGGTCGCTCTCTTTCGGCCAGACCATCCCGGTGTCCGAGCGCGCATGGCACGCCGGCGGATCGCGTATGTTCATCGAGCCGAGAAAGCCCGTGACGGTCGAAGAACTGCTGCACGGGATGATCGTGCAATCGGGCAACGACGCCTGCATTGCCCTTGCCGAAGCCATCGCGGGCTCCGAACCGGCATTCGTCGAGCGGATGAACCTCGAGGCGCAGCGTTTGGGGATGAGGAACACGAACTTCACCAATTCGAGCGGGATGCCCGACCCCGGACACTATTCCACGGCGAACGATCTTGCGTTGCTCGCTTCAATTCTGATCCGCGACTATCCCGAATACTACAAGCTGTATTCGGAACGCGAATACCGCTACAACAACATCACGCAGCAGAACCGCAATCGGCTGCTGTGGCTCGATCCGAACGTGGACGGCTTGAAAACCGGGCATACGGCAAGCGCCGGCTATTGCCTCATCGCCTCGGCAAAGCGCGGGGGGCGACGGTTGCTGTCGGTGGTGATCGGCACGCCCTCGGACCGCTTGCGCGCCCAGGAGAGCCAAAAACTGCTCAACTTCGGGTTTCAATCCTATGACGCCGTGCGGCTCTATCAAACGGGCGAGACGATCGGCAAACTCCAGGTGTGGAAGGGCACGGAGCGCGACCTGAAGGCGGGTGTTCCTGCCGACCTCTACGTGACGATACCGCGGGGCACCGCCGACAAGCTGCAGGGCGAACTGGTGAGCCGGCAGCCGCTCGTCGCCCCGCTCGTTGCGGGCGAGCGCGTCGCGACGCTGCGCGTTTCGCACGAAGGCAAGGCGCTCGGCGAGTATCCGGTGGTCGCGCTTGAAAATGTCGAGGCCGCCGGCATCTTACGCAGAACCTGGGATAGCATGGCGCTGTGGTTCAAATAATTGTGGGACGCGGGTTACCCGGATGAAACTACGATGATCTACCTCAACGGCGAGTTCATGCCGATCGAGCAGGCCAAAATCTCGGTGCTCGACCGCGGCTTCATCTTTGGCGACGGCGTTTATGAATTCATACCCGTCTATTCGCGGCGTCCGTTTCGCCTCGAGGAGCACCTGGCCCGTCTCCAGACCAGCCTCGCCGCGATACGCCTCGAGAATCCGCATGCGGGATCGAAGTGGGCTGAGTTGATCGGCAAGATCGTCGCGGGCAATCCCTGGGATGACCAGGCCGTCTATCTCCAGGTGACCCGCGGCGCGGCCAAGCGGGATCACGCGTTTCCCAAAGGTTTGACGCCCACGGTTTTCCTGATGGCCAGCGAACTGGTGACGCCCTCGGCCGAGCAGGTGAAAACCGGCGCCAAGGCGATCGTGCTGCCCGATTTCCGCTGGCTGCGCTGCGATATCAAGTCGACTTCGCTGCTGGGCAATTGCATGCTTCGCACTCTCGCCGCCGATGAAGGCTGCGCCGAGGCTATCCTGGTTCGCGACGGCGAGCTCACCGAGGCTTCGGCGAGCAACGTGTTCATCGTGAAAAACGGAACCGTCCTCGCGCCGCCCAAGTCGCACCTGATATTGCCGGGAATCACCTACGACGTGGTGCTCGAGATCCTGCGTGCGAACTCGATCGCCCACGAAGTGCGTACTGTTGCGGAGAGCGAATTGCGCTCGGCCGATGAGATCTGGATAACTTCATCCTCGCGCGAAGTGCTCGCCATCACCACGCTCGACGGAAAGCCGGTGGGGAAGGGGGGCAATGCGGGCAGGCCCGGGCCGGTCTGCGTCCGCGTGCATGCGCTCTACCAGCAGTTCAAAGCCACAGTGATGCGCGCCCCGGCTCATGCCTGAAAACGAGGCAACTGTCCTCGCCTTCCCCTGTGAGTTCCCGATCAAGATCATGGGAAAAACGCAGGTCGGGTTTGCGCAGGCGGTGACCGAGGTCGTCAAGCAGCACGCTCCCGATTTCGACGCGGCGACCCTTGAAATGCGCCCGAGTCGCGAGGGGAAATACCTTTCGCTTACCTGCACGGTCCGCGCGGTCTCGCGCGAGCAGTTGGACGGGCTGTATCGGGAACTGTGCGATCATCCGATGGTTACGATGGTTCTCTGAGCCGCCCGATGCAAACCGCCGCGAGATCAATTTCTACTGTCATTCCCGCGCAAGCGGGAATCCAGGTTGGTAAAACGCCGATCGTCAGGCATCTCGGCCTAGTCGAATACGTGCCGACGTACCAGGCGATGCGCCGCTTTATCGATGCGCGTGGGATGACAACGCCAGACGAGCTCTGGGTGCTAGAGCATCCGCCCGTCTATACCGTCGGCATCGCAGGCAGGGAAAAACATTTTCCACGTGCGTCGGCAATTCCAATCGAACGGATCGACCGCGGCGGGCAAATCACCTATCACGGCCCGGGACAAGCGATCGTGTACACGCTGGTCGATCTCGCACGGCGCGGTCTCACGGTCAGAGCGATGGTGACGCTGGTCGAGCAGGCGGTCATCGATACGCTGCGCGAGCACGACGTGAATGCCGAGAGAAAAAGCGGCGCCCCGGGCGTATACGTGGACGGCGCGAAAATTGCGGCGCTCGGCCTTCGGGTGCGGCGCGGCTGCTGCTACCACGGCGTCGCGCTCAACGTCGACATGGACCTTGGGCCATTTTCCGCGATCGACCCCTGCGGCTATCCCGGGCTCCAAGTCACCCAGACCTCTGCGCACGGCGTCGCCGCAGGCGCCGAAGATCTCGGCGAGGAACTCGCCGGCTGCATCGCGCAGTTCCTCGAGGAAAAATGACGGCCACTGTCGAAAAAAAGAAAGGCCTGGCGAAGACGCGCATCCCGATCGCGGTCGTGCCGGCCGAGCGGCTCGCAAAACCCGAATGGATACGCGTGCGCGCGGCCTCGCCCGGTTCGCGCTTTCACGACATCAAGCGCATCCTGCGCGAGAAGCATCTGCACACCGTATGCGAGGAAGCCTCCTGCCCCAACATCGGCGAGTGCTTCGGCAAAGGCACCGCGACCTTCATGATCCTCGGAGACCTCTGCACGCGGCGCTGCCCGTTCTGCGATGTCGCCCACGGCAAGCCGCTTCCGCCCGATCCGGAAGAGCCCGCGCACCTCGCGCAGACGATTGCCGCGCTCGGCCTGTCCTACGTCGTGATCACGAGCGTGGACCGCGACGACCTGAAGGACGGGGGCGCGAGCCATTTCGTCGACTGCATCCGCGCGGTGCGGGTCGCGTCGCCCGCAACGCGTATCGAAGTCCTCGTTCCGGATTTCAGAGGGCGCCTCGAGCGCGCGCTGGAAGTGCTCGGCGCTGCGCCCCCCGACGTGATGAACCACAACCTCGAAACCGTGCCTCGGCTCTACCGCACGGCGCGGCCGGGCGGCAACTACCCGCATTCGCTCGCGCTCCTCGCGGATTTCAAGGCGAGCCACCCGCATGTTCCGACCAAGTCGGGCCTGATGGTGGGTCTGGGCGAAACCGACGACGAGATCCTGCAGGTGCTGCGCGACCTGCGGGCGCACGACGTGGACATGCTCACGATCGGCCAATACCTGCAGCCTTCGGGGCACCATCTTCCCGTCCTGCGCTACGTGCACCCGGACAGCTTCGCGATGTTCGAGCGTGAGGCGCAGGCGCTCGGCTTTACCCACGCGGCGGTCGGTCCGATGGTGCGGTCCTCGTACCACGCCGACCGGCAGGCGCATGCGGCCGGAGTGAATTAGGAGGGTTTCTTGGTTCGTATTCTCGGATTTGTCGCCACGTTCCTCGTTCCGGCCGCCGCGTGCGCCGCGGGCCTCGTCGATATTTCGAACCGCGACGCGATCAAGGGATTGAAGGAGGCGCTTACAAGGGGTGGGCAGACTGCCGTCGCGCGCCTCGGCGTCGAAAACGGATTTCTCGGCAACGATCGCGTCAAGATCCCGCTGCCCCCGCCGCTGAGAAAGATGGAAGCGGTGATGCGCACGATCGGCATGGACGGGCATGCCGACGAGCTGGTGCTGCGCATGAACCGCGCGGCCGAGGCCGCAGTGCCCGAGGCCAGGACCCTGCTCGTCGATGCGGTGAAGAAAATGAGCGTGCAGGACGCGAAGGGCATCCTCGCGGGCGGCGAGGACGCCGCGACCCAGTATTTCAAGCGCACGACTTCCGAACCGCTGGCCAAACGATTTCAGCCGATCGTCAAGAAGGCGATGGAAAAAGTGAAGCTCGCCGAGAAGTACGACGAGATCGCCGCGAGCGGAGCGAAATTCGGCCTGGTCAAGGAAGAGGACGCGCAGCTGGAGGACTACGTCACGCGCAAGGCGCTCGACGGCTTGTTCGTCATCATCGCCGAAGAGGAGAAGAAGATCCGCAAGGATCCCGCAGCTGCGGCTTCGGCGATCCTCAGGAAAGTGTTCGGGGCGATCGGGAAATAGACTGCAGCGCACCCCGCACCACGTGTAAAAAGGCGTGTAAAACACCTTCTCATTGCGCAATCTAAATATCAATGATAAAGTCAAGCCTGGATCTTCTACTAGGGGAAATCCATGGCTGAAATTGTCTCCCCGCGGTCCCTTCGCCCTGTCCCTGACGAACTGGGCCTTTACTTCCGCGCTGGCTATAACGATCACCGCGATCTCGCTGCGGCAATCGCCGCTGGGAAACGCAAATTCCTGGGGATTGTCTTCGAGGCGCATCGCGTCGAACGCCATCGAGAACTTATCGATTCTGCCGAAAAGGCAAAGCTTGAGTGCATTCTCGATCCGTGTACGCAGCCTGCTGCGACGCCGGGCGGCCATTCGAGCAGCTTGGCGAACTTGGCATGGGGTAGCGACAAGCCCCATCGCAGGAACGATTTCCAAGGACAGGCGCTGAAAGAAAAGGCGAACCAGATTGCGTCGTTTGCCATCGAGCATGGCTTTTCGCAGGTGATGGCCCCTACGCATTATCTGTCTCGCGGCAGTGACCCATGGCATCAAATCGACATCGAGGCAACGCAGCGGTTGCGACATGCCTTGGCCGTCGCGCAGCGTCGCGACATTGGCATCATCTATCCGCTCACGATGTCCTACGCGGTTCTTAGACACGAGGATGAGCGCCTCCAACTATTGGAAGGACTCGACGGTCTACCGATTAACTCCCTTTGGGTGCGCATCGACCCCTTCGGTTCGGACAGCACAGGCACCGCTGTGCGGAATTTCGTCGAGGCCTCCTCAGATTTTCACCGCGTAGGGGTACCCGTTATCGGAGATCAAATCGGCGGACTGGTAGGGCTATCGCTACTTGCAACTTCCGCCGTCGGAGGCCTGAGCCACGGCGTCACTCTGAAGGAGCGGTTCGATGCGGCTAACTGGAAGCGCGCGAAGTCCGGCAAAGGGTTCATGCCGTCGCACCGTGTTTATTTCCCCTTGTTGGACCTCTATTTCGACGTTGGCCGAAGCCGCAGGATCTTCGACGGTTCGGATCGCCTAAAGGGGCACTTCGGTTGTTCAGATCCATCTTGCTGCCCGCGTGGGGTAATCGACATGCTGGAGAACCCAGGAAATCACTTTCTGACGCAGCGCATGCGACAAATCGATGGGTTAGCGTCCATTCCTGAATCACTGCGTGCGCGGCAATTTCTCGAGCAGTTCATGCGTCCGACCGCCGACGCGGTTGTCAGGTTCGCTTCGTCGCGAAGCCTGAACGAGGACGAGAAGCTTCGCATGGAGCGCCATAGAAAACGCTTGGATCTTCTCCGCATTGCCCTTGAAGATCTGATCGGTTCAATGGCCCCAAGAACGATCTCGGTTCAGCCAGTCGCGCGAACAATTCGTGAGAACCGATTGTCCCGTTGAAGGTCGATGAGTATCAAAGCTTCTAGGAGCATCAAATGAGCGCGATTGCAAGAAAACTAGACACGATCAAGAAAAAAGGTGGGATGCGGTTGGTCGACGTCGCCAATGTGTTAGGCGCTCGACCAGAAACTGTCTCGCGGTGGAATCAGGGCAAAGCGTTTCCCCATTCCAGCACTGAAAAGCAGTTGCTTGAGCTTGAGTGGGTGGTCGATCAGCTCGGCGAGCTATACGAGCCAAAGGAGGCAAGGCTATGGTTGTTTTCCCGACAGAAGGCGCTCGACGGTCAGATTCCCGTCGAGTTGATTGCGCAAGGGCAGAATGAAAAGGTATTGGAAGTTATCGGCCAACTTCGTGACGCAATCTTCACTTGATCAATGGCGGTCCACGACGCCCGTGTCATTGATTTCCTCGATCAGTGTGAGAAGGCGCCATATTCGGGCACGGTTTACCGGGTCACACCGAAGAAGACGGATCCATTGGCTCCGAGCCTTCGTGGAAGCCGATGGATGCTACCCAATACAACAGCCGCTCTTTACACCAGTTGTATCGAGAATGGTGCGATGGCGGAAATCGCCTACAACTTCTCCAGGTTCAATCCGCTCCCTCGAAGCGACGTTCATCTGCATGAGCTCCGCGTGGGCACCAAGAAGACCGCGCGAATTTCTCGTGTGTCCCTAAAGGGAATTGGGCTCGACACGCCCATGCTTGAAGCCAGCATCGTTGCGACCCAGCGGATCGGCGCAGCCGCGGCGTTCTTGGAGTACGACAGTATTCTTGTGCCTAGTCTTCGTTGGGACACTGACAACTTGGTTATCTTCGCCGATATCCACGGCTTCGATTTGGAATTGAAGGTCGCCCATACAAAGAACGTGGATTGGATCGAGTGGAGAGACGCTCACTCGTAGAAAACGGGAACTTGTCAGCGGTGGTCGACCCGATTCCATCGTCTAGAAATACACCCGCGTGCGCCCGGGATTGCGCGAAATATCGTAAAGCGCCGAGCGGGCCACGTTCGCCACTTTGCGCACGCCCGCGCGCGACAGCAGCGTAGCGTTCGCGTAGTCGCTGTCCTCGTCGCATACGAGGCGCAGCTCCACGATCGAGAGCCGTGCGGCGATGGCGCGCCGCAGGATGCGATCGTTGAAGATGGCGAGCGCGGTGGCCGCCACGCGCTGATGCGAGGGCTCGACATATCGCGCAGGAACGAGCGTGCACACGATCGTCGGCACGCTGGCTTCCGTGGCGGCAGCAATCAGGCGGGCAAACAGGTCCTCGAATTCATCTGCGGCCGAAGCCAGTGCGTCCAGGGCTTCGCGAACCGACCGCGCGCCGCCATTCAGCAGCCCGCTCGTCTCGATCGCCCAGCCGCCGTCGACGCAGATTCCGATGTGGCTGGTCTCCGCCGGAATCGCCTGGGTGCGGCCCTGCCGCAGCACGTCGTGCGGCTGAAGAACTGTGATCTTCCAGGGATTGCGCGGCCGCGGGACGAGCGCGCCCTCGACTTGTCCTCCTCCGAGATCGATGTTCTGCAACGCATCGCCGAGCAGCACGAGGTGCCGGATGATGTCGGGGGACTTTTCGTCCTCCTGGACGGAATTCTGCAACATGTTTTCCTCCCGGGTTCTTTGTTATATGAGACTTCAACGACTAGTGTCGCACCCGCACCGGGCCCAAGGCGAGTCGGGTAAGTCCTACAAGAAATGTCAGGCAAACCCGCATTCCTTCCCCAGGCTCACGGGCAAGCTGGCACAGACCGGGTGGGGCGCTAGTGCGCTTTTTCCCAATTCAGCCCCGATCCCACGTCCACGACAAGCGGGACCTTGAGGTTCGCCACGCCGCTCATCAGCTTCGGGAGTTCGGCCTTCACGCGCGCAAGCTCGCCCTCCGGCGCCTCGAGCACCAGCTCGTCGTGCACCTGCATGATGAGCTTGGTCGCGAGCGCTTCGCGGTCGAGCCAGTTTCGCACGGCGATCATCGCGAGCTTGATGAGGTCGGCCGCGGTTCCCTGCATCGGCGCGTTGATCGCGGCGCGCTCGGCTCCGCTGCGGCGCGCGGGATTTCCGCTCTTGATCTCGGGCAGCCACAGGCGCCTGCCGAGCACAGTCTCGACGTACCCGCGCTCGCGTGCGGACTTGCGGGTTTCTTCCATGTACTTCGCGACCGCAGGATAACGTGTGAAGTAGCTGGAGATGTAGGCCTGCGCGGTAGCGCGTTCCAGACCCAGCTGCTGCGCGAGGCCGAAGGCCGACATCCCGTAGATCAGTCCAAAGTTGATGGTCTTGGCGTAGCGGCGCTCCTCCGGCGTGACTTCCTGGAGCGAGCGGCCAAAAACCTCGGCCGCGGTCGCGCGGTGGATGTCCTCACCCGCTGCGAACGCTCGCAGCAGATTCTCGTCGCCCGAGATGTGCGCCATGATGCGCAGCTCCACCTGGGAGTAGTCGGCGCTGACGATGGCGTGACCCGCGGGGGCGACGAAGGCTTCGCGGATGCGCCTGCCCTCTGCGGTCCTCACCGGAATGTTCTGCAGATTGGGGTCGTTCGAAGCGAGGCGCCCCGTGACGGCGGTCGCTTGCGCATAATTTGTGTGCACCCGTCCCGTACGAGAATTCACCATCTTCGGCAGCTTGTCGGTGTAAGTGGACTTGAGCTTCGAGATTTCCCGATAGTCGAGCAGCATCCTGGCGAGCGGATGGTCGAGCGCCAGTCGCTCCAGCACCTCTTCGTCGGTCGAGGGCGCGCCGGAAGGCGTTTTCTTGATGACCGGCATCCCTTTTTTCTCGAAAAAAATCTCGGCGATCTGCTTGGGCGAGCCGAGGTTGAAGGGTTGCCCCGCTTCCTTGTGGGCGTTCGCCTCGAGATCGAGCATTTTCTGCCCCAGCTCGTGGCTCATCGCGTCGAGCTGCGCCGCGTCGATCAGGACGCCGTCCCTTTCCATCCTGAAAAGAACTTCGCGCACCGGAAGCTCGATCGAGCGGTACACGTAAGCGAGCTTCTCTTCGGTTTCGAGTTTCGGAAAGAGAACATGGTGCAGCTGCAGCGTGACGTCGGCGTCCTCGGCGGCGTAGTCCGTGGCCCGCGCGACGTCGACCTGTTCGAAGGGAATGCGCCCGACCCCCGTGCCCGTCACCTCGTCGTAAGTGAGGGTTTTCAGCCCGAGATGGCGGGAGGCAAGGCTGTCCATGTCGTGGCGCGCGTGGCTCTCCAGCACGTAGGATTCAAGCAGCGTGTCGTGCACCACGCCCCTCAAAGCGACGCCGTGGTTGGCGAGCACGTGCTGGTCGTACTTGATGTTCTGTCCCAGCTTTTTTCGTTTTTCGTTTTCGAGCCAGGGCTTCAGGACCGCAAGCGCCGCTTCGATACTCAGCTGAGCCGGGGCGCCGGCATAGTTGTGCGCGAGAGGCAGGTAGGCCGCGCGGTCCGCCACCGTGGAAAAGGACATGCCCACGAGCCGTGCCTGCAGCGGATCGAGGTTTGTCGTCTCGGTGTCGAAGGCAACCAGCTCTGCGGCTTCGAGCTCGGCCAGCCAGCGCGCGAGACCGGCTTCGTCGATGAGCGTCTCGTAGTGGCGCTCCGGATTCTTGCGGACGGGCGGAGCGCTTTGCGCCGGGGCGGCCTGCTCGACGGCGGCACTCGCCGCCTTGCTCGCATCGCGCCCTGTCTTGCTCGCGCCGCCCGCCGCTTCCTTCGGCCAGGTCTTGAATCCGAAATGGGAAATCAGTTCCGCGAGGCGCTTCTCGTCTCTCGGCGCTATTTTCAAATCCTCGAGATTGAATGGCAGCTTCACATCGCATTTCACCGTGAGCAGAGCCCGCGCCTGGGGCAGCCAGTCGAGCGCCTTGCGCAGATTTTCTCCCACGGCGCCGCCGATCTCCGCGGAGTTCCGCACCACTTCTTCGAGCGAGCCGTATTGGGACAGCCACTTCGCCGCGGTTTTCGGCCCGACCTTGTCGACCCCGGGCACGTTGTCCACGGAATCGCCGACGAGCGTCAGATAGTCGAGCATGCGATCGGGAGGCACGCCGAACTTCGCCTTCACCCCTTCGGGGTCGAGGCGCTCGTTCGACATGGTGTTGACGAGGGTCACGCGGTCCGTGACGAGTTGCGTGAGGTCCTTGTCGCCGGTGGAGATCACGCAACGAAGGCCCTGCTTTTCGGCCTCGAGCGCGAGAGTGCCGATGACGTCGTCCGCCTCGACGCCCTCGATCTGCAGAAGCGGCCATCCCGAGGCCCGGATGGCGTCGAAGAGCGGCCCGACCTGCGCGCCCAGATCGTCCGGCATCGGGGGGCGGTTCGCCTTGTATTGCGCGTACATCTCGTCGCGGAAGGTCTTGCCCCTCGCGTCGAACACGCAGGCGGCATGGTCGGCCTGGTAGTCGGCGAGCAGCTTGCGCAGCATGTTGAGCACGCCGTAAATCGCGCCGGTCGGTTCGCCCGCTGCATTGCGCAGATCGGGCAACGCATGAAAGGCACGGTACAGATACGACGACCCGTCAACCAGCAGCAGCGTTTTTTCCAAGGGGACTTTTGAGTGACAGGATTCCGGGGTCTTTCTGCGCCGCCTCGCAGGAAGCGAGCGCGGCAGGCGAGACCCCGCTGCGCATTATGTCAGAATTTGTCGAGGCTACCGAACCCATGGACGAGACACATGCGGCACTGCGTCTGTTCGGCAGCACACGCTACTTCGGCTTGTCTCGGCACCGCGAGGCACGACAGTTCTGCTAGACTTGGCTGCATAAAGGATTTCAATAAATGTCGCGTCGATTTCTCGCTGCGGTCCTCTTTGCCGTCGTACTCCCGGCCTGGTCGCAGCAGCCACCCAAGCTCGAGCCGCTGCCGGAGATCCCGCCGCCGCCGGGCGTTGTATTGGATCAGCCGGGAGAGCCCTCCGTGAACATCAATCCGGGCGGAGGCGACCAGGTCGATGAACAAGTCATCGACGGCCGGCGAGTGGCGCGCGTCACTACGCCCTTGGGCCAAGAGTATTACCTGATCGAGGATCTGGGCGACGGCCCGGGCTTGAGAAACGAGAGCCTCGATCGCGGCGTGCGGGTCCCGCTTTGGGTGATCCGCCGGTTCTGACGCTAACGCTGGCGCGGGCGCCGGCTATCGCTCGGCCATCATGTCCGTTTTCACCCGCGTCACAGCCGACGAACTTTCGTCCTGGCTGAAACGCTATGCCATCGGCACACTTCTCGACCTGCAGGGTATCGCCGCGGGCATCGAGAACACCAACTACTTCGTTACGACCTCGCAAGGCCGCTTCGTGCTCACGCTGTTCGAGAGACTGGGGGCCGGGGAGCTTCCGTTCTACCTCAATCTCATGGCGCACCTCGCGCGCCAGGGAATTCCGTGCCCCGCGCCGGTCGCCGACCAGAGCAAGAGCTACCTCGGAAACCTGAACGGCAAGCCCGCCACCCTGGTCACCTGTCTACCCGGTGTCCCCGTGGGCTCTCCGCAACCGCGCCACTGCGAGCAGGTCGGCGCCATTCTTGCCGACACGCATCTTGCGGGCCGGGGCTACAGCGGAGGCCTCGAGAATCCGCGGGGCCCGAGGTGGTGGCGTGACGCCGCGCGCGAAGTGAGCTCCTTTCTCGACGCGGATCGCCGCGAGTTGCTGGACTCCGAACTTGAATTCCAGATGCGACACCGCGCGCTCGACTTGCCGCGCGGTCCCATCCACGCGGATCGCTTTCGCGATAACGTGTTGTTCGAGGGAGACCGCATCGGCGGAGTGATCGATTTCTATTTCGCAGGAATCGACGCGCTGCTGTTCGACGTCGCGGTGACCGTCAACGACTGGTGCGTCAACCCGGCGGGCGAAATCGACCGGGAGCGCGCAGCGGCGCTTCTCGCCGCTTATCGTCGCGTCCGCGAATTCACCCCGGCCGAGCAGGAAGCCTGGCCGGTGCTCCTGCGCGCGGCGGCGCTGCGCTTCTGGCTTTCGCGCCTGTACGATTTCTATCTGCCGCGCGCAGGCGAACTCACGCACGCGCACGATCCGGAACACTTCCGCCGGGTGCTGGAAGCGCGCCGCGCCCGCCCCTTTCCCCTTGTTTGAAGCCGGAAGCTGGACCACACTTGCGAACGAGATCATTCATGAAAGAATCGCGAATCTAGGCGATGCGCATCGTTCCTGCAAAAAACGGCTGGCTATGGTTTGTCAGCGGCTTTGCGCTCTTCCGCAAGAGCCCGCCGATGTGGCTGTTTCTGGTATTCACGTACTGGATCGGCGTTGCGCTCCTCGGCCAGATCCGTTATCTGGGCCCCGCCGCGTCCACCGTGCTGTTGCCGGCGTTTTCGGTCAGCTTCATGTTCATGTGCGCCGTGCTCGATCGCGGGGGTTTGCTGAAGCCTGCCTTGCTCCTCGCCGGTTTCCGAAGCAGAGCGGCCACGTTGATCGTGCTGGGCGTTCTTTACCTCCTCTCGATCGCCCTGGTGCTCGGAATCGCCTCGCTCGTGGATGCGGGCGCCCTCCTGCAATGGGTTCTCTCCGGGCAGGAACCCTCGATCGAGGCCCTGCGCGACGGGAGGGTATCCAGTGCGATGCTGGTAGCGAGCCTGGCCGCCACGCCGGTACTGATGGCCTTCTGGTTTGCGCCCGTGCTTGCCGCCTGGAATCCCATCGGCGCAGCGCAATCGCTCTTCTACAGCTTTTTCGCCGTAGGACGGAACTGGCGGGCTTTCTTCGTCTACGGCGCCGTGCTCGCGGGGGCCGGACTGGTCTTCCTGATGGTGGTGACCGCCGTGGCGATCCTGGCAGGGGGCCGGGCAGAGCCGCTGCGCTTCCTTGCGCTGATTCTTACCCTGCTCACGCTGCCCACCTTGTTCGCCAGCTTCTACGCGAGCTATCGGGATATTTTTCCGGAGAATGCAGTCCCGTCCGAGCCGCCCCCGGCCCCGGAACGCCCGTAGCCGTCCTCGATTCTGCTATCCTTCGGCGCGAGCGCGGATGATTTACGACGACCGCGTCCCCGGCGGGGAGTGAAAGATTTGATCGCCAAACCCTGCGAGTTGTGCGATTCCCCGGGCGGGGATTTGCTCTGGCGTGATGAATTTTGCCGCGTGGTGCTGGTCGACGATCCGGATTACCCCGGCTTCTGCCGGGTGGTCCTTGAACGGCATGTAAAGGAAATGACCGATCTCGTACTCGCCGAGCGTACGCGGCTCATGGATGCGGTTTTCGCCACGGAAGCGGCCATTCGCGAGCTGCTGCATCCGGACAAGGTGAACCTCGCGAGCCTGGGCAATGTCACGCAGCATCTGCATTGGCACGTGGTTCCTCGTCATGAGGACGATCGCCATTTTCCTCGCCCGATCTGGGCGGAGCCGGCGCGCGCCGAGGGACTGCGGCGCTCCGCCCCCGACAGCGGGGCGCTGGCACGCGCGCTGAAACGGCGGCTGGGTTAGGCTCGCGTGTCGACCTTCGATCTTCCGAACACCAGGCCGGACGCAGCCCCGGACTTCACCGACGCCTCAGCTTGCGCCAAGTGGCTGCAGTCGCTGCCGCTTATCAACGTGGGCACATCGCACGAGCGTCTCCTCGGGCAGCTCGAGGAACTGAATGCCTGCGCCATCGCGCCCGCGGAGCGGCTGAAGATCCTGGAGCTACTGCGCGAGCCCGTGAGCTTCGTGCAGGTGGAACATTCCAAGAAGTTTTCCAGCCGCCCCGCGCCGCTCGCCAAGCCGGAGCGCGAGTTCCTGCACAGCGCGCACGCGCTCTGGGACGCGCTTTCATCCGGATATCAACACTGCCTGCAGGCGATTGCGGGCGGCGGCCCCGGCAAGAACGCGGCGCTGATAGCCCAGCGCGTTCTGTGGTGTACCGGCCAGAAGATGATCGCGTACTACCAGGCCTATCAGCATGTCGGAGAACACGAATGGAAACTTTTGCACGGCGTCTACGCGCTCGCCGAGGAGCGGGGCGCTGCGGGTGACGAAGTCCCCCATCCGGTTCGCAAGGGAAAGGACACCACCTGCACGGAAACCTATGCGCAGATTCTGCTGCTCGATCTGGCCTATCCGGGCAAGCTCACCCTGCGCCAGATCGAGCTCATTTCGAACTGGATCGAATACTGGGCGCGCAAAGTCTCGGTCGTGCGCACGGCCGCAACTGCCGGCGACAGCGTCGCCCCGCTGATCGTCGATCTGGCGGGTGTTGCCGGCGCCTCGCGCCGCTTGGCGGAAGGGGACAATACCCGCGTTCTGGAAATCCAGGAGCTCGGCGGCAGCCTGCGCAAACGTATCGGCCGGCTGCGCAAGGGTGAGACTCCCGCGGCGCTCGGTTTGGGCGAGGACGTAACTGCCCAGCTGGCCGACAGCCTGCTCGTGATGCTGTATCGGCGGTGGTGCGAAGACAAGCAGTCACGCGCGCACCCGCGCCGCGGCACCAGCGGCACCGCGCAGATCTGCACGGGGATGGCGGCAATGCACTTCTTCGTCACCGGCCGCTCGTTCCAGATGCGCGGCGGTCCCCGAAAGATCTCCCAGGTTCAACACGACGAAATTGCGACCTTCGGACGTCTGGCAACGCGCCACGAGGATGCGCCGG
>Ga0193726_1001441_pt1 | contig 18711 bp, 17 predicted proteins | sample H2c1metaG_FD_144928 | JGI IMG/M metagenome (GOLD analysis project Ga0193726, IMG submission 144928) | Soil microbial communities from a riparian zone of the East river system, Colorado, United States - H2c1 | ecosystem: Environmental > Terrestrial > Soil > Riparian zone | place: USA: East River... | reverse complement strand
GGTGTTCACCTCGCTGCTGAGGGAGTGGTAGAAGGAGAAGGTGATGTTCCAGGCTTGCGAGGTGAACACCGCGAACACCGCCGCCGCCTCCAGGCCCAGCTCGGAGCCGGGGAACAGGCCGGTGAAGAACGACACGGTGACGGCCAGGAAGCCCAGCACCGGGACGGACTGCAGGATGTCCAGGGCCGGGATCATGATCCGCCGGGCGCGGCGGCTGCGGGCCGCGACGTAGGCGTAGCCCAGGCTGAACGCGTAGGAGAAGAGCAGCGCGACGAACATCCGCAGCAGGCTGCGGGCGGCGTAGTAGGGCAGCCGGGCCGGGGACGAGCTGATCGACGCGGCGGACTGCCCGGCGTGGAAGGGCACCCGCGCGCCCGCGCCGACCCGGATCACGGCGTAGATGAGCAGCAGCACGCCCAGGCCGACGCCGACGTCGATCGGCCGGAACCGGAGCCGGCGCAGCGAGTCCCGGCTCGGGAACGTGGGCGTGACCGCCATGCGGGCGCTCTCCCGTCGACGCAGCAGCGTTGGCCCTGGACGAGTTGAAGCACGGGACCTGAGGACCGGGTCGCCGGGCACACGGCCCGGCTGACCACGGCCGAATCGTATCGGCCTGACCAGGTGCCGGACGCGCGCGGGCGGACCGGGTCCCGGCGGGCCGGGCAGGAGTAGCCCGGGCCGGTCCCGGGCATCTCCCCAGCGGGAAGATCGAATCCGGTCACGGGGGACCTAGCCATCACGGGGGACATAGCGGGCGGCTGGCCCGGCGCACTGGCGGCGCTGGGCGCGTGGGCCTGCGGGCAGGAGATCAGCTGAGCGGGGCCGCGACGCTGACCCAGGGCCTGGACACGCTGCTGGCGGTCGCGACCGTGGCGGCGGTCGCGCCGATCATCGCCGCCGCGCTGCCGGGCAAGCGGGTCCCGCAGGTCGTCATCCTGATCTTTCTCGGCATCGTGATCGGCCCGCACGGCCTGGGACTGGCCTCGCCCCCGAGCATCGAGCTGCTGTCCAACATCGGGCTGGGCTTCCTGTTCCTGCTGGCCGGGTACGAGCTGGATCCGCACCTGCTCCGCGAGCGGCCCGGCCGCCTGGCCATGGTCGGCTGGGCGCTCAGCGCCGCCCTGGCCGTCGGCGTGGTCGGCCTGCTGACGGCCCTGCACTTCGTCTACGACTACGTGCCGGTCGGGCTCGCCCTGACCACCACCGCGCTCGGCACGCTGCTGCCGATCCTGCGGGACAACGACATGCTGGAGGGCCGGTTCGGCCGCCACGTGCTGGCCGCCGGCGCGGTCGGCGAGCTGTTCCCCATCATCGCCATCTCGCTCTTCCTGACCCGCCTGGGCTCCTTCGTGGCGCTCGGCTCGCTGCTGGCCGTCGCCACGGCCGCGCTGCTGCTCACGGCGCTGCCGCGGGTCATCGGCGCCGCCCGGTTCCGGGCGGTCATCCAGCAGGGCCGGCAGGCGACGGCGCAGACGACCCTGCGCTGGGCGATCGTGCTGCTCCTGGTGCTGCTGGCCGGGGCCGCCCGGTTCGGGCTGGACGTGGTGCTCGGGGCGATGCTGGCCGGCATGGTGCTCCGCACCTGGACCCGGCGGATGGGCGTCGACGTCGAACCGCTCGAGACCAAGCTGGAGGCCGTCGGCTACGGCATCTTCATCCCGATCTTCTTCGTCGCCTCGGGCATGACGCTCGACATCCACGAGATCATCTCCGCGCCGCTGCGGCTGGTGGTGTTCCTGGTCCTCCTGCTCGTGGTCCGCGGCCTGCCCTCGCTGCTCATCTACGCCCGAGTGCTGCCGCTGATCCAGCGCCTGGAGATGACCTTCATCACCGCCACCACGATGCCGCTGCTGATCGCGCTGGCCGAGATCGGGCTCAAGGACGGCACCATGCTGCCCGCCAATGCCGCCGCCCTGGTCGGCGCGGGCGTCCTGTCGGTCCTGCTCTACCCGTCCGCCGCCGCGGCCCTGCGCCGCTACGGCCAGCGCCCGGGCGGCCCCGACGCGCTCACGGCCAAGCAGGACCGGGAACTGGCCGGCTAGCCCGGCTCTCCGGACGACCGGCCGGGCCGGGCTGGTCCCGGCGGGGCAGCATCTGTCCCGCGCCGGCCCGGCAGCTCGCGAACTGCGGCCGCGCTGGGCATCCCGAATAAGCTTCGCCTGTGCCTGAGGAACCAGTCCCAACCGACACATTCAGCGCGGGTCCGCCCGGCGATGGCGCCGACCTGACCGCCGCGATCGCGCAGGCCCGCGAGCTGGACCGGTCCGGGCACCCGGACGCTCCGGGCGCCTGGGAGCGCGTGCGCGCCGCCGCCGGGGACGCCGATCCCGATGACCTGCTCGCCGGCGAGCTCGCGCAGGCCCAGGGCCTGGCCCTGGGCGAGGACGGCGACTGGGCGGCGGCCGTCCGCGGCCTGCACGCGGCCGCCGCGCGTTTCGAGCGAGCCGGGCGGCCGGGCCGGGCGGCCGCCGCCGCCGCCCGGGCGGCGTGGGCGAGCGCCCAGCCCGATCCGGACGCGGACATGTGGCCGGAGCTGGATGCCCAGCTCAGCCGCGTCCGCGAGCTGCTCGCGGCGGGCCGGGCCGAGCCGGAGGACCTCCTCAGCGTCCGCCATGCCCGCGGGGCCGTCGCCGCCCTGGCCGTGCAGCGGAGCATCACCGAACCCGCTTCCGCCGGCCCGGACCCCGGCCAGCCCGGCCCGGGCGCGACCGGCCCCGCCGAGCCCGGCCCGGGCCAGGCAGGGCCCCGCGCTGAGCTGTCGGCGCGGCTGGACCGGGAGGCCCGCGGGCTGCTGGCCGATGCGCGTGCCTACGGGAACCTGGCCCGCGAGGCCGCGGCCATGTCCCTGCTGGCGTTCGCCGCCAGCGTGGCCAGCCAGCTCGCGGACGAGGCCGCCAGCCTGTCGCGGATGGTCGAGCTGCTCGACGAGGCGGGCCGGCCGTGGGCCACGACGGCGGCCGTCACCCGGCTCGGCGAGCTGGCCCTGCGGCAGGGGCAGCCGGCTGAGGCCGTGGCCCGGCTGGAACGGGCCGTCGCGGCCACGGCCCAGTGGCCGCCGCGGGGCGGGCCCGCCGCGGCCGCCCCGCTGCTGCTGGCGCACGCCCGGGCCGCCCTGGGCGCGAACCTGGTCGCCGCCGGGCGCGGCCAGGAAGCCGTCACCGTCCTGGCCGAGGCCATTCCCGCGCTCGGCGAGACCGACTTCGCGGCCCGGGCCAGGGTCGACCTGGGCCAGGCCTTCCGCCAGGCCGGCGACCCCCGGTCGGCGGCCGAGCAGTTCGCGCTGGCCTCAGTCGGCTTCAGCGCCGGGCCGGACCAGGGGGCGCATCTGCTGGTCAGCGTCGAGGCGGCGCGGGCGTACGCCGAGGCCGCGATGTGGCCGCAGGCCCAGCGGGCGTACGAGTACGCCCGGCGGCTCGGCACCGAGCTGGGCCAGTGGGCGGGAGTCGTCCGGATCCACCGTGAGCTGGCCCAGGTAGCCATGCGCCAGCACGGCGATGCCGGCCTGGCCAGCGCCCTGACCCAGCTCGATCAGGCGCTCACGGTGGCCGCCCGGGCGGCCGGCCCGGAGGGCAGCGACGGCGCGGACAGCGCCGCCCAAGACGGCGGCGCCCAGGACACCGGCCGCGCGGACAGCGCGGACGCGGCGGCCTCCAGGGCTGGCGTGATCCGCGAGCGCGGCATGGCCAGTTACGAGGCGGCCACGATGCTGGCGCACCTGGAGCACGCGGAGGAGGCGCTGGCGTGGCTGGGCCGCGCCATCGCCGACCTGTCGGCGGATGACCGGGACATCGGGACGCTCGCGGACGCCGCGTACCTCGCCGCCGACATCGAGGGGAACCGCCTGGGCCGCGGCGAGCAGGCCCGGCAGCGGCTCGCGCCGGTCATCGAGCGCTGCGCCCGGCTGGGCCGGGCCGAGTCACTCGACGCGCTCAGCGGGCTGTCCGCGCAGCTCGCTGGCTAGCCGGCCGCCCGCTGACTAGGCCGACGCCCAGAGGGTGGCGATGCCCTGGCCGACGCCGATGCACATGCTGGCCGCCATCCGGGCGGCGCCGCGGCGGCGGCCCTCGTGCAGCAGCGTCGTGGTGATCCGGGCGCCGGAGCAGCCGAGCGGGTGGCCGATGGCGATCGCGCCGCCGTTCACGTTGACCCGGGCCGGGTCGAGCTTCAGCTCGTCCAGGACCGCCACGGCCTGGGCGGCGAACGCCTCGTTGACCTCGGCCAGGTCCAGGTCGCCGACCTGCCAGCCGGCCCGGGCCAGCACCTTGGTCATCGCGGGAACCGGGCCGATGCCCATGTAGTCGGGGTGCACCCCGGCTGCGGCCGTGCCGACGTAGCGGGCCAGCGGCTCCACCCCGGCGGCGGCGACGGCCCGCTCGGACATGATCAGCAGGGCGGCCGCGCCATCGTTCAGCGGCGAGGAGTTCCCGCCGGTGACAGTCCCGTCCTTGCGGAACGCGGGCCGCTTGCCGGCGAGCTCGGCCAGGGTGAGGTCGCCCTTGATGCCCTCGTCGGCGGTCACCTCGCCCTGCGGCGCGTCGACCGGAACGATCTCATCCCCGAACCGGCCCGCGGCGGCGGCCGCGGCCGCCCGCTGGTGACTGGCCAGCGCGAACTCGTCCTGCCGCGCCCGGGTCACGCCGTAGCGGTCGGCGACGTTCTCGGCCGTCTCGCCCAGGCTGATCGGCGGGTACATCTCCTTCATCAGCGGGCTGACCAGCCGCCAGCCCAGCCGGGTGTCCGCGACCCCGGACTCGCGGGCCCACGGCTCGCCGGACCGCGGCAGCACGAACGGGGCCCGGGTCATCGACTCGACCCCGCCGGCGACGCAGATGTCCAGGTCACCCGCCGCGATCGCGCGCGCCGCGGCGGAGATGGCCTCCATCCCCGAGCCGCACAGCCGGTTGACCGTGGCGCCGGGGACCTCCACCGGGAGGCCCGCCAGCAGCACGCCCATCCGGGCCACGTTCCGGTTGTCCTCGCCCGCCTGGTTGGCCGCGCCCCAGTACACGTCGTCGATGGTGGCCGGATCCAGCCAGTCGCACCGCGCCACGAGTGCCCGCAGCACCCCGGCGGTCAGGTGATCGGGCCGGACGCCGGACAGCGCGCCCTTGATCTTCCCGATCGGGGTCCGGCACGCGTCAACGGCGAATACTGCGGGCATGGGGCACCTCTTTGCTCTGCGGTCACCGGGCCGGGCGGTCAGCTGAGCCGGGGAACCGCCCATTGGTGACATTACCTCCCCCCATCGCGGTGTCCAGGGGGCTGGGAGTACACAGGGACCATGACCAACGCCGAGCTGGAACTCGCGGACTGGCGGCGGCAGGTGGCGCAGCTGTATGCCGCCGTCCGCGCCGACGACGATCCCGAGCGCGCGCACGCCCGGTGGCGCACCACCCGGGACGCGCTGATCAGCACGCACCCGCAGAGCCCCGCCCCGCCGGGGGCCGCCGTCCGCGCCACCGGCGTGCCCTACTGGCCCTATGACCCGGCGCTGCGGTTCGTGCTGCCGCTGCTCCCGGCCGGGCCCGGGCCGGGCGCGAGCCTGCGACTCGCCACTGACCACGGCCACCTGACTGAGCTGCGCCTGGCCGGCCGGGTCGAACTGCCGGAGCCGGTCGGCGGGAGCGTGGCCGTCTGGTCCCTGGAGCAGTACGCCGGCGGCCTGTTCGTCCCGCTGCGCGACGGCACGGCGGGCGACACCAGCTACGGCGGCGGCCGGTACCTCCTGGACACGGCCAAGGGCGCCGACCTCGGCGGCGGCCCGGACACGCTCGTGATCGACCTGAACTTCCTGTATCACCCGTCCTGCCGGTACAACCCGGACTGGCAGTGCCCGCTCGCCCCGCCGGGCAACACCATCACCGCGCCGGTCCGGGCCGGCGAGCGGATGTAATGCCGCCCGCGCCGGTTTTCGGCCCGATCCCCCCGGAACGGGCCGCTTCTTCGCGCCCCCCGTCAGGGGACGCCGGTGCGGCCATCCGGGGATCCGGTGTAAAAGCGGTTTCAGCATGGTTTCAGCAGAACCGCAGATCATATCTTCCTAACGCATGACCTGTTAATCTTCATCGGTCGCTGACCGGGTTACGTGCCCTCTGCGCCTTTGATCCTTTCACGCCGTCATCAGGGAGCTGTCGTGGGCCTGCGCTATAACCCGCCGCCTGGCTGGCCGCCGCCACCGAGGGGATTCACCCCGAAGCCCGGCTGGCAGCCCGACCCGTCCTGGCCGCCGCCGCCGCCCGGCTGGCAGCTATGGGTCAACGACGACGAACCGCCGGCCCAGGCGTGGGCCGGGCAGGCCCCGCCCGCGCAGGACTGGCCCCGGCAGGTCACGCCGGCCCAGGACTGGGCCGGGCAGGCCCCGCCAGCGCAAGACTGGGCCGCGCAAGCCCCGCCAGCGCAAGACTGGGCCGCGCAAGCCCCGCCAGCGCAAGACTGGGCCGGGCAAGCTCCGCCGGACCAGGACTGGGCCGGGCAGGCCCCGCCAGCGCAGGACTGGCCGGGACAGGCCCCGCCAGCGCAGGACTGGCCGGGACAGGCCCCGCCGCCGGGGCCGGGCGCGGCCCCCGGCTGGGCGGCCGAGCCGACGTCGGGCGGGCGCCGCGCCCGCGGCACGGGCACCAGCGGGTGGGCGGTAGCGTCGTTCGTCCTCGGCATCTTCGCCGTAGTGCCCCTGTCGGTCATCTTCGGCTTCGTCGGGCTGCAGAAGATCCGGCGGCTCGGTCAGCGCGGCAAGGGCCTGGCCATCGCCGGGCTGATCCTGTCGCTGGTCTGGGCGGGCGTATTCGTGGCCGCCGGCCTCCTCAGCAACAGCACGGCCACGCGGCAGTCCGCCACCGGGAAAATCACGCACCGCGGGGACCTCGGCGTCTTCGCGCTGGCGACCGGGGACTGCTTCGACAACCCCACCAACACGCAGGACATCGAGTCGGTCACCGCGCTTCCCTGCACCCAGGCGCATGACTCGCAGGTGTTCGCGAAGTTCAACCTCAGCGGTGACGACAACGCCTACCCGGCGCCGGACGCCCTCAACAAGATGGCCGACACCGGCTGCAACTCCCGGACCGGCAGCATCGACAAGCCCAAGACGACCGCCGACATGACCATCCGCGTGCTGTTCCCCGAACAGGACGCCTGGGCCGACGGCCAGCGGACGGTCAGCTGCCTCATCGTCAACCCGAAGCCCACCCTGACGACCTCGCTGCTGACGTCCTGATCCGGCGGCGCCCGGGTTCTCCCGGTCTTCCCGACCAGGAGAGCCCGGCGTCAGCGGGCCAGCGCCGCACCCGCCTCCCCCACGCACCCGCCTCACCCCAGCGTCCCCGGGGTCGGCGGCGCGGCTGGGGGGGTTTCGGACTAGCGTTCGAGTTTTACCCCCAAAATGGCGTAATAGTCGAACGCTAAGCCCAGCCTTCAGGACGGCGGGCGGTGCTGCGTGATGAACGCGGCGAGCGTGGCCAGGCTGGCCAGGCTGTCCAGGTTCAGGTCCTCGGCGGCGACGTCCACGCCGAATCGGCGGCGCACCTCAACGAGCAGCAGTGTGCCGGTCAGCGAGTCGAGGCCGGCCCCGTCGCGGAACAGCGGGGTGTCGGGCGCGAGCGCCGCGACCTGGTCGCGGCCGGTCACCCGGGCCAGGATCTCCCGCAGCCCGGCCAGCACCTCGGCGCCCGCCGCGGCCCCGGCCGCCGCGGCCATCACGAGGCGCCCGCCGTCACGGCCGCCCAGTCCGGCAGTCCGGGCAGCGGCCCGGACAGCTCCCGGCGAAAGATCACGGGCACCCCGGCGGTCCCGGCCCGGCTCCGGGCCACGCCGGTCCCACCCGGACGACTCTCGCCCGGACTGCCCTCCCCCGGACTGCCCTCGCCCGAAGTGCTCTCGCCCGGACTGCCCTCGCCCGAAGTGCTCTCGCCCAGCTTGCTCCCGCCCGGACTGTTCTCGCGCGGCCGGGCCGCGGCGCGGAAGCCGGCTGCCGCCAGGGCCAGCCGCAGGGGCACGTTCCGGTCCGTGACCAGGCACGGAATCAGCAGCTCGGCCGCGCCGCCGTCGGCCGCCTCGCGGCACAGGGCGGCCAGCAGCGCGTCAAGCACGCCCCGGCCGAGCGCCCGGCAGGACATCACCAGCAGCGACACCCGCCAGGAAGCGAGGCCCGCCCCAGCCTCCCCGCCAGCTCCCCTGGCCTCCTCAGCGGCTCCAGGGGCCTCCCCGGCGCTCATGGCCCTCTCGGCCACCCCAGCCACCCCGGCCGCCCCGGCCACCCCGGCCGTCCCGGTACTCATGGCCTCGGTGACCGCGCCGCCGACGATGCCGTCGTCGCCGAACTGGTCCCGGAGGCGGACCACCGTCAGCCGGTGGCCGGCCGATCCGAGCAGGCCCGCCAGCGCGGCCTCGCTGACCGGCTGCAGGGCCGTGTTGAACTGGTGGGTGCGGACCGACAGCTCGTGCAGCCGGGGCAGGTCCGGCGCCCCGGCCGGGTCGATCGAGACCTGCGTGCCGACGTGCCGGAGAAAGTCATCGCGCGAGCCGCCGAACGTCCGCGCCGCGTCCTCGCGGCGGCGCCGCTCGGCGTACATCTCGCCGCGGCGGCGGCCCTCGGCGGTGAGGACTGCGGGGCTGAAGTCCGGCCAGGCCGGCGCCTCCGCGGCCTCCTCCGGGGACAGCACCAGCACGCCGGACAGGGCTGCCGCGACCTCGGCCCGTTCCATCAGGTCGTCGTCCACGAACGCGACGGCGTCCGGCGCGAAGCCCAGTTCGTCCATGATCCGCCGGATGGCGTCGGACTTGCGGCCCCAGCCGCACTCGGCGGCGGCGAACGGCAGCCCGGTCACGGCCGCCACGTACTCTGCCGCGCTCGGCGGGTTCCTGCTGGCCAGGGCGTGCACGATGCCGCGCTCGCCGAGCTGCCGGGCCACGCGGAGCAGCTCCGGGTCGGCGGCGGGCGGCTGCGCGCCGGACTCCAGGTACGTCCCGGCCAGCAGCGTGTTGTCGATGTCCCAGACCACGCACTTGATCACGGCCGCGCGTCCTGAGGCCGCCGTTCCATGGTCAGGTGCGTGGCGGTGAAGCCGAACTTCCGGTAGAGCGCGCGCATGCCCAGGTTGGAGGCGTGCACCTTGCCGGTGAGCTGGCTCATCCCAGCCGCGTCGGCGGCCGCCAGGACCTCGGCCAGCAGCAGCTCGCCGAGCTGCGGCCGGGCGGGCACGTCGGCCACCGCCAGCGACCGGAAGTTGCCGTACTTCGCGCCGGTCAGCGAGTTGGTCCGGCCCGACAGCCAGGCCCAGCCGAGCGCCACGTCCGGCTCGCCCGCCGCCACCGCGACGAGGGTGACCTCGCCGGGCTTGCCCAGGGCGCCGGTGACCCGGCGGCGGTGCAGCGCCGGGTCGGTGATGGCCTCGTCGCCAAACGACACGACGGCGATGTCGATCTCGAACGCGACAATCGCCTCGATATCGCTGTCCACGGCGTTCCGGACGAGGAACGCGCCCGACGGCCCGGTCATCGCGCGGTCCGCGGCAGCGGCCGGAACACGGTGCCGCCGCAGTCGGGGCAGCCGGCCTCCTGGAGGGCCGCGATCTGCGGCCACCGGCTCGCCGGGCCGACCTCGTGCACGGCCCGGCAGCTCGCGCAGCGGTAGGGCCGCACCGCGGCGGCCCGGCCGTCGGCGGTGTACAGGTGGCCCTCGTGCGGGCCGGCGATCAGCGGCGCGGCACCGGCGATAGTGCGCAGGTGGTAGAGGTGGCTGGTGCCGCCCAGCACGCCGGCCCCGGAGTACTCGTTGAAGTTCGGCAGCAGGGCCCGCACGGCCAGGCCCATCCGGGCGATCGCGAGCTGCACGGCGTTGGTCTCGTCCGGCCGGCGGGCGCCGAACGAGAAGAACACGTGCCGCCCCGGCTGCGGCACCAGGGCCGCGACGGCACGGGACAGGAACAGCTCGGCGCCGGCCACGGTGTAGGGCGGGTCGGTGGCGACCACGTCGAAGGCCCCGGCCAGGCCCGGCGGCAGCGGCTGGCGCAGGTCGTGCTCGACCAGCTCGACGTCGACCCCGGTCCCGGCGGCCTGCTTGCCGATCCAGGCCAGCACGGCCGGGTCAGTGTCGGCCACGGCCAGCCGGGGCAGCGCGGCGCCGGTCGCGGCGGCGAAGGCGGCGATCGCGACGGAGATCAGGTCGTCGTCGCCCAGCAGCAGGATGCGCTGGCCGGCCAGGGCGTGGGCGGCGTGCATCCGCAGCACCCGGTTCACCTTCGTGGCCACGGTGCAGTGCGTCTGGTCGAGCTCCATCCGGGCCGCCGGGGCGCCGGCCGCGGCCTCCTCGAGCGGCGCGGGCAGGCCGGACAGCGCGGCGGGGGCGACCACGCCGCGGCCCGCGCACTGCGGGCAGGCCACGTCGAGTTCGGGCTGGCCCGCCGCGACGGCCGCGCGGCCGGCGGCGGTGAGGGCGACCGGGCGGGTGTTCTCGACGACGCCGCGCTGGCGCAGCTCGTTGCAGGCGGCGGCCACGATGGGAACGGGCAGCTCGGCCAGCCGGCTGACCTCGCGGACCGCGGCGGGCTCGGCGGCCAGCAGCGCGGCCAGGATGTCCCGGACCCCGGCCTCGCCCTCGGCCAGCCCGACCGCCGCCGCGACCTCGGTGACGATGGCGTCCATGTCCATGGGGGTATGCGTCCCGGAGCTGTCGGTAAGGAGATGATCAGGCAATACGGTATCCTCGCACATCATGCCGGGCATGGATGCAGCGCAGAGCTTCGCGGAGCTGCGGGAGCACGAGGCCGCGCTGCCCAAGATGCTCTACGCCGTCGACGCGCGGGTCGGGCCGGACTCGCCGGTGACCGAGGTGGCCGTGCTGCAGCGGCTGGCCACCGCCGCGGTCGACGCGGGCGGCGGTCACGTGCTCGGCGCCAGCCACGTCGTGTTCCCGAACGGCGCCATCACGCTGGTCCTCATCCTGGCCGAGTCGCACCTGAGCATCCATACCTGGCCCGAGGAGAACCTGATCGCGATCGACCTGTTCAGCTGCGGGGCCATCGACGGCGCGGCGGTGCTCGACGGGCTGATCGGGGCGCTGGTGCTCACCGAGGTCACCACCCGCGAGGTCCGGCGCGGCCTGCCGCCGGAGTAGGCGTCCCAGCCGGAGCACGTAACTTTTCGTCATCTGGCGTTAACTTTAAGTGACTATCACTCGCGGGTAGCTCACTGGCATGGCCGCTCACTCTGCGTCACCAAAGGGCGCGTTCGCGGCGCTGGACGATTCCCGGATCACCCGGTTCCAGTGGAAGATCCTGTTCGTCTCGGGCATGGGCTTCTTCACCGACGCCTACGACCTGTTCGTGATCGGCATCGTGGTGGTCCTGCTCAAGCCCGAGTGGGGGCTGTCCACCACCCAGGTCTCGCTGCTGAATTCCGTCACCCTGGCCGCCTCGGCGGTCGGGGCCATCGTGTTCGGGCGGATCGCGGACATCCTCGGGCGCAAGAAGATCTACGGCTACGAGGTGCTGATCCTGGCCGTCGGCGCGCTCGCCTCGGCCTTCGCGCCCAACTTCTGGTTCCTGCTCGTCTGCCGGGCCGTCCTCGGCATCGGGATCGGCGGGGATTACCCGGTCTCGGCCACGATCATGAGCGAGTACTCGGGCAAGCAGAGCCGGGGCAAGATGGTCGGCCTGGTCTTCGCCATGCAGGGCGCCGGCCTGCTGGTCGGCCCGCTGCTGGCCTCGGGCCTGCTGGCCTCCGGGCTGTCCGACGACACCGTGTGGCGGGTCCTGCTGGCCTTCGGCGCCATCCCCGGCCTGGCCGTCTTCTACCTGCGCCGGAAGATCCAGGAGACGCCCCGGTTCGCGCTGGCGGGCGGCGCGTCGGACGAGGCCGAGGCGGCCATCACGGCCGCCACCGCCGCCCCCGGCGCGCCCAGGGTCAAGGCACCGTCCGGGGAGTCGGCCGCCCGGCACCCGCAGGGGGCGCTGGAGGGGTTCGCCATCCTGGCCCGGCACCGGCGGATGCTCGGCTGGCTGATCGGCACCGCCGGTGCGTGGGCGCTGCTGGACTTCTGCTACTACGGCAACAGCATCTCCACCCCCGAGATCCTGGCCCTGCTCAACCCGGCCGCGTCGCTGCTCCACAACACGCTGGTCCAGCTGGCCATCTTCGCCGTGTTCGCGGTGCCCGGCTACATCGCCGCCATCCTGCTGCTCGACCGCACCGGGCGCCGCAAGATCCAGGTCCTGGGATTCGGGATGATGGCCCTGACCTTCGGCCTGATCGGCCTCATCCCGGCCGTGAGCGTCAACGCCGTGCCGTTCATCCTGCTCTACGGGGTCAGCTACTTCTTCACCGAGTTCGGCCCGAATACCACCACGTTCGTCTACCCGGCCGAGATCTTCCCGGTGGACGTCCGCACGACGGCCCACGGCATCTCGGCCGGGGCGGGCAAGATGGGCGCGTTCGCCGGGGCGTACCTGTTCCCCGTCATGCTGGCGTCCTCGCTGGGCATCCGGCTCGCCGAGATCGTGGCCGCGATCGTGGCCCTGGCCGGCCTGGTGCTGACCGCGGCGCTGCTGCCCGAGCCCAAGGGCCGCAGCCTCGAGGACCTGGCCGCCGAGGCCACGGCCCCGGCGGGCCCGGTCCTGGAGCGGGCGGCATGACCGCCGGCGCCACGGCGGGGCTGCCCCCGGCCCCGGAGGGCGGCCCGGCCTACCGGATAGTGGTGGGCGTGGACGGCTCGCCGCACAGCAACGCGGCGCTGCGCTGGTCGGTGGACCAGGCGGCGGCCCGGGGCGGGGCCGTCACGGCCGTGTTCGCCTGGCAGGTGCCGTTCGTGTCCATCCCCGGCGCGTTCGACCGGGGCGAGCTCCAGGAGGCCTACCGCGCCTTCCTGGTCAAGACCGTCAGCGAGGCGGTGCCCGCGCCGCCGGTGCCGCTCGCCCCGGTGCTGGCCGAGGGCGACCCGACCGAGGCCCTGGTCCGGGCCGCGGACGGCGCTGACCTGCTGGTGCTGGGCATCCGCGGCCGGAGCCCGGCGGCCGGGCTGCTGCTCGGCTCGGTCAGCCAGGCCTGCGCGGCCAGCGCGTCCTGCCCGGTGGTCCTGGTCAAGCGCCAGGACGACCCGGCGTAACCCGGCGGCTGCGTTCGGCGGCGGTCAGCCGAGGGCGCTGACCAGGACCCTGGCCAGCTTGAGGTCGGTGCCGAGCGGGTTGCTGACCTGCCCGTGGACGTTGAGGACCAGGTAGGCGTACTTGGCGCCCTGCACGGCCACGCCGAAGCTGGACGCCAGGGCCCGCTGGCCGAGCCCGGGTTCGGAGACGGCCGAGCCGGGCGGGCTGGCGCCGGCGGTGACCAGCCCGCTGAAGCCCGGGTAGTCGGCCGGGCCGCCGCGCGGCGCCACCTCGACCTCGATGCTCGCGGCGCCGTCGCGCAGGCTGTACGAGCACGTCGAGCTGGCGCCGGCCCGGCCGCGGGTCGCCGGGCCGGCCGGGTCGCCGGCGATCGACGCGACCCGGGTGCCGGTCAGGACCGAGCAGACGTTCGGGCCGCGGGAGGCGGCCGCGCCCGCCGCGCCCGGCCGGCTCGACGCCGCCGGGCTGGTCGCGCCCGCCAGGGCCGGCGAGCTGGCCGGGCCGGACGGGCCGGCCGCCGAGGCGGCCGCCGGCGGCGGCGAGACCGTGGCCGGCCCGGAGCTGCTGCTGCACGCGGCCAGTCCCGCGGCGGCCAGCGCGACCGCGCTGATGGTCAGGGCGGCCCGCCCCCGGGCCGCTTCCGGGGCGTGCGAAAGCCGATTGCTCGATAACACGGTTCGTTCTCCTATGTCCGGCTTGTCCGAGGGCAAGGACGGTAGCAGATTCCCGTATTACTGAGCTGCCGTTCCGGGCCGCGGCCGGCCACGCAGCGGCCGGGCGGTCAGCCGAGGGCGCTGAGCAGGACCCTGGCCATCTTGTAGTCGACGGCGGTCTGGCCGGGGACCTGGCCGTGGGCGTTGAGAACCAGGTAGGCGTACTTGGCGCCCTGGACGGCCACGCCGAGGTTGGACGCGATGGCCTCCTGGCCGAGGCCGGGCACCGAGACGGCCGAGCCGGGCGGGCTCGCGCCGGAGATGACCTGCCCGCTGAAGCCGCTGTAGCCGGCCGCGCTGCCGGGCCGCGCCACCTGGACCTGAATGGCCGAGTTACTCAGGACGTACGTGCACGCGGAGTTGGCGCCGACCTGGCCCGGGGTGACCTGCTCGACCTGGTCGGCGGTGAACGACGCGACCTGGGCGGAGGTCAGGAGGGAGCAGACGTCCGGGCCGCTGGCCGCGGCCGGGCTCGAGGCGGCCGCGGCCGGCGAGCTGGCCGGGGCGGCCGGCGCGGCCGGGCTGGCCGCCGCCGATGAGGAGCTGGCGGCCGGCGCGGAACTGCTGCTGCACGCGGCCAGCCCGGCGGCGGCCAGCGCCGCCGCCCCGATGGTCAGGGCGGCCCGCCCCAGTGCCGCTTCCGGCGCGGCCCGGCGCGCGCACGAAAGCAGATTGCTCGCTATCACGGTGATTTCCCCTATGTCCGGCTTGCCCGAGGGCAAGGACGGTACCAGATCGGGGCCCGTGTTTACTGGGCGCCGCTCCCGGCCGGCCGGATGGCCGCGAAGCTGCTAGCCCCACACCTCGCGGGCGGTCTCGACGACGAGCTGGAGCTTGGCCGCCTGCTCCTCCTGGGTCAGCACGTTGCCCTCGACCGTGGAGGAGAAGCCGCACTGCGGGGAGAGGCAGAGCTGGTCCAGCGGGAGGTAGCGGGCGGCCTCGTCGATCCGCCGCTTCAGGGTGTCCTTGCTCTCCAGCTCGCCGCGCTTGGTGGTGACCAGGCCGAGGACGACCATCTTGCCCTTGGGCACGAACCGGAGCGGCTCGAAGCCGCCGGACCGCTCGTCGTCGTACTCCAGGAAGAAGCCGTCCACGGCCAGCTCGCTGAACAGGGCCTCGGCCACGAAGTCGTAGCCGCCCTGCGCGGCCCAGGACGACCGGAAGTTGCCCCGGCACATGTGCGTGGTCACGGCCATGTCCGCCGGCCGCCCGGAGATGGCCGCATTGACCTGCCGGATATAACGATGGTGCAGGTGCTCGGCGTCCTCGCCGCGGTCGGCGATCTCCGCGCGCTGCGCCGGGTCGTTCAGGTAGGCCAGGCTCGTGTCGTCGAGCTGGAGGTAGCGGCAGCCGAGGGCGGCCAGCCGGTCGACCTCCACGGCGTAGGCGGCGGCCAGGTCAGTCCAGAACTCCTCGATGTCGGGGTAGACGGCCGGGTCGAGGGCGGCGGGACCGCCCCGGTAGTGGACCATGTTGGGCGACGGGATGGTCAGCTTGGGCACGGCCTTGCGGGCCACCGACTGCAGGTAGCGGAAATCGCGCTCGAAGATCGTCTGCTCGATCCGGAGCCGGCCGTCCACGTGCAGCGCGGCGGGGGTGAACTCGATCGTGCCCGACGGGCTCTGGAACTTCACGGCGAGGTTGCCCGGCGCCTTGCTGATGCCGCCGAGCTGGTAGATGAAGTCCATGTGCCAGGACGCGCGGCGGAACTCCCCGTCGGTGGCGGACTGCAGCCCGATGTCCTCCTGGAGGGCCACGACGGTCTGGATCGCCTCGTCCTCCACCTCCTGCAGCTGCCCGGCGTCGATGATCCCCGCGGCGAGCTCGTCGCGGGCGGTGAGCAGGCGCTGGGGACGGAGCAGGCTGCCGACGTGGTCGGCCCGGAAGGGCGGCGAGTTACGCATAGCCGCCATCGTGGCCGCCCCCGCGCGCGCCGGTCAAGGGCCCGCGCGGGCCGGGGCGGCTCAGCCCGGGGTCAGCCCTGGTAGTGGCGGTCGGCGCCGGCCAGGGCCTCGTCGAGGATGGCCAGGCCCTCCTTGGCCTGCGCCTCGGTGATCGTGCACGGCGGCACGACGTGCAGGCGGTTGTAGTTGGTGAACGGCAGCAGGCCGCGGGCCTTGCAGTCGGCGACGAGCTGGTTCATGGCCGGCGAGGACCCGCCGTAGGGGGCCAGCGGCTCCCGCGTCCCGCGGTCGCTGACCAGGTCCAGCGCCCAGAACACGGCCTGGCCGCGCACCTCCCCGATCACCGGGTGGCGGCCGGCCAGCTCGCGCAGGCCGGGGCCGATCACCTCGGCGCCGACCCGGACGGCGTTCTCGATGATGCCCTCGTCCCGCATGGCGTCGATCGTGGCCACGATCGACGCCGCGCCCAGCGGGTGGCCGGAGTAGGTCAGGCCGCCGGGGAAGACGCGCTCGGCGAAGGTGGCCGCGATCTCGTCGGAGATGATGACGCCGCCGGCCGGCACGTAGCCGGAGTTGGAGCCCTTGGCGAAGGTGATCAGGTCGGGCACCATGCCGTGGTCCTCGAACGCGAACCACCGGCCGGCCCGGCCGAAGCCGCACATGACCTCGTCGGCGATATAGACGATCCCGTGCCGGTCGCACAGCTCGCGGACCCCGGCCAGGTAGCCGGGCGGCGGGATCAGCACCCCGGCCGTGCCGACGATGGTCTCCAGCAGGATCGCCGCGATGGTGGCCGCGCCCTCGAACTGGATGACCTGCTCCAGGTGGGCCAGCGCCCGCTCGCACTCCTGCTCGGGGGAATCGGCCCAGAACGCCGACCGGTACAGGTAGGGGCCGAAGAAGTGCACGTGGCCGGTCGCGAACTCGTTGGGCCAGCGCCGCGGGTCGCCGGTGGAGCTGATCGCCGCGCCGGTGTTGCCGTGGTAAGAGCGGTAGAAGCTGAGCACCTTGGGCCGGCCGGTGTGCAGCCGGGCCATCCGGATGGCGTTCTCATTGGCGTCGGCGCCGCCGTTGGTGAAGAAGATCTTCTCCAGGCCGGCCGGGGCCAGCCCGGCCAGCCGGGTGGCGGCCTCGCCGCGCACCTCGCTGGCGTGCTGCGGGGCCAGGGTGGTCAGCTTCGCCGCCTGGGCCGCGATCGCGGCGGTCACCTTCGGGTGCTGGTGGCCGATGTTGGTGTTGACCAGCTGGCTGGAGAAGTCCAGGTACCGGTTCCCGTCGAAGTCCCAGATGTAGCAGCCCTCGGCGGCGGCGACCGGCAGCGGGCTCAGCGCGCCCTGCGCCGACCAGGAGTGGAACACGTGGGCCCGGTCCATCGCGATGACCTCGGCGCCCCGCGCCGGGTCGGGTGCGGGCGTGACATCGGTCATGGTGACTCTCCCTCGGGTGACTTCGCCCGCCCAGTCTCCCCCAGCCGCTCCCTTACCGCAGGGCCGGGATCACCGTGTCGCCGTAGGCGGCCAGGGTCTCCTCGGGCTGGTCGTGCATCAGGTACACGGCGAACTGGTCGGCGCCCAGGCTGGCCAGCTCCTTCAGCCGCGTCACGTGCGCCTCGGGCGGCCCGGTCAGGCAGAACCGGTCCACGATCTCGTCCGGGACGAAGTCGGCGGACTGGTTCCCGGCCCGGCCGTGGTGGGAGTAGTCGTAGCCCTTCCGCCCGGCGATGTAGTCGGTCAGCGCCCGCGGCACCGGGCCGGCCTCGCCGTAGCGGGCCACCAGGTCAGCGACGTGGTTGCCGACCATGCCGCCGAACCAGCGGAGCTGGTCGCGCTGGTGGGCCAGGTCGTCGCCCACGTAGGCGGGCGCGGCCACGCAGATGGTGAGCCGCGCCGGGTCGCGCCCGGCGGCCCGGGCCGCGTCCCGCACCGCGCCGATCGTCCACCGGGCGATCTCGGGGTCGGCCGTCTGCAGGATGAACCCGTCGGCCCGCTCCCCGGCCAGCTTCAGCGCCCGCGGCCCGTAGCCGGCCATCCAGATCTCCAGCTTCCCGTTGCGGATCCACGGGATCCGCACCGGCGCGCCGTGCAGTTCGACGGTGCGGCCCTCGGCCAGGTCCTTGATGACCGTCATCGCGGTGCCCAGCCGGGCCAGGCTGGACGGAGGCTGGCCGATGACCCGGCGCGCGGAGTCCCCGCGGCCGATGCCGCAGACCGTCCGGTTGCCGAACATGTCGTTGAGGGTCGCGAACATCGACGCGGTGACCGACCAGTCGCGGGTCAGCGGGTTGGTCACCATCGGCCCGACGGTCAGCCCGGTGGTGGCCGCCAGGATCTGCGAGTAGATGACGAACGGCTCCTGCCACAGCACGTGCGAGTCGAACGTCCAGCCGTAGCGGAAGCCCCGGTCCTCGGCCTCGCACATCCGCTCGATGACGGCGGCGGCGGGCGGATCTGCGAGTAGATGACGAACGGCTCCTGCCACAGCACGTGCGAGTCGAACGTCCAGCCGTAGCGGAAGCCCCGGTCCTCGGCCTCGCACATCCGCTCGATGACGGCGGCGGCGGGCGGATCGGTCTGCAGCACCAGCCCGAAGTCCATCCGGATTCCTCCCGATCAGCTAGGTCAGGTACTGGCAGGTCTCACGGCTCAGGAAGCGGCCGTGCCCGGCGGTCCCGTGGTACTCGCCGCCGGAGATGATGACCCGGCCGCGGGACAGCACGGTGTCGACCCGGCCGGTGATCTCCATGCCCTCGTAGGCCGAGTAGTCCACGTTCATGTGATGCGCGGCGGCCGACAGGACCTGGCGGGCCTGCGGGTCGTAGATGACGATGTCGGCGTCAGACCCCGGCGCCAGGACGCCCTTGCGCGGATAGAGCCCGAACATCCGGGCCGGCGTGGTGGACGCCACCTCGACCCACCGGGCCAGCGACAGCTCGCCCGCGACGACGCCCTGGTGCAGCAGGTCCATCCGGTGCTCGACGCCGGGGATGCCGTTGGGGAT
>Ga0193726_1001440_pt1 | contig 18716 bp, 16 predicted proteins | sample H2c1metaG_FD_144928 | JGI IMG/M metagenome (GOLD analysis project Ga0193726, IMG submission 144928) | Soil microbial communities from a riparian zone of the East river system, Colorado, United States - H2c1 | ecosystem: Environmental > Terrestrial > Soil > Riparian zone | place: USA: East River... | reverse complement strand
GTCGATGCCGCCCGGCAGGGTCATGTGGATGTTGGCGCTGTAGAGGCCGCTGGTGCGGTGATGCTTGTCGGGAACCTGGATCACGACGTGACAGGCCGTCAGCCGTCCGTAGAGCTGCTCCAGTCCGTCAACCTGCTCGACGATCATCCGGCGCAGAGCCTCGCTCGGGTCGCTGCCCTGGAAGCTGATCCGCAGTGGCGTTTCCATGCCGTCGTCCTCCCTGCTGTGCCTTGTTCAATTGAACGTGGGGCGGGCGGGAGGAGTTGCAAGCGATCAATCGCCCGCGACGACGACCTTGAGGGGGGAGGGCGCGACGGGTCGCCCGCTGTGCTGGACGACGCGATGGCTCACCATGCGGTGATGCAGGGCGCGGATCGTGTCGCTTCCCCGCGTCAGGCATAGAAAGGGAAAGAGGCCGTGCATGAAACAGGCGAGCGCGCCAACCAGCATGCGGCCGCCAAAGCCGAAGGCCATGCCCATATGCTGGAGATAGGTCTCGTTGACCGAGGCGGGATGATCGGTGAAGCGGTGAAACATCGGGTGATTCTACCGGCCCGGCCGGGAAACGGCTTGCTACCTTTGCGCTCGACAGCGCAAACTTGAGAATTCCATTCCAAGGAAGCGCCCATGGCCGCGAAATTGTCGCTGGATTCCTTCGACAAGAAGATTCTGGATTGCCTGCAGGACGATGCCGGCATGGCGCTGGCGGAGATCGCCCGCCGGGTCGGGCTGTCGACCACGCCGTGCTGGCGGCGCATCAACCGCCTGCAGGAGGCCGGCATCATCCGCGCCCGCGTGGCGCTCCTCGAGCGCAAGGCGGTGAATGCCGGCGTCACCGTGTTCGTGGCCGTGCGCACCGCCCAGCACAACGCCCAATGGCTCGGCCGCTTCGCCAAGGCGGTGGCGTCGTTCCCCGAGGTCATGGACTGCTACCGCATGAGCGGCGAGATCGACTACCTGATCCGCCTGGCGCTGCCCGACATCGAGGCCTACGACGCCTTCTACAAACGCCTGATCGCCAGGGTCGAGCTGTCCGACGTCACCTCCATGTTCGCCATGGAGGAGATCAAGTCCACCACGCGGCTCCCGCTCAGCTACCTCCCCTAGCCCCCGGCGACGCCGGCCTTTAGGATTGCTGCCATCCAAATTCGACTGCAGGGGAAACGATGACCACGGGCCCGAATACCGGCAAGAACCGCAAGAAAGTGCTGATCGTCGGGCGTATGCCGCAGGCCGGCATCGACGTGCTGAAGAAGCGCGATGACGTCGACTACGAGATCCTGACCGACGATTCCGTCGGCTCGCTGCATCCCAAGCTCAAGGACGCCAACGCGGTGACCCTGGGCGGCACGGCCTTCCGCCAGGCCGAGCTCGACGCCGCCCCCGGCATGATGGTGGTGGCGCGTCTGGGCGTCGGCTTCGATGCCGTAGAAATCCCCGCGCTCAACAAGCGCAAGATCCCGCTGATGACCACGGGCATCGCCAACTCGGTGTCGGTGGCCGAGCATGCCATGTACATGCTGCTCGCCTCGGCGCGGCTCACCCGCAAGCACGACCGCTTCGTGCGCGAGGGCACTTGGGGCCAGCGCCTCAGCGACCTGCCGGCCGATCTCGCCGGCAAGTCGATCCTGGTGGTCGGCATGGGCCGCATCGGCTCGCGCACGGTGAAGCGCTGCGTGGCCTTCGAGATGGATGTCTCCGTGCTCGATCCCAACATCTCCGAGGCCGACATCAAGAAAGCCGGCGCCGCCAAGGTGACCGACCTCAAGGCGACCCTGCCCAAGGTCGACTTCGTTTCGGTGCATTGCCCGAAGTCGCCCGAGACGGTGAACATGTTCAACAGCGAGACGCTGGCGCTGATGAAGCCCGACGCCTTCCTGGTGAACACCGCGCGCGGCGGCATCATCAACGAGGAGGCGCTCTTCAAGGCGCTGAGCACCGGCAAGCTGCGCGGCGCGGGGCTCGACGTGCTCGACAAGGAGCCGCCGGATGCCAGCAACAAGCTGTTCGGCCTGGAGAACGTGATCCTGAGCCCGCACATGGCCGGCGTCACCAAGGAGGCGAGCGATCGCATGGCGACCACCGCCATCGAGAACATTTTAAGCGTGTTCGACGGCCATCCCATCGCGGCGCATGTCGTGAACAAGGAGGTCTTGGGCTGACTTCAGTTTCCTCCCCTTCGCGGACTCCGCGAAGGGGAGGTGCCCGCGAAGCGGGCGGAGGGGTCATGAGCATCAGTGATGGTGCTCATGACCCCTCCGTCGGCGTAAGACGCCGACACCTCCCCAGCTTCGCTGGGGAGGAATTCTCAACCGGCCAGATCCTCGATCTCGTCGTCGGTCGGGAACCGGCCGGTCTTGCTGCGGGTGTATCTGAGCGTGCCGTCGACGGTGACGTCGAACTGGCCGGATTTGCCGGGGCGCAGCTCGATGTCGGCTGGGCCCCGCTTCTGGAGGTGATCCCTCACACGGAGGGCCTGCGGCTTATAACCTCAAGCGCCGCAATATTCGATCAGCACTTTCATGCCACAAAGGTGGGACGCTAAGCTCGTCCCAACAAGGGGGATTTTCGATGAAATACGGACCGCTCGGCCGCTCGGGCCTGATCGTGAGCAGGATTTGCCTCGGCGGCAATTCGTGGGGCGCCAAGGGCCGCCGCGGCTGGGGCAAGTTCGACGAGGCCGAGGCGCCGGCCTATTTCAAGCGCGCGCTCGATGTCGGCATCACCTTCTTCGACACCGCCGACAACTACAATGCCGGCCGCTCCGAGGAGATCATGGGCGCCACGCTCATGAAGATGGTCAAGCGCGAGGACATCGTGCTGTCGACCAAGGTCGGCATCCGCCAGAGCCCGGCCGCAAACGACGTCGGCACCGGCCGCAAGCATCTGATGGCCTCGATCGACCAGCAATTGAAGCGCCTGCAGACGGATTACATCGACGTCTACCAGGTCCACCGGCTCGATCCACACACGCCGATGGAAGAGACCATGTACTCGCTCGACCAGCTCGTGCGCTCGGGCAAGGTGCGCTACATCGGCGGCTCGACCATGCCGGCCTACAAGTTCGCCCAGATGATCATGATCGCCGACTGGAAGGGCTATGCGCGGCCCATCGCGATGCAGAATCTCTACAACATGATCCAGCGCGAGGAAGAGCGCGAGATGAACCGGCTTTGTCACGAGCAGGGCGTCGGGCTGATCCCGTATTCACCGCTGGCGCGCGGCTTCCTCGCCGCCAACCGCAGCAAGGAAGGCGGCGGCGCCACCGAGCGCTCGAAGAACGACGCGCAGGTGCAGGCCGGCACCTACCGCGACTGCGACTGGGAGATCGCCGAACGGCTGAAGAAGGTCGCGGTTGCTAAGAACGCCTCGCCCGCCCAGACGGCACTCGCCTGGCTGCTCAGCAAGCCCTACATGGGTTCGCCCATCATCGGCGCCACCAACCTCGACCAGCTCACCTTTGCCGCCCAGGCGACGGAGTTCGCCATCACGCCGGACGAGGCGAAGATGCTCGAGGAGCCGTATCAGTTCCGCGTTTCACCGGCCAACTGACGCAGCGGTGCCACCCGGGCGGCGCAGTATTTGAATTCCGGGATCTTGCCGAACGGGTCGAGCATCGGATTGGTGAGGGCGTTCGCCGGGCTTTCGTTGAAGCAGAACGGCATGAACACCATGCCGTCGGCGACTTCGCGATCGGCGCGCAGGATCGCCTCGACGGTGCCGCGCCTGGTCTCGACCGTGATCATGTCGCCGATCGAGAGCCCGCGGCGCTGGATCTCGTAGGGGTTCATGGCGGCGATGCCCTGCGGCTCGATCGCATCGAGCACGCCGGCGCGCCTGGTCATGGCGCCGGTATGCCAGTGTTCCAGCATGCGGCCGGTCGTCAGCACCAGCGGGTATTCGTCGTCGGGTACCTCGTCGGGTGGCAGCAGGTCAGCCGGCACGATGCGGCCGCGCCCGTCGGTGGTCGGGAAGCCGGAGGTGAAGACGATCTCGTTGCCCGGCGCGTCCTCGCCATCGGCCGGGTAGATGACCGAATCCTCGCGGGCGACGCGATCCCAGGAGATGTACTTCAGCGAGGGCATGACCTTGGCCATCTCGGTATAGACCTCCGAGATGTGACCGTAATTCCAGTCGAGGCCGAGGCGCTTGGCGAGATCGACGATCAGCTCCCAGTCCTGCCGCGCGTCGCCCGGCAGCTCGAGCGCCGGCCGGCCGAGCTGGACCTGGCGGTTGGTGTTGGTGTAGGTGCCGAGCTTCTCGGCATGGGCCGAGGCCGGCAGCACGACATCGGCGTGCCAGGCCGTTTCGGTCAGGAAGATGTCCTGCACCACGAGATGCTCGAGCATGGCGAGGGCGGCACGCGCATGGTGCTGGTCGGGATCCGACATCGCCGGATTCTCGCCCATGATGTACATGCCCTTGATGCCGCCGGCATGGATGTCGTCGATGATCTCGACCACGGTCAGGCCGCGCTTGGGATCGAGCGTCTGGCCCCAGAAGTTCTCGTACTGGCCGCGGATGTCGGGGTTCTCCACCGACTTGTAGTCGGGGTAGTACATCGGGATCAGGCCGACGTCGGAGGCGCCCTGCACGTTGTTCTGGCCGCGCAGCGGATGCAGGCCGGTGCCCGGCCGGCCGACATGGCCGGTGATCAGCGCCAGCGCGATCAGGCAGCGTGAATTGTCGGTGCCGTGGGTGTGCTGGGAGATTCCCATGCCCCAGAAGATGATCGAGCTCTCGGCCTTGGCGTAGGTGCGCGCAACACCGCGCAGGGTCGCGGCGTCGATGCCGACAACCTCGGCCATCGCCTCGGGCGAGAAATCCTTGACCTTGGCCCTGAGCGCTTCGAAGCCCGAGACGTTGGCCTGGATGTACTGCTCGTCGTAGAGCTTCTCCTCGATGATCGTGTGCAGGAACGAGTTCAGCAGGGCGACGTCGCTGCCCGCCCGGAAGCGCAGCGAATAAGTGGCGTGGCGCATCAGGTCCTGGCCGCGCGGATCGATGACGATCAGCTTGGCGCCGCGCTTGGCGGCCTGCTTGAAGAAGGTGGCGGCGACGGGATGGTTGGTCGTCGGGCGGGCGCCGATGACCATGATGCACTCGGCCTTGAGCGCATCCGTGAACGGCGCCGACACCGCGCCCGAGCCCACGCCCTCCATGAGGGCCGCGACCGAGGAGGCATGGCAAAGCCGGGTGCAATGGTCGACGTTGTTGGTGCCGAAGCCCTGGCGCACCAGCTTCTGGAACAGGTAGGCCTCCTCGTTGGAACCCTTGGCCGAGCCGAAGCCGGCGAGCGAGCGCCCGCCATGCTGATGGATGATCTTCTTCAGCCCATCGGCGGCTCGCTCCAGCGCCTCTTCCCAGGTGGCCTCGCGGAAGATGGTCAGCGGGTCGACGCCGCGCAGGTCGGCGTCGCCCGACTTCGGCGCATCGTCGCGCCGGATCAAAGGTTTGGTCAGGCGATCGGGTGACATCGCATAGTCGAAGCCGAAGCGCCCTTTGACGCACAGCCGGTTCTCGTTGGCAAAGCCGTTACGCCCGTCGATCTGGACGATCCTGTTGTCCTTGACGGCGACGCTGGTCTGGCAGCCGACGCCGCAGAATGGACAGAGCGAATCGACGACCTTGTCGAAGTCCTGCACCGCGCGGCTCTTGCCTGCGCTGTCCATCAACGTCTTCTCGAACAGCGCGCCCGTCGGGCATGCTTGTACGCACTCGCCGCAGGTCACGCAGGTCGACAGGCCCATCGGATCGTGCATGTCGAAGACGGGAATCGTGTGCCCGCCGCGATCGGCCATGCCGATGACGTCGTTGACCTGCACTTCGCGGCAGGCGCGCACGCAGGCGCCACAGGCGATGCAGGCGTCGAGGTTGACGGCGATGGCGGGGTTGGTGATGTCGAATTCGGCGACCTCGTGGCCGTCGAACTTGCTGGCGAAGCGGTCGCTGCCGGCAATGCCCATCGACGACGCCCATTGCCAGAAATTCGACTGATTGTCGGGGCCGGCATCGGCCGACCGCATGTTGCTGGCCAAAAGCTCGAACACCATCTCGCGCGACTTCTTCGCGCGCTCCGTATCGGTCTTGACGACCATGCCCGCCGCCGGCTTGCGGATGCAGGAGGCAGCCAGTACGCGCTCGCCTCCGATCTCGATCATGCAGGCGCGGCAGTTGCCGTCGGGCCGGTAGCCGGGCAGGTCGACGTGGCAGAGATGGGGAATGCGCGTGCCTTCGCGCTTGGCCACGTCCCAGATCGTCTCGCCCTTGTCCGCGACGACCGTCTTGCCGTCGAGGGTGAATTCGATCTTGTCCGTCATCTCAGATGTCCTCGCGGAAATGCACCAGCAGGTGATTGACCGGATTGGGCGCGGCCTGACCGAGACCGCAGATCGAAGAATCGCGCATGACCGTCTCCAGATCACGCAAGGCGGGCTCGTCGAGAGCGCCTTCTTTCTCCAACAGCGACACCATCTTGCCCGTTCCCTCGCGGCATGGCGTGCACTGGCCGCAGCTTTCGTGGCTGAAGAACTTCAGCAGGTTGATCGTCGCCGCCTTGGCGCTGTCCTTGTCTGAGAATATCACCACCGCATGTGACCCGACGAAGGCGCCCTGCTTGGCAAGCTCGCCGCCGAAATCCAGGGGAATGTCGGCCATCGACGCCGGCAGGATACCGCCCGAGGCGCCACCTGGCAAAAACGCCTTGAATTCATGGCCTTCCGCCATGCCGCCGCAATGCTGCTCGATCAGCTCGCGGACGGTGACCCCGGCCGGCGCCAGCTTGAGCCCGGGGTCCTTCACCCGGCCCGAGACCGACCACGACCTAACGCCGGGATGGCCAGGCTTGCCGAGGGCGGCAAACCATTTCGCGCCCTTCTCGACGATGTCGCGCACCCACCACAGCGTCTCGACATTGTGATTGAGGGTCGGCCGGCCAAACAGCCCGACCTCGGCGATATAGGGCGGGCGATGGCGCGGCAGGCCGCGCTTGCCTTCGATGCTTTCCAGCATCGCGCTTTCCTCGCCGCAGATATAGGCGCCGGCGCCGCGCCGCAGCTCGATGAAGCCCGGCTTGGCGATGCCGGCGGCTTCCAGCGCGGCGATCTCGCTGCGCAGGATGGCGAGCACCGCGGGATATTCGTCACGCATGTAGAAATAGATCCGCTCGGCCTCGATGGCATGGGCCGCGATCAGCGCCCCTTCGAAGGTGCGGTGCGGATCGCGCTCGAGATAGACGCGGTCCTTGAACGTGCCGGGCTCGCCTTCATCGCCATTGATCGACATCAGGCGCGGGCCCGGATAGGTGCGGACGATCTCCCACTTCTTGCCGGCCGGAAAGCCGGCGCCGCCCAGGCCGCGCAGACCTGCGTCCTGCAGCGTGGCGATGAGGCTTTCGGCGGTGATCGCGCCGCCGCGCACCTTTTGCAGAAGCTGATAGCCTCCCGCTGCGCGATAGGCCTCGAGCGCGGTGTATTTCGGCACCACGACCTTGGTGTCGCCGGCGCGCGCCATTTCCAGCAGGCCGTCGCTCGTGGCGTTGTCGACTTCGCGGTCGCCGATCCTGGCGGCCGGCGCTCCCGCACAGCGGCCGACGCAGGGCGCGCGCATGACGCGGATGGCGGCGGGATCGACGGTGCCGGCCAGCTCGGCCAAAAGCGTCTCCGCGCCCGCCAGCATGCAGCTGATCGAATCGCACACCCTGATCGTGATTGGCGCCGGTGCGGGTTCGCCTTCCTTGACGACGTCGAAATGGTCGTAGAAGGAGGCGACCTCGTAGACCTCGGCCTGCGCCAGCCGCATCTCCTCGGCCAGGGCCCGCAGATGGCGCGCCGAGAGACAGCTATATTCGTCCTGGATCAGGTGCAGGAACTCGATGAGCAGGTCGCGGTTGCGCGGGCGGCTGCCGAGAAGGGTCCGGACTTCGGCCAGGGCGCTGTCATCGAGGGGCCGACCCTTGGGGCCGCGATCGCGGCGCCGCCGCTCTTGAACTTTCATTCTCTCTCCAATGCGCAGTCTCTCAGACCAGGCTCGAATAGGCCAGGAAGGCAACGTTCTGGCCGGGTTCGACGCCGCTCGTCTGCTCACGCAGTTCGACCAGGCCGTCGGTTTCCACGAGCGATGATAGAAGTCCCGCGCCCTCGCGGGGAAACTTCACGGCCTCGAACACCCCGTCGCCCCCCTGGCGCAGACTAACGCGGACATACTCGCGGCGGCCGGCTTTTTTTCGATACTTGAAGGCGGCACGGACCTGAATGGCGGGCGGCATCTGCAGGGGGGTGCCGGACAGCGCCAATATCGCCGGGCGGGCCAGGTAGGCGAAGGTCACGAAGCTTGCGACCGGGTTGCCCGGCAGCCCGATGAAGGGCGTTCCGCCGATCACCCCCATGGCCACGGGGCGGCCGGGTTTGATCGCCATGCGCCAGAACACCAGCTTGCCGACGCTCTCCACGGCTGCCTTGACGTAATCCGCTTCGCCCGTGGAAACCCCGCCGGAGGTCAGGATCAGGTCGTGCGAGGCAACGGCGCCCTCGAGCACCGACGCGATCGCCTGGGGGTCGTCGCGCAGGATACCGAGATCGTCGATCTCGCAGCCCAGGCGAGCCAGCATCGCCATCAGCATGAAGCGATTGGAATCGAAGAGCTGAACCGGCTTGCGGTCGGCGCCGGGCGCCACGATCTCGTTGCCGGTCGAAAAGACGGCGACCCGGATTCGCCGCCGGACCTCGACCTCGGTCCGGCCGAGCGCCGCCGCCAGGGCAATATCCTGTGGCCGCAGGCGATGGCCCGCCTTCAGCACGACCTGTCCTTTGGCGATGTCCTCCCCGGTCGGGCGGACGTTGGCGCCGCGCTTCAGGCCGGGCGGCAGGATGACCGTGCCGGTCTGCTCGACCCGCACGTCTTCCTGCATGAAGACCGTGTCGGCGCCGGCCGGCATCGGCGCGCCGGTGAAGATGCGGATCGCCCGGCCCGGCGCCGCGGCATGGTCGGCGGCCGCGCCGGCCTGGATCCAATCGACGACGGGAAACGTCTTCGCCGCGCCAATCGGCAGGTCCTCGCCGCGCAGCGCGTAACCATCGACGGCGGAATTGGTGAAGGGCGGCAACGGCAGCGGCGCGGTCACGTCCTGCGCCAGGACCCGCCCGTCCGCCTGGACGAGGTGGACCGATTCGCTGCCCTCGACCACGCCCAGGCGCGAGGCGAGCAGCGCAACGGCGTCCTCGACCGACAGCATCGGCCCACCGAAAGCGAAGCAATCATCCGACAATTGCGCCATCGCCCCAGCATATCGCCTTTTCGCCGGGGTGGCGCGGCCTCCGCTAGGCGCCGCGCGCCACGCCGGCCACGATGGCCTCGGCCTTTCGGAAGAGATCGGGATCGATGGAGAGGCGCGACGCGACGGCATTCTCCTGGAGCTGCTCGGGCCGGCTGGCGCCCACGATGGCCGAGGCAACATTGGGCTGGCGCAGCACCCAGGCCAGCGCGAACTGCGACAATGTGCAGCCCGCCTGCTGGGCGAGCGGCTTCAGCTTCTGCACGGCGCCCAGGATGGCGGGGGTGAGCCAGGACTGGATGGGCTGGCCCATCGTCTCATGGCTGGCGCGCGAGCCGGGCGGCCGCGCCGCGCGGGGCACGTACTTGCCCGACAGCACGCCCTGCGCCAGCGGCGACCAGACGATCTGGGAAATCCCCTTCGCCGCGCAGAGGGGAATGACCGCCTCCTCGGGCTTGCGCCAGAGCAGCGAGTATTGCGGCTGGCTCGAGACGAAGCTTTCGCTACCGGCTACCGCGAACGCACTTTCGATCTGCTGCGGCGACCACTCGCTGAAGCCGATGTAGCGGGCCTTGCCGTCGCGCACCACCTTGCTCAGGGCCTGCATGGTCTCTTCGATCGGCGTGCTGCTGTCGTAGCGATGACACTGATAGAGATCGACATGATCGACGCGCAGGCGCTTCAACGAGGCGTCGATCTGCTTGGCGATCTGCGCCCGCGACAGGCCGCTGTCGGTCGTGCTCATGGGAAAGAACACCTTGGTCGCCAACATGTAAGAGTCTCGCGGCCGGCTCGCCAGAACCTCACCCAGGAAGGTTTCCGCGGCGCCCCGGCCATAGACATTGGCTGTGTCGATGAAGTTGATGCCAAGCTCGAACGCGCGATCGACACAGGCGACGGCATTCTCGCGTGCCACGCCGACGCCATAGGTCAGCCATGATCCGAGCGAGATTTCCGAAACCTCGAGATCGCTGGCGCCAAGCTTGCGGTACTTCATGGAATACCTTTTCGCACGATTGTGTAATGATTCGCTCGCGGGCTTTCTGCTGGCTCAACTATGCGTGATCCTCGCGTTATTTCCACCATGCTATAACGAGCGCCTTCGCGGAGGCTGCTCATGCTGAAACGACGACATCTCCTGATGGCAGGCGCGGGCGGCTTGGCGCTGCTCGCCGCCCTGCGCTATCGCATGCCCTCTTCGGAGGCGGCGGACGAGCGCTTTCCGGTCAGCCATACGGATGCCGAGTGGCGGTCCCTGTTGACGCCGGCCCAGTATGCGGTGCTCCGGCGATCGGCGACCGAGCGGCCTTATTCGAGCCCGCTCGACCACGAGAATCGCCCCGGCACATTTGCCTGCGCCGGCTGCCAGCTCGCCTTGTTCTCGTCCGCGACCAAGTTCGACAGCCATACCGGCTGGCCGAGTTTCTGGCAGCCGCTGGAGCATGCCGTCGGCACCACGAACGACCGCTCGCTGGGCATCGGCCGGACGGCGGTTCATTGCGCGCAATGCGGCGGCCATCTCGGCCATGTCTTCAACGACGGACCGCGACCGACCGGCCTGCGCTATTGCATGAACGGCGTCGCGATGTTCTTCACCGCCGGCCCCGCCTGAGTTCGATCGCATGATCCTGTTCGTCTTGTCCTACGTCGGCGGCGTACTGACGATCCTGAGCCCGTGCATCCTGCCGGTGCTGCCCTTCGTCTTTGCCCGGGCCGATCAGCCGTTCCTCAAGAGCGGCCTGCCGATGCTGCTGGGCATGGCGGTCACCTTCGCCCTCGTCGCCACGATCGCCGCGGTGGGCGGCGGCTGGGCGGTTCATGCCAACGAATATGGCCGCACCATCGCGATCGCGGTTCTGGCCGTGCTGGGTCTCACGCTTCTTTTCCCGTCGTTCGCCGACCGGCTGATGCGGCCGCTTGTTGCCGTCGGTGCGCGACTGTCGCAGTCGGCCGAGGCCGGCGCCCGCCCGGGCGCTGTGATCCTTCCATCCTTTCTGCTGGGCATTGCCACCGGTCTCCTGTGGGCGCCCTGCGCCGGCCCGATCCTGGGCCTCATCCTGACCGGCGCCGCGTTGAACGGCGCCAGCGTTCAAACCTCGCTGCTGCTGGTGGCCTACGCGGCCGGCGCCGCCACATCCTTGGCCGTCGCTCTCCTGATCGGCGGACGGGTTTTCACCGCAATGAAGCGTTCGCTGGGCGCCGGCGAATGGATCAGGCGTGGCCTGGGCGTTGCCGTCCTGGCCGGAGTCGTGGCCATAGCCCTTGGACTCGACACGGGTTTTCTCTCCAGGATTTCTGTCGCCGGCACGACGGTGTTCGAACAGGGCCTGCTCGATGCCTTCCGGAAAGATGACAAGCCCAACGGCCCGGCGATGGCGGCGAAGCCGGGGAGCGGTGCGACGGATGAGCTGCCTGTCGAAGGCGACCTGCCGCCTTTGACCGGCGTCGTCGAATGGCTGAATTCGCCGCCGCTGACGCCGGAGGCCTTGCGCGGAAAAGTCGTGCTGATCGACTTCTGGACCTATTCCTGCATCAACTGCCTGCGTGCCATTCCCTACGTCAAAGCCTGGGCGGAGAAGTACAAGGACCAGGGCCTGGTGGTGATCGGCGTGCACTCGCCGGAATTCGCTTTCGAGAAGAGCGTCGACAATGTGCGGCGCGCCGTTCGCGACCTCAAAATCGACTACCCGGTCGCGATCGACAGCAACTTCGTGATCTGGCGGCGCTTCGACAACCAGTACTGGCCCGCGCACTACTTCATCGATGCCGCCGGCCACATTCGCCATCATCATTTCGGCGAGGGCGAGTACGCCGAGTCCGAACGCGTCATCCAGCAGCTCCTGGCGGAGGCCGGAAGCTCAGGCGTCGCCAACGACGTCGTGAAAATAGAAGCCGCCGGCGCCGAGGCCGCGGCGGACGCAAAAAACGTCCGGTCTTCGGAGACCTATGTCGGCTACGAGCGCGCCGAGCATTTCGCGTCGTCCGGCGGCGCCGTGCATGACGCCGCGCATGCTTATTCCCTGCCGCCGTCGCTCGGCCTCAACGAATGGGGCCTCGACGGCAGCTGGACGATGGAGAATGAGCGGGCGGTGCTCGACCAGGCGGGCGGCCGCATTGCCTATCGCTTTCACGCGCGCGACTTGCATCTGGTGCTTGGCCCAGGAAAGGACGGCAAACCCGTTCGCTTCCGCGTCCTGCTCGACGGCCAGCCGCCCGGCGCTGACCACGGCGCCGATGTCGACGACCAAGGCGAAGGCGTCGTCAAGCAGCAGCGGCTCTATCAACTCGTGCGCCAGCATGGCGACATCAAGGACAGGACCTTCGAGGTCCAGTTCCTCGACCCGGGCGCCCAGGCTTTTGCCTTTACGTTCGGCTGAAGCCGTTCCATCGTCAGGCGCCAACGGAGGGAATCGATGACGACGACGACCAAGTCCTATCCTGTCACGCACAGCGACGCCGAATGGCGACAGATCCTGACGCCCGAGCAGTATGACGTGATGCGGGCGCACGGCACCGAGGCGCCGGGAAGCTGCGCATTGCTTCTGGAGAAGCGGCCCGGCCACTTCAGTTGCGCCGGCTGCGGCACGACGCTGTTCGAGACGAAGCGCAAGTTCGAGAGCGGAACCGGCTGGCCGAGCTTCGACGAACCGGTCAAGGGCACGACCGAGACGACGGTCGATCGCACCTTCGGCATGGTGCGAACCGAGGTCCACTGCGCAACCTGCGGCAGTCATCTCGGGCACGTCTTCGACGACGGCCCGCCGCCCACCCATCAACGCTATTGCATCAACGGCGTAGCGATGAATTTCGTGCCGGATAAAGCCGACCAGTAGCGCCGCCAGTCGCTGAGGTCAGCGGCCGGTATTGATCCAGACGACCTTGGGTTCGGTGAAGTTCTCGATGGCGCTCTCGCCATGCTCGCGTCCGAAACCGGAGTCGCGGGCGCCGCCCCAGGGCAGCCGCACGTCGGTCGGGCCGAAGGTGTTGACCCACACCGTGCCTGCCTTCAGCCGCTTGGCGAAGCGGTGCCCGCGACCGATGTCGGCGGTCCACACACCGGCGGCCAGGCCGTAACTCGTGCCGTTGGCGAGCCGGATGGCGTCCGCCTCATCCTTGAAGCGCAGGACGGCGGCGACCGGCCCGAATATCTCCTCCTGGGAGATGCGCATGTCGTGTTCGACCTCGGTGAAGATCGTCGGATTGACGAAATAGCCCGTGTCGCCATGCCGTGTGCCGCCGGCGGCAATCCGTGCGCCCTCGTTCTTGCCCACCTCGATATAGTCGAGCACGCGCTTCATCTGGCCTGCCGAGATCAACGGACCCATGGCGGTGGCGCTGTCCTTCGGATCGCCCAGCCGGATCATGTTGGCCCGTGCGGCCAGCCGCTCCACCACCTCGTCATGGATCTTTTCGTGGACGAGGATCCGCGATCCGGCCGAGCAGACTTGGCCCGCGTTGAAGAAGATGCCGGAGCCCGCGGCCTTGACCGCCGCATCGAGGTCGGCGTCCGGGAAGATGATGTTGGCCGACTTGCCGCCAAGCTCCAGGGTGACGCGCTTCAGGTTGCCCGCCGCGCTGCGCAGGATCTGCCGCCCGACGCCCGGCGAGCCGGTGAACGTCACCTTGTCGACATCGGGATGATCGACCAGCGCCTGGCCCGCCGTCTTGCCGAAGCCCGGCACGACATTGAGCACGCCGGGCGGAAACCCGGCTTCCAGCGCCAGTTCGCCGATCCGCAAGGCCGTCAAGGGCGTGAGCTCGGCCGGCTTCAGCACCACCGTGCAGCCGCACGCCAGGGCCGGCGCGATCTTCCACATGCCGATCATCAGCGGGAAGTTCCACGGCACGATGGCTGCGACGACGCCCATGGGCTCGCGCACGGTATAGGTGAGCGCATCCGGCCGCGCCGGGATGACCTGGCCGTTTATCTTGTCGGCCCAGCCGGCGTAGTAGGCCAGGGTGTCGAGGACGGCCGGCAGATCCTGCCGGCGAATGGCCGAGACGGGCTTGCCTGAGTCCAAGCTCTCCAGCTCGACCAGCTTGTCGATGTTCTGCCGAATGAGGTCGGGCAGCCGCAGCAGCGCGTGGCCGCGATCGGCGGCGCGCATATGGCCCCACGCGCCTTCGAACGCCGCTCGTGCGGAGCGTACGGCGGCATCGATATCGGCGGCGTCGGCTTCCGCCACTCGGGCGATGACCTGCTCTGTCGCCGGGTTCAAGGTGTCGAAATAGCGGCCGGACAGGGCCGGCACTCGCTTGCCATCGATCAGAAGATCCTGGATCTGGGATTGGACATCAAAGGGCATCGATCAACTCCAATATATGCAATAATCTGCATATATTCTTTATGGTTCGCGCTTTCTCTCACGCTATATGGCTATTTATCGGCCCAAGGGAATATGATCGTTAGCACCTATATGCGGCTGACTTTATGCATATGGATGCATATTTGAGGAGAGGCCACCCTGATCCGCGTCGACATTGAACCGGTGTGGCGTTTCAGGCGGGATGCCGAGCCGCAGTCCATCCTGATCATGCTGGATTTCCTGAACGACATCCGCGTGACCGGAAAGATCAGCCAGGCCGCCGATCGCGCGCATGTGTCCTACCGGCACGCCTGGAATCTAATCGAGAAGTGGTCCGGTTTTTTTCAGGCGCCCCTGGTCGTGCGCAAGCAGGGCCGCGGCACGAGCCTGACTCCCTTCGGCGCCAAGCTGGTCTGGGCAGGACAACGGCTGCAGGCGCGCCTGGGGCCGCAGCTCCAGAATCTTTCCCAGGAGCTGGAAACCGAGATCAACCAGTTCCTGCCGCATGGTCCGTCGATCATCCGCGTCCATGCGAGCCACGGCTTCGCGGTCTCGAAGCTCCGCGAGTTGCTGAGCCGCGAAGCCGATATCGGCGTCGACCTGCGCTACGTCAGCAACCAGAACTCGCTGGCGTCGCTGGCGCATGACGGGTGCGACCTGGCGGGCATGCATCTGCCGCAGGGCGAGCTGCGCCAGCGGAGCATCGCCGCCTCCAAGGGCTGGCTGACGCCGAGCGTTCATCGGGTCATCAGTTTCGTGACCCGCGAGATGGGCTTGATGGTCAAACGCGGCAACCCGCTTGGCATAACGACGCTCGAGCGCCTCCTCGATCCCGCCGTTCGCTTCGTCAATCGCGACCCCGATTCCGGCACGCGCCTGCTCTTCGAGCAGCTCCTGGCGCAGCACAAGCTCGATGGGCCCGGCATCAACGGCTACGAGCAGGTCGAATTCACCCATGCCGCCGTCGCCGCCTATGTCGCCAGCGACATGGCGGACGTCACTTTCGGCGTCGAGGCCGCGGCCCGGCAGTTCGAGCTCGATTTCGTGCCGCTGGTCACCGAGGACTATTTCTTCGTCTGCCGCAAGCAGCTCCTGGAGCTCGAGGCGATGAAGCGCGTCCTGTCGATCATGCGCGGCGAGGAATTCCAGACGGCCATTTCGCAGCTGCCGGGCTACCGGACCAAGGACGCCGGCTCGGTCAAGACCGTGGGCGAGGTGTTCCGGCAGTCCGAATAATCCGCTGCTCAGCTCACGCGCGCGTCTTTCACGGCGGCATCGATCCGCTCGATCAGGCCGCGCGGCAAGGGGCCGGCCTCGGCGGCCGCGACGCACTCGGCCAGCTCCTGGCGGTTCTTCACGCCGAGAACCAGCGTGTCGATGTCGAGCGACAGCGCGTAGCGGTGGGCGATCACCGCGGGATTGGCGCCGAGCTCGGCGCAGATTTGCCGGAAGGGTGCGGCAATCCGGTAGTCGCGCATCTCGGCATGGTCGGCGGGCAGCGGCCGATCGATCGCGGCAGTGAGCCCGCCCGCCTGGACGGCGCGAATGCCCATCACGCCCACCTGGCTGGCGCGCGCTGCCGCGATCACCGCGCGCGGCTTTGCCGGACCGTCGAAGAACTTCAGGCCGCCGGGCGAATCGAGCAGGTTGGCGATGCATTGCACGGCGGCCGGCGCCGGGCGCTCGCCCAGCACCTTGATGATCGTGTCGGGATGGCCGATGCCGGTCAGCCCCCAGGCGCCGATCAGGCCCTCGGCTACGAAGCGCTCGAAGAGCGGCCGCACGCGGTCGACGAAGGTCGCATAGGGTGTCATGCGGACGGCGGCGTCGGGCCCGGCGCGGTCGACGAAGCTCTCGTCCGGGACGACATTGGAATGCAGGAAGAACAGGTCGAGCCGCGGCAGCCGCAGGCGCTGCAGGCTCGCTTCGATGGACTGCCGCAACAGCGCTTCGATGCGCTCGGGTGGCGCATTGCCCAGGTTGCACTTGCTGGTGACGCGGATGCCGGCCGGCAATCGCCCGCCGAAGGCCTCGCCGACGACCAGCTCGGCCTTGCCGTCGCCGTAGCGCGGCGCGAGGTCGAGCAAGGTGATGCCCGCCGTCACCGCCGCATGAACGGTCGCGATGCATTCCTCGACCGTCGTCTCGCCCCACAGCATGCCGAGGCCGCCGCCGCCCAGCGTGAGCGTCGAGACCGGCGGGAGTGGACCGAAGGCGTGCTGCTGCATATCGCGGCCCATCCTAGCGGTCGGCGTCGACCGACCGCCAGCCATGGGTGATCTCATCCAGCTTCGTCTTGAGATCGCGCGGCAGCGCGCCGTGCTCGGCGGCGGCCAGGCTGTCGGCCAGTTGCTCGGGCCGGCTGGCGCCGACGATCGGTGCGGTGATCGCAGGATGGGACAGCACCCAGCGCATCGCCAGGGTGGCCATGTTCATGCCCGCTTCCTTGGCCACCTGGCGCAGGGCGTCGATGGTCTCGAACTCGCGGTCGTGCCAGTAGCGGGCCTGGTAGCGGGCACCCGCGGTGCCGAGCTGGAAGCGCGAACCTTCCGGCGGCGGCGCCTTGCGGTCGTGCTTGCCGGTGAGCAGGCCGCCGGCCAATGGATTGTAGGGGATCACCGCAATCGCCTCCTCCGCGCAGAGCGGCAGCAGGTCGCGTTCGAAGCTGCGAAACAGGAGATTGTAGCGCGGCTGGACGGACTCGATGCGGCCGATGTTCTTCACCTCGCTGCGGCCCAGCGCGCGGGCGACCTTGTAGGCCGGCCAGTTGGAGACGCCCGCGTAGCGCGCTTTTCCCGAGCGCACGACCGTGTCGAGCGCCTCCAGCGCCTCGTCGATCGGCGTGTGCTGGTCGTAGCCGTGCAGCTGGTAGAGATCGACGTAGTCCGTGCCGAGGCGCCGCAGCGAGGCGTCGATCGCGTCGAGGATGTGCTTGCGCGACATGCCCAGATCCCAGGGCTTCGGTCCCATCTGGCCGACGCACTTGGTGGCGACGATGAACTGGTGACGCTTGCCCTTGAGCCAGTCGCCGACGATCTGTTCGGTCCGCCCCGCGGTATTGTGACCGCCGCCCAGGGGATAGACGTCGGCGGCGTCGAGGAAGTCGATCCCGCCGGCTGCGGCGGCATCCATGATGGCGTTGCTTTGGGCCACGTCGCATTGCAGGCCGAACGTCATCGTCCCGAGGCACAGCTTTGAAACGCGCAGGCCGGTGCGGCCCAGTTTGGTGTGGTGCATTATTTCTCCGGAACCGGCGTTATCTCCAAGTGAAAATAACGAGACGCCCGGCTTCTCACAAGCTCCGCTCGAGGTGCCGCCTGCGCAGCGCCGCCGCGAACCAGAACGCCAGCGCCGGCAGCACGACGGCGGCCGCCCAGAACACCGGCGGCGCGCCCCAGCGGTCGACGATGGGGGCGGCGATGGGAACGCCGATCGCCTGGCCGATAAAGAGGCAGAGAGCGAACAGCGCCATGCCCGCGCCGCGCGCCTCGGGCGCCATCTGCGTGCCGTTGGTCTGCAGGGTATTGTGGAACATGTAGAACGAGATGCCGGAGAGCACGATGGCTGCGAACTCGACCTCGGCGGTGGGCGCGATTGCCATCAGGGCGAAGGCGATGCCGAGGCCGCTGCCGCCCCAGGTGCAGAGCCCGCGTTCGCCCAGCAGTCGCACCAGATGGTGCGCCACCATGACATAGAGGAAGCCGCCGCCGCCGAACGCGGCGACGGCGAGCCCGATCGCGGCAAAGCCCAGGCCGAAGCGCTGGTGCAGGTCGGTGCTGACGAAGGTGAAGGCGCCCCAGAACATGCCACCCTCCAGCGCCACCACCAGGATCACGGTGAGAGCCCAGCGCCGGCGCAGCACCGCCAGCATCTGGCCGATCATCGAGCCGCCGGCGCGTTTCTCGGGCCGGGCAACGTCGGGCCGCGCACGCATGACGCCGAACAGCGCAACGCCGGCGCCGATGTAGATGGCGGCCAGCACCCAGAAGACCGAGCGCCAGCCCAGCCAGTCACCGATCGCGCCGCCCAGCGCCGCGCCCGTCATCAGGCCCAGCGTCTGGCCGCTCAGGAAGCGGGCCAGCGTCGCCTGGCGGCGCTCATAGCTCACATTGTCGCCGACCCAGGCGATGGCGAGCGGG
>Ga0193726_1001439_pt1 | contig 18731 bp, 17 predicted proteins | sample H2c1metaG_FD_144928 | JGI IMG/M metagenome (GOLD analysis project Ga0193726, IMG submission 144928) | Soil microbial communities from a riparian zone of the East river system, Colorado, United States - H2c1 | ecosystem: Environmental > Terrestrial > Soil > Riparian zone | place: USA: East River... | reverse complement strand
CGTTTTGCCGACGTGCGGGGCCAGATCTTGCCTAAACTCTGGCCACTTTTCTGGATGCCCGGCGACGGACATTCAGACGTCAGCCGAATTCCGCGTACAGAAATTGACTTTCATACTAGTGACGGCACCAATCGCATTCTTGGCGTGTCAGTTTCCGCCCTCAGGACGCGCGAGAAAACGGATAGCGGATACGTTTTCAACTTTCAGGATCTGACGGAACTGCGCCGGCTGGAGACGGAAGTTGAAACCAAGGATCGCATGGCCGCGTTGGGCCGTCTTTCGGCTGCAATCGCGCATGAAATTCGCCAGCCGCTAACGGCCATCGCCGGAGCGGTGAAAGAGCTCGCTCGCCTCGTTCCGCTCGAAGAAGACGAAAAACATTTGGTCGGAATTGTCAGTAGGGAATCGGAGCGTCTGAATCAAATCATCACCGAATTTCTGAATTATTCGCGCGAAAAAACTTATGAATTCGCAGACGCCGACATCACCGCTCTACTGGATGAAACTCTCACGCTTCTCGAGCGCCATCCTTCGATGGACGGAAAATTTCTGATCGACAAAAGTTTCACGGCGCGTCCGGTACACGCGCGTGTGGACGCCAACCGCATCAAGCAAGTGTTCTGGAATTTCTGCGATAACGCATTGCGTGCCATGCCCCAGGGCGGCACCCTCGCCGTTCGTCTGGACGTGAACGGCGCATTCGTTCGCATCAGCTTCCGCGATACTGGCATGGGCATGGACGCCAAACACCGCCGTAAAATATTTGAACCATTGCAATCCGGCTTCGTCGGCGGCACAGGTCTCGGCCTGGCAATCGTCTATCAGATTGTGCAGGCGCACAACGGGCACATCATCGTATCCTCGGAAAAGGATAAAGGCGCCGAGTTTACAGTTGAGCTTCCCATCGCCGCCTGAAATGGTCCGTAAGTAGTTTAAGTTTGCGCCGGATCATCCGGCAAGAAAGCGGTACATGGCTCATCTCTTAGTGGTCGACGACGAGCGTTCCATCTGCGAGCTTCTGGAAATTACTTTCCGGAAGGAAGGGCATCGCGTGGAGGTTGCTTCCAACGTCGAGGCTGCCAAGCGAAAACTTGAAACCGCAATATTCGATATTGTGATTTCCGATATTCGGATGCCGGGTGCCACCGGCGTAGACCTTCTGAAATTTACGAAGGAGGTGGCGCCCTCCACTGTGTTCATCCTCATCACCGGAGTGCCTACCGTCGAAACCGCGATTTCCGCCATTAACGCCGGGGCCGACCGCTACGTTATCAAGGATCACGATCTTGTCGACCAGCTCCGTCGCGCCGTGCGCGAAGTGGACGAAACGCTGAAGCTAAAAAAGGAAGCCGGCTACCTGCGGCGTGAACTGCACCGCCTTACCGGGCAGGAAAATATTATCGGTCAGAGTCCGCAATTGCGCGCCATCTTCGACATGATCCGCTCCGTCGGGCCGCAATCGAGCCGAGTTCTGATCACCGGTGAAAGTGGTACGGGTAAGGAACTCGTTGCGCGCGCCATTCACGAAAATAGCCAGCGCAAGGATCGCCCGTTCGTCACAATTGATTGCGGCGCGTTTCCTGAAACTTTGCTTGAGTCTGAATTGTTCGGATATGTGAAAGGCGCATTCACGGGCGCAAACGATAATCGCCAAGGACTGTTTGCGGCGGCAGATGGCGGAACGCTGTTCATGGATGAGATTGGCAACATGCCCCTGAGCATGCAAGTAAAACTGTATCGCGTTTTGCAGGAAGGGAAGATTCGTCCACTGGGAAGCACGCAAGAAACTGAAGTGGACGTCCGCATCATTGCCGCAACGAATAAAAACCTGGAAAAGGAAATCGCCGAAGGCCGCTTCCGAGACGATTTGTTTTATCGGCTCAGCGTGATTCCCATGCATCTTCCTGCACTCCGGGAACGCCGCGACGATATCCCGCTGCTCGTGAGGGCATTTCTCGATCGCCTGCGAAAGTCGATGAACAAAACGGTGGAAGGAATTGAGCCTGAAGCTATGCGCCTGCTCGAAGCTTACGATTGGCCCGGCAACGTTCGCGAGTTGGAAAATACAATGGAGCGCTGCGTTGCGCTGGAAACCGGTCTCCGGGTGGGCGTAAATGTGCTGCCCGAGAAGATCACTCAAGGAGTGCGCCCTCCGGCAGTTCAAGTATCGCCGAACGGACGTCACGTGATTCCGGAAGGTGGTATTGATTTGGAAAAACAAATCCAGGATATGGAGCAGGCTTACATCGAGGAGGCTCTAAGGATTTCCGACGGAGTTGGAACTCGTGCTGCCGAGCTGCTTAGAATGACCTACCGTTCGTTCCGCCATTATTCCAAGAAGTACAACCTTTGAACTTCCCACGAAGCATTCTGCGCTAAGTATCACTCACCGATCGTCCCACCAAGCCCGCGCTTTAGAACGATCTCGCCCGGTTAAACACTCCAAAATTGTGAAAGGGTCAATAAATTCAGGAGAGCGGAGTCTCGGTGATATTGCGGTTCGATCCCATCACCCTGCTGGGCACACTCGCATTGCGGCTTCTCTGAATCAAAACCCGCACTGGATACGCCAGAGCAAAAATCGCCAGGACTACCATGACCGGATCGATTGGATGCCGGTACCGCAGCGAACTGTGGGTAACGTAATACACGATTGGATAGATCAGCGGGAAAGTCGCAAGCGGAAAGGCGTACTCGTTTTTTTCCCGATACAAAAACAGCACTCCCAATAAACTCAGAAGCGACAAGGAAATATTTGATGCCAAAAAGCTGCGGTTTACCAACGACAATTTGCTCCACCTGTCTTGCAATGGTTCCCAGGTTCCCATCCAATTGTCCGCGAAACGCCGCCAGAAAAAGCGCAATGTATCCCGCGGATGGCCTTCCATGAACTGGATTGCTTCACTCTGTTTCTGCCGCATGTATTCAATTTCGCCCAGCTTTGCAAATTTCTCACGCTCCGGAGCGTAATCGTTCGGATGCAAGTCTGGAGACCAGGTGTCGGGAACTCGATCGTTGTTTCCGAGCCACAATTCCAAGCCAAAATTCGAGCGGAACACAATCACCTGGTGAAAGACCACATAATTCCTGACAGTCCACGGCACGCATACAATGCCCAGGAAAATAAGCGCCACGGCCGGAAGCTTCAACCATGTCTGCCGCCCAGGGACTTTCTTGCGCACGCGCAACGCCAGCCACATGAATAGAAATGGCGCCAGGGCGAAAATTGCCGCGTTCACCATCAGCCCTGCGCCCCACAGTAGCCCGTATCCGATCCAATCCTTAACGCGCTTGGAGTCCCCGATTGCCATGGTTGCCCACAGAATCAGCGCAGCTGCGAGCGCCGCAAGTGAAGTGTCCCAAATCCACAGGAACGACATAAGAACCGCGTTCGGGAAGATTGCCCAATACCAGGCTGCGCAGGCTCCGACCGCTGTTCCCGCCAGGCGCTTACCGATATAAAAGATTGGTATGCACGTCAACGCCGAAAAAATGTCATTGAGCGTAACAATCGCCATCAGGGATCTGTACGTGTATACGCCGCAAATTTTAAACACGCCGGCCAGCAGATAGGGATATACGGGCGTCAGCCAAATGGTGGGGCCGGTCTCAACGGAGAGTGGAGAACTGAATCCTTTTCCTTCGGCGATTGATTGCGCGATTCTTCCCGTTTCATAACCGAACGGGATATTGGTGACTACAGGAACGCGTGAGTAATGTTGCACGGCCCAAAAAGCCAGAATGCGGATCGCGAAGGCAATCACGACCATCAAGGAAATCGATGTTGAAGTGCGTTTTAGTAAATTCATCAGATATCAGTAACGTTCAAAAGAAAGTACAAATCTCACGATTGCCTATCTGGACTTATGACGATCTCGCTTCACATCCTATCGGAGTGATCGTTCAGGTGACAATAGTTCAGACTGGTTTTACGCAGCCTACTTGCCCAGTTAATTACAGGCCCCGTCTACCGGAGTTGAATTTTCACGTCGTCGCACGGCGCACAAATGAATTTCGTCACGCGCTATCTCAAAGCAGAAATCCGTCCATTCTCAAGCGTTTTGGCCCTCGCGATCACCTCGACAACCCCTGCCACTAAATGGCGATGTCGACATTTAATGGCATCAGGAAATGACAGATTGCGGCAGGCAAATAAATTATGTTGCACGCCCGACATTGGGAGAATTCAGCGGCGAGCCGTAAGCTGCTGATAATAAGCATGTTAATGGGAATTCGCCCATCGTGCTGACTAGCGCGCTCATTGGCCACAGTCTTGCATTCCATGTATGCAGAATCCCGGCAGGTCCACCATTCGGGTACGTCCAACAGTTTCGGAGGAGAAGATTGAATGCGTAATAAACAGAAGGGTTTTTCACTTATCGAGCTTTTGATCGTCGTGGCGATCATCCTGATCATCGCGGCCATCGCAATCCCGAATTTGCTTCGCGCACGCATCGCGGCGAACGAAGCCTCAGCGGTTAGCTCGCTTCGCACCATGAACACTGCTTGCATTACCTACAACACCAGCTTCAATGCGTATCCGACTGCTCTGACGAATCTTGCTCCGGTTGCTTCCGGCGCAACTCCGACCAGCACGTCCGCGGACTTACTTGACGCGACGTTGACGACTTCACCGTTCCAGAAGAGCGGTTATACGTTTGCCCTGACGTCTGCGACGCCTGGCGTGGTGTATGCAATCACTGCAACTCCGATGAACATCAACACGACCGGCGTCCGACAATTCTTTACCAACGAGTCCGGCGTGATTCACTACGCCATCGGCGCAGCGGCAACAGCAACCAGTTCACCCCTGTAAGGCTCAGTCCCCAATCGCGACAGAAAGACGGAGGCCACAGGCCTCCGTCTTTTTTTGTTCTGCACACACTTTCCGAGCCACGAAATAATCCACTCGTTCTAGGAAGTCGACTAAATCCACTCCGCGCTACCCCTCCTCTTGCCCTAGGCGATGCCAGGCCCGGTCAGATTCAATGTTCCCGCCATGGTGCACCGCGTAGGTACATGTCATCACGGATACTCTCGAAACAACCCCGCCCAATCCCGTGCTGTTTGAGTTCCCGCAATCATCTCGATCAACCCTGCCACTAATTGGCAAGGTCGACAGTTTACGGCATCTGGAAATGACAAAATGCGGCAGGATTTGTGAACCGCGTTGATTACTTCGGATTGCGTAAGCCGGAATTGTGTCCGTAAAGTACTGATAGCGAACGAGTTAAGCTGATTGCGCCCTATCAGTAACAGTTGCATACCAGATTGGCATCAGCCTTGCATTATACCTTGCCGTACCCCGGTAGGCTAAAACAACTTGCGAGGAGAAAATTGAATGCGTAACAAACAGAAGGGCTTTTCACTTATCGAACTTTTGATCGTGGTCGCAATCATTCTGATCATTGCTGCGATCGCAATCCCGAACTTGCTCCGTGCCCGCATCGCGGCAAACGAAGCTTCAGCAGTTAGCTCGCTTCGCACCATGAACACCGCTTGCATCACTTTCAACACGAGCTACGGCGTTTACCCGTCGGCATTGACCAACCTTGCTCCGGTGGCTTCCGGCGCGACCCCGAGCAGCACGTCGGCCGACTTGCTTGACGCGACGTTGACGACCTCACCGTTCCAGAAGAGCGGTTACACCTTTGCCTTGACGTCTGCGACGCCGGGTGTGGTGTATGCAATCACCGCGATTCCGATGAACGTGAATACGACTGGCGTCCGCCAATTCTTCACACAACAGGACGGCGTTATTCACTACGCGATCGGCCAGGCAGCGACGGCAACCGATACACCCCTGTAAATCTCAATCCCCCCAAAGCGACAGCAGGCGGAGGCCAAAAGCCTCCGCCTTTTTTTATTTGCGAGAAGAGTTTTTGCGAAGAATTACTTGGCGAGCTTGAGTTTACTCACGACCGCTTTCGCGTCCCGCCCCAGCGGATTCGTGCCCGGATCGCTTCGCTCCCCAAGATCAAATTCGCGGAGTGCATCTGCCACGCGGCCGGTTGCGCCATAAAGAAGAACCAATTCGTAGTGGGCGTGAGAATCAAATGAATCGATTTCCGCAGCTTGACGGTAGCAATTTTCCGCCACTCCAGTCTCACCATTACCAACTGCGATGTCGCCCAACGCGTCAAGCGCCTCGGCGTTTGGCTGTGCCGCTACCGAAAGCAGATACTGACTCTTGGCTTCCTGTATCCGGCCAGTCGCCTGGTAAAATGCTCCGAAACTATTATGCGCGTTGGAATCAAGCGGAGAACAATCAATCGCAGCTTGAAATTCTATTTGGGCCTCGTCATTTCGATTTAATCCTTGGAACGCCTCCGCCAGATTCAAATGGGCGTCGGAAAATTCAGGCCGCAAATTCAATGCGTGTCGTAAGTCAGGAATTGCCTCCGTATAATGTTTCGCCGCTACGGAAGCCATTCCGAGGTTATTCAGAGCCCAAAAATTATCCGGATCCTTTGCGAGAGAAACTTTCCATTGCTGAATCGCGCCGGTGTGATCGAGAACAGACCAGTATGCGAAACCTAAGTCAGAGCGGAGGTTTGCATTGTCAGGATTCTGCTCGACCCCGTCCTTAAAGAAAGTCAGATCGTTGTACCAGACCGCGTTACGCTTTACGATTTTCACCGCGGAAAGCGTGAGCGCCACCCGGGCCCATACGAACGGTCTTATTAACTTTGCGTCCCACAGGGCAAGCAGACCGATGCTTGCCAGCCAGCAAAAGCCCATCGAAGGCACGTACAGATAGCGCTCAGCAAACACGTTTCCAGGCATCCAGCGCGCATTCAGAGCTAGCCCCAACGTTGCTACTGTCCAGAAAAGTGGAAGCACCAGAAGCCGGTTTCGTCTCCAAAGCATTTGAGCCAGAAATCCAAGTCCCAGTATCCACGCGACTCCAATCAAAAAAGCCGGATCATGAAAACTCGTGACGGGAGTGAACAAATAGAACATCTTCAGTGTCTCCGGCCATATAAGTTTATTCATGTACTGTCCGAACAACGAAACAGCGGACAACAGGGCGCTGAGCCAGGAAAGTCTCGGATGCAGGAGCTTCGGAACGAGTCCGCCGATCAGAGCTACGCGCGCGGCAAGGTAAACTCCGGTCGCCAAAAAAAGTGGGCCGTATCTTCCTAGTTTTTCTTTCCAGTTTGTCTGGTGACGGTCAGCGCGAAGCGCATATTCGTAAAATAAAGCGATGACAGGAAATGCTACAGCCGGCTCTTTTGAAAATAAAGCGAGGAGAAAAGCGCCATTCATGGCAATCGGAGTCCACCACCGATTCCGCTCCGCTTCGCCGAGATCCAGGTAGAACCAGAAGGCAATCAGTAGGAAAGCCGCGAGTTGAAGATCGGGCACCGCCGCCACCCACGCTACGGCCTCTGTGTGAACCGGGTGTAACGCGAAAAGTAGGGCGGTTACAAACGCAATTGGTTTGGAGTTAAATAACCTGCGCGTTACAGCGTATAGGAGAATCACGACCGTCGCATGCGTAAGCACATTCGCCAAATGAAAAACGTACGCCAGCGGACCGTAAATCTTGTACAGAACCAGATATTCCACGCTCATCAAAGGCCGGTAGTAGTTGGTCGGAACTCTCGCATACTTGAATGACCACACAGGTGTAGTAAGGATTTGTTTCAAGTAACGGAAGCTGCGCAGGTATGGATTTTGAACGATCTGCGAACCGTCGTCGTAGACGAATGAATCCCACAGCGTGCTCAGGTAGGGAAGCACACAAAGAACAAATAGAAATGCATAAATGTAGCCGTCGCGCCGGCTGCCGGCGTGTCCTGCGGGATCAGATGTCGGATTCGTCTGCACTCTTTGGATTTCCCCGCGCTCATTCTACTCACAGCCTCACGGGAAATCTGCGCACGTATTTCCCGAACGTGCGCAATGATAAAGACTAGCCAGTGAAAATCGTCCCCGTGCCCCGCCTCATTATTTTTTGTTGGAAGGGAGCGCCGGGTGCTGCTATACTCCCCCCGGAAAAGAACTCTGTAAGCCGGGCCGGGAACTGAGGGCTCGCCCTGGGCTTGTAATTATTTTTATGCCGGGGAGGATTTTGTGACCAATTTTGTAAATAGGCGTCAGCGTGGTTTTTCTCTTCTTGAACTTCTGATTGTCGTCGCGATTATTTTGATTATTACCACCGTCGCGATTCCGAATTTAATCCACACACGTATGACTGCGAATGAGGCTTCTGCGTTGAAGTCTCTGCAAGTGATGAATACTGCCTGCATTTCTTATCTCTCCACCTACGGCAGCTTCCCACATAACCAGTCCGATCTCGGTCCGCCGACGAACGGAACCATCAGTAAGACAGGCGCGGATATTCTCGGTTCCGACCTGGCGCCGGCCGCCAGCACCATCGTCAGCAAGAGTGGCTACATTTTCCGCTACACGGCAGGCCCTGCCAGTACGAGCGGCAACATAAACTCGTACACCATCACCGCCGATCCCGAACAGTTTAAAGACACCGGCGTGCAACGTTTCTACACAGATGAAAAAGGCGCCGTCACATTTACGACGGACAACACCGCGGCGACTCCGGCCAGCACGCTCGTAAAATAAGCATTTCGTCTAACTCATCTCGGCCGGGCAACACGCGTGCGCGAATCTGTTACTCTAGCCGCATGCGCAAGTTCGTCCCGGCCATCTGCATAACAATCTTCGCGCTCACAGTGTTCGTGATGTTCCCAACCGCCACTGCGCCGCACCAGAATCCACATCCAAATGTTCAAGACGTAGTAAAGACTGTCGAAGCGCGCTACCATTCCTCGCACACTCTCAAAGCAATTTTTCTTGAGCGCTACAACGAAGGCCGCCACACCGCGCGCGTTGAATCCGGAACCGCATACTTTTCTCGGCCGGGCCGTATGCGCTGGGAATATGAATCGCCTGAACAAAAACTTTTCCTCACCGACGGAAAAACCACTTGGTTCTACGTTCCAGCCGATCACACTGTCTCTCGCATCAGCATGAAAGAAAGTAGCGACTGGCGCACGCCTCTTTCACTTTTGACAGGCAAGGCCAGCTTGAATCGCTACTGCAAGCGTATCGACTTCGGCGATCCGCCGCATGACACACCCGGCAACGTCACGCTCCGATGCGTGCCGATCGGCTCGCCCGATGCAAATAAGCCAGATAATAAAATCAGCGCCGACCAAGCTCTGTCACCGGACGCAGGCGGACAAATCCAACTCGTCATTCTCGAAGTCGATCCCCAAACCGGATGGCTCGCCAGCGTCACAATTCGCCAGGCCGGCGGCATTCAGATGGAGTACAGCTTCGGCAAGTGGGAAGGGAATTTAGAAGTTCCGGAGACCATGTTCCACTTCGTTGCTCCGAAAGGGGTTGCGATTGTCGAAGGCGATAGCGCCACGCAGCACTGAACCTTTTTCCGGCATCTAAGTCTTATAGCAGAGGGCGTGCCAGCGGTCGCCTCAGCGGCTGCTGGGCATGTACCCTTCGGCGCAACATTGGTGGGCCTCGCGCTGCGTGGGCCCCTCGCTTGAGGTAAACTAATTACGTGGCGGAGTTTGTTTGCAAAGTCGCTGACGCGACAGGACGCGTATTTTCCCAGGTTGAGGCCGCTCAATCAATTGATGAGGCGCGCCAAAAGCTGGCTGACCGCGGCCTATACGTGTATTCCGTCAAATCGCAGGGCGGCGTCCTTGGCGCTTTCTTCCAACGCAAGCACGGCAAAACTGTCGGCGGCTCTGACTTCCTAATTTTCAACCAGCAGTTCAACACGCTAATTAAAGCCGGCCTTCCAATTCTGAAAGCGCTCGACCTGCTTTCCGATCGCGTCGCCGCCCCCAAACTTCGTCCGATGCTCAGCGACGTTCGCCAGCGCGTGCGTGACGGTGCGTTGCTTTCAGAAGCTCTGGCTGAGCAGGGTGGTTTTCCGAAGGTTTACACCACCTCCGTGCTCGCCGGCGAAAAGAGCGGCAACCTTTCCGGCGTTCTCGAGTACTACATTACCTACCAGCGCGTCACCACCGGACTTCGCAAGAAATTAATTGCCGCGCTGATTTATCCGATCATTCTCGTAATCGCTGCTATCTCAATTGTCAGCTATATCGTGGCATACGTGATTCCGCAGTTTGCCCGGCTGTACGCCGATATGAATATCAAGCTGCCGCTGACCACGCGAATTCTGATTACCGTCACCGTTGAATTCCGCCCGTATTTATTATTGGGAATGGGAACAATTATTGCCGCCGCTATTGGAATTTATTTTTGGTCTCGCACAGAAGCCGGTTCGCTTGTACGTGAAACTGAAGCTCCCTGTCGTTGGCGATATCTGGATCAAATTTCAAGTCGCGCAATTTGTGCGCACCCTTTCAACATTGCTCACTGGCGGAACTCCACTTGTCCAAGCGCTGGACACCGGAGCCGAATCCGTCACCAGCCGTCTCGTCGGTGACGCAGTCCGCGAAGCCTCGCGCCTGGTAAAAGAGGGCCAGTCATTGCACAACGGAATGAAAGCCACTGGCATCGTTCCAGACCTTGCGCTGGAGATGATTGAAGTCGGTGAAGCCAGCGGCGCGCTGCCAGCTATGTTGACGAGCGTCGCGGAATTTTACGAAGAAGAAGTGAATCTCCGCCTTACAACTCTGATTGCCATCGTGGAACCTGTAATTCTGCTGTTCATGGCCGTCGTGGTACTGTTTATATTGTTGGCGCTTTATTTGCCGATTTTCAGTTTCTCGCTTGGCACCAATGCCGGGTAATAAACTATGAGCCACGCAAATCACGTTGCCGGCGCACCAATCCTCACCGACGAACTCGGCGAGCAGGAACGCTCGCGCCGTCTGGCCGAACGCTACCGCTGCACGTTCGTCGATCTGCGCGAACTGCACATCGATCCCGAACTGTTCCGCAGCATTCCCGCGGAATTAATGTTCCGTTTCAATTTCGTACCCATCGAATCCCGTGAAAATTCTCTAGTCATCGCCGTCGCCGATCCGGCACAAGTTCTGCTCAGCGATGAACTCAGCCTGCTCATCGGCAAGAAACTTGTCTTGAACGTCGCTACGCCTTCCCAAATTAGCGACCTCCTAAAGCGCACCGAACAATCTCAGCGCGTTCTCGAACAAGCCACCGAAGCCTTCACGCTGCAAGTCGTAGCCGGTGAAGAAGATGAAGATACAATTTCCGCGGATCGCCTCACCAGTGAAAGCGGAATCAGCCCAGTCGTCCGCCTGGTGGACACAATTATTTTCACGGCGCTCGAACGCCGCGCCAGTGACATCCACATTGAAGCGCGCGACATCGAAGTCGTAGTGAAATATCGAATTGACGGCGTGTTGCAATACGCGATGACGCCCATCGCCAAGGAATGGCATTCCACAATTCTTTCCAGAATTAAAGTCATGAGCGATTTGGATATCGCCGAGCGCCGCGTTCCGCAGGACGGCCGTTTCCGCGTCCGTTACAAGAGCCGCAGCGTCGACTTCCGCGTTTCCATCATGCCCAGTATCAATGGCGAAGACGCCGTTCTCCGCGTGCTTGACAAAGAAACGCTCTCAGAAAAATTTCATAATCTAACGCTCGATGTCGTTGGCTTCGATTCCGAAGATTTGCGAAAACTGCGCCGCTATATTCGCGAGCCCTACGGCATGGTGCTCGTCACCGGACCAACTGGCTCCGGCAAAACCACCACGCTCTACGCCGCCATCAATGAAATTAAAACTGACGAAGATAAAATCATCACCATCGAAGATCCCGTCGAATATCAAGTGCGCGGCATCACCCAAATTCCTGTAAACGAAAAGAAGGGCCTAACATTCGCTCGCGGATTGCGCTCAATTTTGCGCCACGATCCCGACAAAATCATGGTCGGCGAAATTCGTGACGAAGAAACCGCGCAAATCGCTATTCAGTCCGCGCTCACCGGTCACCTGGTTTTCACAACTGTCCACGCCAATAACGTGACCGACGTTATCGGCCGCTTCATCAACATGGGCGTTGAACCATACAATTTCGTTTCCGCGCTGAATTGTATTCTCGCGCAACGCTTGGTCCGCGTCGTCTGCGAACATTGCAAGAAAATGGCCAAGCCGACGGTAGAAGAAATGAAAGCGTCAGCGCTTGACCCAGCTCTCTGGTCGCAAGTGATGCTAGCTAGCGGCACTGGATGCTTGGAATGCGCCGGCAGCGGATATCATGGACGCGCCGCAATTTCCGAATTGCTCGATTTGACCGACACGATCCGCGAAATGATTATCAATCGCCGCCCAACTTCGGAAATTAAGCGCGCCGCAAAAGATTCCGGCATGACTTTCCTGCGCGACGCGGGCCTCGCCATGGTTCGCCGCGGCATTACAACTTTGAAGGAAATTAACAAGGTGACGTTCATTGAGTGAGCTGGGCGAATATCGGAAGGGAATTTACAGCAACGCGTTTGTGCGCAAAGTCGTGCGCCTGTTGGACGCGATGCCGCATCCTCTCGTGGCTTGCGAAATTTCCACACATCACGTCGCCGCCGCCCAGTGGAAACGCGGCACGTTTGGCCTCACAGATTTCGCCGTAGCGGAAATTCCCGCCGGCTCCGTAAAGCCTTCTGCCGTGGAAACAAATCTTGTGGACGCCGCCGCCGTGCGTCGGGCAGTCGAGAGCGTGTTTCAGCAAATTGGCGTGAAGAATCAGCCGATTACACTTTTGGTTCCGGACGAAGTGATTCGCGTTTTTGTTCTGCACTTCGATGTTTTTCCTCGCAACGCCGCGGACGCAATTCCCATGCTGCGCTGGCGCTTGAAGAAAAGCGTCCCGTTTGAAGCCGAAGAAACTTTGATTTCTTTTATGCGACAGTCGCCGCGGGAAGACGGCGTCGATATCGTCACCTCGCTCGCGCGTCTGCGCATCGTAAAGGAATATGAAAATCTTCTCGAATCTTCAGGCCTCACCGCCGGAGTTTTGATGAGTTCCACGCTGGCCACAATTCCTCTGCTGCACGACGATCGTCCGACAATGATGGCGCGTCTTTCCGGCACAACGCTGACCACCGTAATCGCGCGCGAAGGCGTGCTGTGCGGATATCGCTGCACCGATCTTTCCGCTGAATTGGACACGCTGAATCCACAAGTCCTGCTTGATGAAATATTTCCTGTCGCCACCTATTATCAGGATGCGTGGAGCGAAGGATTGAATTCCGTCCGCTTATCCGGCTTTGGTTCGCGTCTCGAAGAATTTCGCGCGCCGCTCGAATCCGAGCTTCAGTGCGAAGTCACCGGCCTTCTAAATTCAGCGCAGTCTGACGGCCGATTGAATTCTGATAATCAACGCCTCGCTGACAAAGATCTAGATACTTTGATTGGCTGGAGCATGAATCGCGGGGCGTAATTCCCCCCAAATAGTTCAACATGCGCATACGCCTAAATCTCGCTACATCGCCGCTGGAAAATGACCACCGGTTCGTCGTCGGAGCCGCTGTCATCGCGGCGATTGGGGTGATCGCGCTCTTCGGCCTTTCCTGGAAAGCGTATAACGTGCGCGCGGCCAATCAAGCGCGGCGCGCGGAAATCTCGTCGATTCAAGGCGAAGTCAGCTCGCTCAATGAGCGCCGCCAGAATTTGGAATCGTTTTTCAATAATACGAACATCCTGGAAGTTCGCGACCGCTCGGCATATTTGAACGCGTTGATTCAAGAGCGCAGTTTTCCGTGGACGCGGGTTTTCATGGACTTTGAATCCATCCTGCCCGAAGGCGTCCGCATTGTGAATATCGGCCCGCATCTTGTAGGCGGTCACATCGAGCTGCATATGAATGTCGGCGCCGTTTCTGATGACGCAAAATTGAAATTCCTTCGCGCGCTCGAAAAATCGAAATCGTTTTCTCACGTTGCGTTGCTGTCGGAAAGCCGTCCGCAACGCGCGAATGATCAGGATCACGTTTATCTCGATCTAACTACCTGGTACGCGGCAAACTGATTTATGGCCATTGGATCTAAATCGCGAAAGAACGCAATCCGAGTCATCATCGGATTAATTCTGCTCGCCGACGTGGTTCTCGTCGGTGTGAATTGGCAACTTTCCTCATCGCGCAGCGCGCCCGGCGACGAAGTTCGCGCTTTGCGGCGTCGGCGCGATTTGATGGCCGCCGATATTCGCCGCGTCGAAGCGATTCGTGCGCAGCTCCCCGGCGTTCAAACGGAAACCACTTCTTTCATGGATAAGGATCTCCGTCCTGCTGGCGATGGATATTCTTCCGTGGACGCCGATCTCGAAGCGCTCGCCAAGGATTCCGGCCTGCAAATCACATCCGCGCATTTCCGCCAGAAGGCAGTCGATAAGCGCGGCGTGGAAGAGGTCACAATCACCATTACCATGCAGGGCGCTTATCCCAGCCTGGTCAGTTTCATCAATGCCCTTGAACGTTCCAAGAGTTTTTATCTGCTTGATAGTCTTTCGCTCGATTCCAGCACCGAGGGCTTGCTGAAATTGAATCTCGAATTGCGGACGTATTTCCGCTCATGACAAAACGCGAACGATCGCTGGTCAGTGTCCTCGTCGCCCTCGCGGCAATATCGGGGCTGATCTATTATTTCAACAACCGCACAACCTCCAGCGCATCGTCAACCGTTTCCGTCGACGGAAATTACACGCCCATATCAGTCGAAAATCCTTCGCTGCGGTTGGATTTGCTCGAAGGTTTGCAGCACGTGGAATATAAGGGCAGCCATCGGAATATTTTCAGCGAAACTCCGCCGCCGCATGTTCCGACGCCGGAAGAAATTAAGAAAGCGGCTGCGAATGCGCCGCCCGTAATGCCGCCACAACCAGCGCCGCCTCCAGCGATCGTCGTGAACGTAAAGTTCTATGGCTACGTAGATGACGCACGCACCGGAGCCCGCCGCGCCTTCTTCACAAATGGAGAAGATATTTTCATCGCCGGAATCGGTGACATGTTGGAGAACCGTCTCCGCGTCACACGCATCGGAAATGACACAGTGGAATTGATGGAAGTTTCCTCATCACGCCGCACCACCATTCCGATTGAACAGGACGCGCATCCATGACCGCGCGCGATTCTAAACGCGTCCCGAAACCCGGCGAGCGCGGATACGCGCTCCTGATGGTGATTTTTCTAGCCGCCACGCTCATGATTTTCGCGGTGGTTGGATCGTTAAGTATTAAGACGGAAGGTCAGCGCCAAAAAGAAGAAGAATTAGCATGGCGCGGAAATCAGTATGTCCGCGCCATAAGATTTTTCTACAAAAAGAACGGCCGCTTCCCGAAGACAATCGACGAGCTGACCGCGACCCACACCGATCAACCAAACTTCATCCGCAAAGCATACAAAGATCCGATGAATAAGGCAGACGGCGCGTGGCGATTGATCTACGTTCTTCCGAACGGACAACTACAAGGCAGCGTGATGCACACCCAATTGCAGGGTGCCATGCCGATTGCCGGTCCGCTCGGCGGAAATCTCCCCGGTGGCAGCACAACACCCGGTGTCGGGGGTATAGGTGGCCAACCAACAATGGGTGGCACCGGAACGCAGCAACCGCCATCAACCACGCAACCGGGAACTCCCGGCCAATCCAGTTCATCAACCAGCGATTCAACAGTTTTCGGCGGAAGCATCATTGGCGTAGCCAGCAAAATTAAAACGCCGTCGCTGCGCGTTTACAAGCTCGGAACGTCCTACTACGAGTGGGAATTCCTCTGGGATCCAACAGCAGTCCCCGGCGCGATGCCCGGCACCCCCGGCGGGCCAACAACAGGCACGCCTCCGGGGACTCCAGCCGGCCCACCACAAACCGCTCCCGGCCTACCCGGCACCACCGGCCAGCCGCAAGGCTCCAGCAATAATTGATCCCGTTGTCGGAAATGGTATGTAGCCGGGAACGAGTCGGTCCGCGCTGGAATTGCGTCAGCAATGGTTTGTCTTAGGGTACGAGTTCTGATCACGCCGGGATCTAAACGGCCCTGCCCAAAAACTCGACTCGATGGACAGTGTCCCCAACGCAACGGTCATGCTAAGTTTGGGAGGCAATGGCGTCGGCGCCCTTGAATTGGCTCGTGTAGAGCTACCCTTGAGGGTAGCAGCCCTTGTATTTGAATCGCTTTTGATTGGATTTGTGTTCTTGGATCGGCCCGATCGGATAATGAACGGCCGCCACTCCAAAGATGCCCCCCTCTATGGTCGTGCTACGCAGGCGGGCATATCAGTATAAAAACAAACGACCTAGTAAGTCCTTTGTTTTCACACTGATGCTGAAAAGCCACCCTGTAAGTCCTTTGTTTTGATATTGATGCTCACAACAGGGGGGAGGGGGTATCCCCCTCAAAAAAGCTAGATAGCCCGCGCATTCCCAAAATGGGAATCGAATGACTACTGTTTCGTCTGCGGGGTTTTCTTCGACGCCGAAAACTGCACGCTCGGCGTGCCTGTGGGAACTGCGGAAGGTGATGTGCCCTGACCCACTCGCGTAGTAATTCGTCGAACATAATCCTGCGTCTCGCGGAATGGCGGAACGCCGCCATACTGAATCACGCGATCCGGCCCAGCATTGTAAGCAGCCAGTGCCAACGAAACGTTTCCTTCAAATCGATTCAACATTTGCTTCAGATAGGCTGCGCCCGCATCAATGTTCTGCGCGGGATCAAACGGATTTTTCACCAGCAATCGCGAAGAAGTTTGAGGCATCAACTGCATTAATCCCTGCGCATTTTTTCTGGAAACCGCGCGTGGATTAAAATTCGATTCCGCCGCCATCACATTCGCCAGCAGCAAGGGATCCAGTCCATATTTTTCAGCGGACACGCGAATCAATTCGGCATAAGGCCCGTTCAAAGCTATCACCGGTTTGGCAGATGGCTCAGCAACGAAAACTTCTTCTGGCTCAAAACGCAAAATATCTTCGGCTGCAACATCCACAGCTCCGCCAGCCAAATGCAAGCGCACCATCGCGCCGGAAACTTCGTACCCAGTAATATGAAAACGCGCGCCCGATCGCATCACCGCGTATTCCGCATGCGCAGCAGTCCCGGCAAATAAACAAATCGCCGCAAAGGCGAAAATGCGGGCCAACAAACGCGTCCGAATTTTTCCTTGAATTGTAAAATTACTCATGAAATCGGTTCCAACGCATACGCACAAATCGCCGCGGCAACGCCAGCTTCATCATTGCTCAAAGTTTCGCGCCAACCGCTGCGTTTTAATTCGGCTACACAGTTTCCCATAACCACGGGAACGCCCGCAAATTCGAGCATTTCCTGATCGTTCAAATTATCGCCAATGGCCATCACTTCTTCGCGCCGATATCCTTGCAGCGCTGCCCACTCAGCCAACGTCGCTCCCTTGGAAACGGCCGGGTGAACTACATCCGCCAAGGCAAAATTCCGCGCTTCATATTCCGTAATCGCCAACGCAAATTGATTCGCTCCCGGGATCGCACGTAACACTCGCGCCGCAGCTCGCACAGTTTCCACCGGACCTGTATACATCACCTGAATCGGATCCTCCGTAAGACAAGACTCCAGCGGCGAGCAAAAAGATATGTACTCTTTATTCCGCTCGTAATATCCACGCCGCGAATCGTCTGCGATATCCAGATGATCGAAGATCACTTGGTTCTCACGCGGACGATCAAACACAACCGCAGTTCCTTCCACAAAATTCTTCGTAGCGCCAAGAGCCTTTCGCGCCACTTCTGCAGCCAATAATTTTCTTAGACGCGTCTCACCCGAATTCGACTTCACCAGCGCCCCATTATTCACAACCATCGTGATCGGACATCCCAACTGCTCGCTAATCGGCTTAGCAAAATCAAATCGACGCCCAGTAACCAACGCCACTTCAATTCCTCGCCGCACAGCTTCCGCCACCGCAGCACGGTTCGCTTCGGGCAAATTCCACCCGCTATCCAAGAGCGTGCCGTCAATATCCAGTGCGATAAGGCGAATCGCCATCCTTCAATTCTAATTGGATGCCGCTCGCATGGCTACTGGCCGTACGGACAATGTTGTCACCGCCACATTCAGCCAAGCGTTTGACGCAAAAAGTGAATCGCAGTCCTGTGATAAACTTGCGGCTCCATGTCACTACAAAACCTCTCAACTCTTACGCATTTAGAATGCTCGCAATGCCATAAAACTTATCCGCACACGAAACTACAAAATCTTTGTCCAGACGACGGCAAGCCGCTCCTCGCGCGTTACGACCTCGCGAAGGCCGCGAAAACTCTTACGCGTGAAGCCCTGAAAAATCGCCCGAACGACATGTGGCGCTACGCCGAAGTGCTCCCCGGCGATGATCGAGTAACTCTCGGCGAAGGCATGACGCCAGTTCTACTAGCCAATCGTCTCGGCAAAACGATGGGCCTAAATCGCCTTTACATTAAAGATGAAGGCCTAAATCCAACCGGTTCCTTCAAAGCCCGTGGACTAGCGGTCGCTGTCACGCGCGCAAAAGCTCTCGGTGCAAAAGCTCTGGCGACTCCCACAGCAGGAAATGCCGGTGGCGCGCTGGCAGCCTACGCCGCGAAAGCCGGAATCCCTGCCGTAATCGTGATGCCCGCGGACACCCCTCGTGCGAACGTTCTCGAATGCATGGCCTTCGGCGCAGACGTTCGCAAACTTGACGGATTAATTTCCGACTGCGGAAAATATGTCGGCGAAAATAAAGAAAAAAACGGTTGGTTTGAAGTCACCACGCTGAAAGAACCGTACCGCATCGAAGGCAAGAAAACGATGGGCTACGAA
>Ga0193726_1001438_pt1 | contig 18780 bp, 13 predicted proteins | sample H2c1metaG_FD_144928 | JGI IMG/M metagenome (GOLD analysis project Ga0193726, IMG submission 144928) | Soil microbial communities from a riparian zone of the East river system, Colorado, United States - H2c1 | ecosystem: Environmental > Terrestrial > Soil > Riparian zone | place: USA: East River... | reverse complement strand
GGCTCAGAAGTAAGATCATCTGTGCAGACTTTTTTATGAGCACCTGCAATTGTACCATTTCCCCGGTGGCATATAGCTTAGCAATCACAGGTGCAAGTACGAAATTTATTATAACAAGCCCAAAACTTATCACCTCACTTATTTTCAAAACTATATTATAAATTCCTACTTCTTCATTGCCTCTTAGCAGTCCAAGTAAAAAAATATCGATTCTTGAATTTAAAATATACAGGACCCCCAGCAAAAAAAAGCCAGAAGAGGAGTATACCCATGTTTTAAATTCATAAGAAGGTTTCAGGCTCTTTAAGGAACTACCCACATTTCGTTTATATAAAATGAAGCTGATCCCTGCACTAATGCCTATGGCGACCAGGTTGACCCAAACAAGTTCATTAAAAGAAACCTTTCTTTGACTATAAAAAATCACAAGAGCGAATATTATTACAAGGGAGGGTTTTATAATTTTTTCGGCCAACTGGCTTAAAACTATTTTATTTGAACCCTGAAGAATCGCCTGGAGGATACGGCTTAATGAAAGCAATATTAATGAAGATAGTGCCAGGAAAAACCAATTGAAACTCGTATCAAATTTTAAGGTTCCGGACAGGTCGATTACAATTTCTGAAACAGAGGCGGCCAGGAATGAGCCTAGGATAGCTGCCAGGGAGCCAAAAATTATTACGCCCTTCAGGCTTTTGTAATTTCCCCGGCTATTATAGAGAGGGATATTCCTGGTCAATAGTGTGTCCCCACCGACAATGCAAAAATTAACCAGGAGGTAAATAAAATTGAAAAGATAAACATACTGCCCGTAGGCATCTACACCCACCACTTTAATTAAGACATAATTTGAACAGAAGACAAGAACAAGCGAAATACATTGCAGCAAGAAAAGTTGAACCGAATTATTTATCAAATAGCTGGAAAAATAATTTCCTTCCGGCATCCTTCTAAAAAAAACAGCCATCAATTTTTGAATGAGTCTGGTCAAGATAAAGCCATGGTTTTTAAAAATGAATTGGATTTGATCCCTCAGATCAATGCAATAGTTTTTCTATAAATGTTACCAGTTTTTTACTGGATTCTATGACGGTTTCTTTATCAGTTTCGATTACCAGGTCCGGTTCTGCAGGAACCTCAAAAGGGTCATTTACTCCTGTCAAATTATGAACCCTTTGGATATGGCCTTCCGGCAATAATGCCCTTGCGTACAATCCTTTTGTATCCCGCCTGATCAACTCCTCCAGGCTGCATTTAATGTAAACAGTTTTAACATCGGGATACGCTACTTTCACCTCGTTCCTTACTGCTTCATAGGGATTGATGGCACAGATTATCGGAATGACCTCGTACTGTGCGAACCGGTCCGCTACAAACACCAGGCGCCTGATATTTGTATTCCGATCTTCCTTTGTATACCCAAGGTCAGAGGATAAATTTTTCCTGTATTCATCCCCGTCTATTACTTCAATGTTGACCTTCCTGCCAGCAAAATATTCTTTTGCGTTCCTGGCCAGGGTGGTCTTACCGCTCCCTGACAAACCACAAAACTGAATTATCATTTTCTTGAAATGCCCGCTGTTAAAGATTAAAATTGTGTCCGCGACAAAAATATACCTTTTTATATAGTCAATGTGTTTAATCAAAATCACGGAAACAACTATAATTTTGTTCTATGGCCCTCGGAAGAAAAATAACGACAAACCTTAAATCCGAAGATAATACGGGGTTCGGAGCCAACAGCAGCAATAGTGCTGGCCGTTTTTACAATCGCGTTGGCGGACCCAATGTGATCAAAAAAGGCATCAATATCCTTGAGCGCTATAGTTGGTATCATACGATGCTGGCTATGTCCAGGACGAGATTCCTGTTGCTCATTTTTTCACTTTATATATTTATCAATCTCGTTTTTGCAGGCATTTATTATATGATCGGGATTGAGCACCTGGCAGGAATAAATTCACATTCATCGATGAAAGGTTTTTCTGAAGTATTCTTCTTCAGTACTCAAACCTTTACAACGGTTGGTTATGGCCGCATCAGTCCTACCGGTTTTTTAACAAGCACTATTGCCACTCTCGAAGCGTTCCTGGGTTTACTAAGTTTTGCCATAGCCACGGGTTTGTTTTATGGCCGTTTTTCAAGACCACAAGCCTTTTTAAAATTTAGTCACAATGCACTCATATCTCCATACAAAGAAGGCATTGCGTTAATGTTCAGAATGTCTCCTTTTAAAAACAATTCCTTGTCTGAGGGTGACGTAAAATTGACTGTGGCGATGCAAATTGATGAAGGCGGAAAGAAAATGAATAAATTTTATCCTTTGGCCCTTGAAATTTCGACCATCAATTCCCTGACCCTTAGCTGGACGATTGTTCATCATATCACTGAAAAAAGCCCTTTATACAATCTAAACCAGGAAGACATGAGGGCGGTCAATCTGGAAATTTTGGTTTTTGTAAAGGCGTTTGACGAGGTTTTTTCAAATACCGTAATGACCAGGACGTCCTATGTTGCGGATGAAATTATCTGGGGCGGTAAATTCAAGATCATGTATTACCCCAATCAGGATAAAACAAAAACCATCCTTGACCTGGGAATGATCAATGACTACGAAAAAGTAGATCTTTTGCAATGGGTGGGCCCTACACAGCCTGTATCTGGATAAATTCTTTCCTGTTTATATAATACAGAAATAAAAAATAGAGGATTGGAAATAAGCTAAGCAATTTGAGAATAAAGAACCCTGTTGCAAATCCCATTAAGTAAAAAAGACATAAAACGCCGCAGCCTGCTAATAATTGGGTATCGTCAATAGCGCAAATGATCTTAAAATAATAGGTATGAAGGTGGTGATATACCAGTTCAAGAGGTTTCGTAAAATGGTATCCGTCTGTTATAATAATTTTAGGATTATTTTTTTCAACAGAAATTACCAGCCGCTGCCCTTGTTTTACCGGGTAGATCTGGGTTCCATTTACAATGACACGAATATTTAAAAAACTGAGAAGGATTTGTTTTTTCCTGGTAATGACGATATAGTAGGTATCCGGGATAAGCTGAGTTTTTAATTTTATACCGCCGTTTTTGAACAAGCACAACCTGGGTAGTCCAACGCTGAAAATTTATTTCAGCCCCTTTATAATCTGAATAAAATCATCCCCTATCAGCGAGGCACCTCCAACAAGGCCCCCATCCACATCCGGGCAACTGAACAATTCCTTTGCATTATTTGCTTTTACACTTCCCCCATAGAGAATTGAAATGTCGCCGGCAACCAGTTCACCGTATTGCTTGCTGAGGATAGAACGAATATGGGCATGCATTTCTTGCGCCTGTTCTGTTGATGCGGTTTTTCCCGTGCCAATGGCCCAGATAGGTTCATAGGCAATAATTATTTTTTTCAGTTCGTCGGTTTTTAGATGAAAAAGTGATTCTCTTAACTGCGTTTCTACAAATTGGCCCTGGGAACCGCCTTCCCGGATAGCCAGCGATTCACCACAACAAAAAATTGGGCTTATAAAATTTTCAAGGCAGAGATTGATTTTTTCAGCCAGGACAGCATTGGTCTCATTGAAATATTCTCTTCGCTCACTGTGGCCAACGATACAATAGTTAATCCCGATGGAATGAAGCATTTCCACTGAAACTTCACCTGTAAAAGCGCCATTTTTTTTATGGTAACAGTTTTGTGCGGCAGCGTAATAATTATTTTCTTCTTCCACTTCACTCCTCGTCATTAACAAATAAGGAAAGGGAACGGCAAAAACCACGTACTGATGTTTTTCAAGTGTAATCCCTGCTTTTAAAATATGATCGACTAATTTCTCCCCTTGTTGAAAAGTTAAATTCATTTTCCAGTTTGCAGCCGCGATTTGATTCCTCATAAGCAGTTTTTTTTTAATAATGTTCGAAGATGTGTTTTAATATACTCGTTTCGTTTTTTGAAAGTTTTTTTCCTTTCAGTTTTTTCCAGTTCCCAATATCGGTTAAAGCCTTATCAAATTCATACCTGTCAATGCCATCATTCCCCCATGAAAAACTTGGAAGATAGCGGGGCGTGAGTCCAGCTCCGAATACATTACAGCATACTCCTACAACTGTTCCCGTGTTCAAAGAAGTGTTGATCATTGTCCGGGAATAATCTCCCATCAAAACACCGCATTTATGACCGGCATTCACCTGGCCACGTGGGGTCCATATCTTCACCTCGCCGGCATTGTTTTTTAAATTTGAATTTGTTGTGCCTGCGCCCATGTTGCACCACTCTCCTATCACGGAATCACCAAGGTATCCATCATGCGCCTTGTTGGAATATCCAAAAAGCACTGAATTCTTAATCTCACCTGCCACGGCACAATAAGGACCTACGGAAGTAGCTCCATATACTTTACTTCCCATTTTTAAAACCGCATTTTGACCCAAAGCAAAAGGTCCACGGATCATACAGCCTTCCATCACTTCAGCGTTTTTACCAATATAAATTGGTCCGGTTTCAGTGTTGAGGATAGAATGTTCAACCTTCGCACCTTTTTCTAAAAATATATTTGAGGACCCGATGATTGTATTTGTTTTTGAGACTGGCTGTGATTTTCTTTTGCTGGTGATCAATTCAAAATCCTGGTGAATAGCTTCGGCATTCCATTGAAAAATTTCCCAGGGGTATTGCAGCGCTTTTACATTTTCTTTAATGGTGATCGCTTTGCTAACCTTTATGCTATGGGGCTCTATGACTTGTTTTTTAGTGAACCGAAAAATAATTCCTGTATTGCCATTGACAGAAATGAACTCTCCATTTTTGAGTTTCGAAATCGTCCTGATCATTTTGGGTGTGGGCAATACATTTCCGTGAATCATCAGGAACGCGTCATTCCCCATGTTTTTATTAATGTGAATGGAACGATCAAGGTCTTTGTAGTCATCCTCCCATTTATCAAAGGACGGAAGCCCTAAACAGCGTTCCCATTTTTCACGAATTGTCAGAATACCGATGCGTATGTCCTGAATTTGCCTCGTTAAGGTAAACGGATGCAAATTTTCCGGCTGGCAAAATTCTTCAGTAAATATGATCTTGTCCATTAATCAGGAATATTTCCAAAAATAAGAAAGAAAGTTAGTAGCAAGCCTGGCCTGCATGAAAGCGAAAACCTCCCGAAGAATCAGGAGGTTTTAAAGTATAGCCATGAAAAACAAAAAAATTGTAATTCGTTTTAAAGCTAATTAATTATTTTTTCTTCTCATATTTCTTCCTGAATTTATCTATACGGCCGGCCGTATCAACGAGAACATTTTTACCCGTGAAGAAAGGATGTGAAGTATTTGAAATTTCCAATTTTACCAGGGGGTAGTCATTACCGTCTTCCCATTTGATATTTTCTTTTGAAGGTGCTGCAGAACGGCTGAGAAAGGTAGTTCCGTTGCTCATGTCTTTAAAAATGACTAACCTGTAATTTTTTGGATGGATACCTTCTTTCATAATTGTCTGATTTTTAGGCTGCACGGATTTTGCCGTACAATTTATGGTATAAAATAAGGTTGCAAAGTTAGTCTGCATGGCCTATTTATCCAAATGTATTTAAAATGGGTAGTGGCTCAGTTTGAAAACTGGTTTCACGCAAAGCGGTAAAGATTGGCAAAGTCGCAAGGCTTCTTGTTTTGGCATTGTGACTTGCGTGAAATGAAGCTGACTCACTACCTTAAAACAAAGAAAGCTACCGGGCAGGTAGCTCAATGTTCGAAGCTTATATAAAAAACGAAAGCATCAAGCTTTGTTTCATATATCAGCTTGCGCCTTTATACTTACTAACCTGATGCTTTCCGAAGTAACCTTCCACTTTTGACGGCTTCTTGTTACTCCCGTTGCTTTCTTTCTGTTTCCAGATTTCCTGCAACGATTGTACATCGAAGATATAGTCAGGATTTACCTATTCCAAATTTTTTGCATTGTTGTTTTACACTCGTTATTCACCAAGTTATTCACATCAATTTCAGCTCCTCATATTTTCAAATTGCAATGGAATTCCCAGGCCCCAACCTTTTGAGATCTGTATTAATGATTGCAGATCGTCAATCTTTTTTCCTGTCACTCTTACAAGGTCATCCATTATTGAAGCCTGCACTTTTAAGCCTGTGTCTTTTATATTCTTTACAATCTTCTTTGCATCTTCCTGCTTGAGTCCATTTCTTACGACCACTTCTTTTTTCCAAACTTTGCCGGTTTGAAATCCCTCCTTTGAAAAATCAAATGCCTCAGGTGCTATTCCCTGCTTGTGTGACCTGCTGATCAGCACATCAATCACCTGGCGCATCTTCATCTCATCTTCGGTTTCCATATTTATTTTGAATTCCTTTTTATTCAGATCTATGACCACATGGGACCCTTTAAAATCAAACCGGTTCGTGATTTCCTTTGAAGTAACATTTACCGCGTTGTCGAGGGTTTGCGCATCTACTTTGCTAACGATATCGAATGAAGGCATAACGTTTTGTGGTTTTAGTTATGGATTGAAGTTATCGTTTCAAATGTAAGACGTTTTTAAAAAGATGACCTTATTTATTAAAGGATAAAAAAGAGTCCCCTGTAGAAACAGGGGACTACATTCACATGAGAAAACTAAATTTTTATTGGCCGTTACCTACCCTGTTCTGTTCATCCTGGGTAGCGCTATTCCTCCGCCGGGGCGGTGGCAATTGCTGATTATTTTTACCAAACCTGTATGTAAGCGTTGCAGTAACCTGGCGCACATCGAATTGGCTATGGATCTTTACATAAATGCCATTGTAATCGGTAATGCCCTGGTATTTTTGCCAGGCGAAGGGATCACGAATATTCAAACGAACGGTGGCCTTCCCTTTCATAATATTTTTCTGGCCACCCAAACTCATCTGGTACAGCGGTTCGTTAATGTTCAACTGGTCAATTCCTTTGGCACGGTAAAAACCGCTTAATTCCAAACTGAATCCTTTCCTGATCGTAAACGTGTTGCTGATATTCACCATAAACGATGTATAAGAAATATTTATTGGACTGGCATTATAAATTCCTTTGTAGTGATTATTGTAAATATTTGTAAACAGGTTTGTGGTCCACCATTTTGTGATGGGCACAGGAGCCGTAATGGAGATGCCCATGTTGATGAACCTCGCTACATTATCAGTTGTTGCAAAAACAACCTTTGTCTGATCATTTTGTTTTAGAATTTGGGAAATTACATCCGTTGTATTGCTGTAATTAATCGTGGTGATATACCTGCCTTTGTAAGCGTGGGACAACTCAACACTATTTGTGAACTCCGGCAGAAGATATGGATTGCCCTGGCGATAGGAAAGAGAATCCAGGAAATAAGTAAATGGATTCAGATCCTGGTAATTTGGCCTGTTGATCCTACGGCTATAGGATACTGTAAGGGAGTTCTTCTGATCTACCGTATAACTGATGAATGCGCTGGGAAACAGGTTTGTAAAATTTCTTTTGAATGTGGAATCATTTGTTACCTGGAAGCCCTTTGCAATGGTATTTTCCAATCTCAATCCTCCCTGCAGGCTCCATTTCTTTAATTGCTTATTTACATTTACATATGCCGCGTTGATATTTTCATCATACACAAAATGATTTGATCTTGCATCCGGGATCCATTTATCATTGGAAAGCCTTTGATAATCTACCATGTTGTTATTCTTAACATAGCTCGATTTTACGCCCGCCTCAATTCTTGCCCCGTTTTTAAGAGGATGCGTATAATCAGATTTAATGGAATAAATATCTATGTCTGATGGCAAATGACCTTTTAAATACAACGGATCAAAATTTTGCTGCCCGCCAGCATCAAAAAACTCTGTTGTAAGCAGCATGTTGGATGTGTTCCTATAACCGATATAATCAAGATCAACGCTGATTTCACGACCCGCAGTATCAAACAAATGCCGATAGTTGAAATTGGCACTGGCGTTATTAAAATGAATTCTATTTTCGGTCAGGGACTCAAGACTGGAAGTAGTTTGGTGATTCATGTCAGCAAGAGTCGTCACTGTGGTGGGCGTAGGATGTCCATTAAACAAAAATCCACTCAGCACTACGCCGTAAGTATTTTTTTTATCCGCAAAAAAATCAACACCTAATTTTAGAGTTTGGTTGTGATTACCAAACCGGAATTTTGTATCTACATCTGAGTAACCTGTAATATCGTTATTGCTATCGAAGAATCTTCTATTAAGTACCAGGTTTCCCATGCCCTTATAAATATTGGGATTATAGTTCCCGAAAATATTTACCTTATTTTTTCTGTAGTTGAAATTGATGCTGTTCTGTGATTTTGGAGTGATGTATAAGGCATCTTTTGGTTTAAAGACACTCGCTGTAATACCCGCCATAATGGATCCGTTAAAACCAGCGGTACTTCCTTTCTTAGTTTTAATATTAATGATACCGGAATTTCCTGCGGCGTCATATTTTGCAGATGGATTTGTCATGATCTCGATCTGCTCTAACGCTGATGCAGGCATATTCTTAAGCATATTTGCAAGATCGGCAGACGAGAGGTAGGTGGGCTTACCGTCAACCATTACAATGACGCCCGCCTTTCCCCGCAGACTTATATTACCGTCATTATCTACGGTAACTCCAGGAGACTTTTCTAAAACTTCAAGAGCTGTGGAACCCGCACTGGTAGGTGATGCATCTACATTTACTACAGTTTTATCAATTTTTGTTTCAATAAAAGGTTTTTTTGCAGTTACTGTAACAGCTGTCATGCTCTTTGCCTGGTCATTCATACTTAAAACCGGAACACTGATGGAAGAATTTGTAGATGAAATCTCAAATCCAGCACTGGAGATATTTTTATAACCAACATGACTTATAGAAACAAAATAGTTACCATTTGGGATGTTTAAGAATTCATAGTCCCCGTTTTTATTGGTAGCAACAAATTTTACAACGGATGAATCCTTCGATTTAAGAAGAGACACGGTAGCTTCATGAATCCCTTTTGAAGAGTTGTCTTTTACACTGCCTGAAATCTTTCCGCTTTGGGCTATTATCGAAACTGAAAAACAAATGGCTATGCTTAGCAGGGTAAAAATCTTATTCATACCTATCAGTTATGGCTATACCTTAATCCTGTAAAGGTGATCCGTAAATTACAGACTCATGACCGAAATATGACAAGCTTCGTAGTTCTCGTGTTGAAGGGTAATTTTTAATTACCAATACATAAACGGTTATAATCTGTTACGGGAAGTAATCCCTGGGTTCTGAGAATAGAAAAAAGAAAATGCCGGCATGGAGCCAGCATTTTCTTTTTGTTTCATGGCTATTTTTTACTTTCTCAATTTCCACCTCCTGTCTTAACCCTGTTCTGCTCATCCTGCGCACCACCATTTTTACGTTGGTTGTTACTATTCATTTTTCCTTTATTGAACCTATAGGTAAAGCTTAGACTCACCGATCTGCTATAGTTATAATTCTGAACCTGCATATCTACATCACCATACTTACTGTATCCTTTAAAATTTTGGGTATTGAAAGCATCACGAAGGTTTAAACGAACCGACCCTTTATTTTTAAGTATTTGTTTACTGACGCCAAAGCTTACCTGGCCAAGCGGGTAAATAACTATTACCCCTTCAACGCCTTTTGTTCTGTAAAACCCACTGGCTTCCGCTTCCCAGCCTTTTCCGAATTTAAATTGTTGTTGCGTTTGTAATACCAGCGTACTGGAGCCGATCTTTATGTTGTCATTATTTACAATGCCTTCATATTGATTGTTATAAAAATTTGCGTAAATACTCCCACTCCACCATTTCTTGATCTCTTTATACCCGCTCACTGAAATTCCATATTGATGCAACTGTGCAATGTTTGCCCTTTTTATAAAAGTTTCATTTGTCGCTTCATGTTGTTCTATTACTTCCTGTAGAATATCTTTGGTTGCAGTATAATTCACCGTTGTTGTCAGGAACCCTCCATAGATGTGGGACAATTCTATATTCTGTGAGAATTGAGGTTTGAGATTAGGATTCCCTTGCTGATAAGTATACCTGTCAAGAAAATGTATAAACGGATTCAAATCTTCATAATCAGGGCGCTCAATTCTTCTTCCATAATTAATTCCAAGCTGGTTCTTTTTATTAATAGTGTATTGGGCATACGCGGTTGGAAAGAGCTGGGTGTAGTTCCTGTAAAACCTTTCGCCGCTCGTTACCTGGTTACCCCTTGAATTTGTATTTTCCAGGCGAAGGCCCAATTGCCCGGTTAATTTTTTGGTGATTGGCTTACTAAAATTTACATAAGCAGCATTGATATTTTCATCATATTTGAAATGGTTGCTGCGATTAACATCATGAACCATTTGCCCATTCACTAAACTATCGTAAGCAGCATTGTTATCGGTTTCAACAAAACTTGATTTCAGGCCCGCTTCAAATTTTGCGTTTTTCTTTAAGGGTAAAGTATAATCGATTTTTCCACTATAAATTTTTATGTTTTGTGGTAGTTTGGCCAATAACGAATCTGGCCCTCCTGTAAAATTGCCATTGTCATCATAATAAGTACTGATAAGCCTTTGATTACTTGCAGAATTATAACCGATGTAATCCAGGTCGGCACTTATTTCTTTTCCGGTGGAATCAAACTCATGTCTGAAATTCAGATTCCCGCTGAAATTTTTCCATAGATCATCGCTCCTGGAATCTCCACGGGTTTGGGATTGTAAAATACCGGACGGATTTAAAATATCCGTTTGTGTTTTACTGATCCATGTCCTTGGATTCGTAAATCCATTTACGACAGCCCCGATCGTTGTTTTCTTTGAAGCAGAATAATCAACCCCAAGCTTTCCGTTGTAAAACAAATTCTCATTTGTCATTTTCGTAACCTGGTCGAAGGTCGACGTGATATCTTTTGTGGCCTGATCATGAAAATTTCTTTGAAGATCCAGCACCTGGAACCTGTTGTTGTAGTTATGACTGAGGTTGGTGAAGAGATTAAGTTTTCCCTTCCTATAATTAAAATTGAAGCTTTCGTTGAAACGTGCATAATATCCCTGCGTATACCCAAGAGTCGTGCTTCCATTATATCCAAATTGTTTATTCTTCTTTGTTTTGATATTTATGATCCCTGAATTTCCAGCCGCATCATATTTTGCAGGTGGATTGGTCATGATTTCAATTTGGTCAAGCTGGCTCGCACTCATACTTTTAAGCATGTTGGCAAGATCGGCCCCGGATAAATAGGCAGGTCTTCCGTCAATGTAAACCTGCACACCCTGCTTTCCCTTCAAGCTTATATTTCCATCTTTGTCAACAGTTACGCCTGGCGACTTTTCAAGCACTTCTAATGCTGTAGAACCAACATTTGATATGGCAGCATCGACATTAACCACCGTACGGTCGATTTTCTGCTCTATCAAAGGTTTTTTAGCTACCACCGTTACCCCGGTCAAATTTTTAGCAACGGGCACCAATTCAATATTTTTTAGATCCACTGTACTTTTGCCAGCTGTAATTTCAAAAACATCAGAAAACCGTTTTTGGTGGCCAACCGCTGAAATGGATACCCTATATTTTCCAGTCCCTATATTTTCAAATTCAAAGTGGCCATTTTTATCGGCCGATCCCATTTTCACCACCGATGAATCTTTTGCATGCAATAAAGTGATGGTTGAGGATTCGACAATTTTTGCATCTCCGTCTACGACCGTTCCTGATATTTTTCCGGCTATTTCCTGTGCATGGGAGGCAATTGCGGAACTCATAATTATTACCAGGATCGTTAAAAATTTTCTCATTTTATTTCGTTTTAATAGTACCTGTTGTTGTTTATTACAATTCAAAGGTAAGTACTTTGCATTGCATAGAACATTGTTTAGACTTGAACGGTTCAATTCATTGATAATTGGATGATTTTAAGGACATCTGTATGACGCCTCCTGGAAAATCCGGTTACAGCACCGTGTTATTTTGTGGGGAGTGGCAAAAAATGAGTTTGGACGGCAGAAATTCGAAATTGTGAGCTAAATGGTAGATTTTTAAGATGTTATAGCCCAAATTCGGAACGAAAGATTTCCTGGTAGGTCCGGCCGGAGGTAATCCGGGTTGCAGCTTTATCGTCCATGATGAACAAGTACCGGCCACTAAAATGTCGATGCATTTCGCGGATGCGATCCTTATTAATAATATAGGACCTGTGAATGCGACAGAATGATGGAGGTAATTTTTCTTCAAGAATGGTAAGTGAGTGGTCGGTCAGGTATTTTTGGCCATCAGTAGTAAAAACGCAAACATATTTGTCCTGCGCTTCCAGGTAAGCAATCGTTTCATACCTGAGTAGTATGATCCGGTCTCCCGATTTTATGGGTAGTGCCGTTGCTTTTTTCGGGGTCTGCAATTGACGGATGATCTCCTGAAGTCCATCCACATCGAATGACTGATTGAGGCGCCCAAACCGTTTGAGCTTTTCAATGCTTTGCTCGAGGCGCTCCTCTTTAATGGGTTTAAGCAGGTAATCAATTGAAAAAGTTTCAAAAGCTTTAATAGCATATTGCTCATAGGCTGTAGTAAAAATGATGTTTGGTTTTTTTGTCAGTTGCTCAATCACTTCAAATCCTGTCATATCCGGCATTTGTATGTCGAGAAAAATGAGGTCTGGATTTAACTCCTCTATTTTTTCAATAGCTTCCCTGCCATTGTTTGCTTCGGCTATTACTTCTACAATATCTTTGTACTCCTGCAAAAGATTTTTCATTAATCTTCTGGCCGCAGGCTCATCATCTATCACGATCGCTTTAAACAACTGGTTCATTTTTAAATAATTTGTGAATTCTGATAGAAACCTTTTTTTGAGGCTCGTTACTGAAATGGATCTCATAGTTACCCGGAAATAAGAGATCAAGCTTATCATAGATACTTTTAACTCCATAACCGGGGACCAATTCATCAGGAAATGCCGGCCCGTTGTCTGACACGCTGATTTGCAATCCCTCGTTTACCTGGATCACTTCAATACCGATCTCTGTCATTTTCCCGGTTGATTTCAAGCCATGCTTTACCGCATTTTCAACAACGGGTTGCAAAATAAACCTTGGGATCAGGTAATGATTGACCTCATTTCCTAATGTTATAGTATAATTCAGCTTGTCTTCAAATCTTATCTTTTCAATTGCAAGGTAGACTTCGGTCATTTCCAATTCTTCCTTAACGGTGGAGTAATTATTATTGCTGTAATTTATGCTATAGCGAAAAAGATCGGCAAGAGCGATCGTCATCTTCCTTGCTTTTTTACCGTCAGTAATGGAAAGGTCAGCGATAGAGTTTAACGCATTGTACAGAAAATGTGGGTTGATCTTTGAATGGAGGGCATCCAGCTCCGCCTTATTTTTTAATGCCTGCAATTTTGAAACTTCCAATTCCTTTTCACTTAGTTTTCTTTTTCGATCAAGATCTACATAACTCATCGTAATATATACCAGCCCGGTCATACACCCTGTATAAAAATTAAACAATATTGTAAACTGAATATTTTTTAATGAAGCCTTTTCTCCTAAGAATCTGTTCCCCAAATAATTTATAGGAAAACTCATCGCCATCATACAGATGATGACGGTACAAAGGATGATGACCATTTTTTTTCTGAAGGAAACCTGTTTCCTGTTGAGGTATCTTAAAACGATCCACGAAACATTAAAAACAAACAGGGCCTCCAGGGTAACCCCAAAACAGTCCAGGAAAAAAAAGTGGAGAACTTTGTGATTCGCAAAAGCTGCATAAAAATCAGGGTTAGTCGGCGATACAGACATGATAAGGCATAAGGCTACCATCCACACAACGACGTTTCTTCGAACCAATTCATTCCTGATGTAGCGCTTGAAAAGCCGGTTGAACTTTGCGAGCAGGTAAAGGCCAACTAACAGCATTGTTGATGAAAATAAAACGAGGAGGACCAGTCCGCTAAAATCTGGAGGTTTCATAATGCACCAAATTAAAAAAAAGGTATTTAGAAATGCCAATGTACTTCGTAAACAGCCTGAATTAAGGGGTGAACTGATTATATTGCAGCCAAATTCAGATATGTTGATTGACTACAGATCGGATACGGTTACTAAACCAACTCCGGAAATGCTGAAGGCGATGATGAACGCAAAACTGGGTGATGATGTTTTTGGCGAGGACCCAAGTATTAATGAATTAGAAGAACTTGCCTCTGAGATATTTGGAATGGAAGCAGCGATATTCTGCCCTTCAGGAACCATGACAAATCAAATTGCAATTAAATGCCATACCCAGCCTGGCGATGAAGTGATCTGTGATGAAAGTGCGCACATTTACCAATATGAAGGAGGTGGTATAGCTTCAAATTGCGGAGCCTCCGTAAAACTTTTAATGGGAGATCGTGGAAGGATTAGCGCCGCGCAGGTAAAGGCCTCAATCAATCCTGATGACAATCATAAGGCCCATACAAGTTTGGTGTGCCTGGAAAATACTTCGAACCGCGGTGGAGGAAGCTGTTATGATTTTGAAGAGATAAAACGAATAAAGAAAGTATGCCTTGAAAATAATTTAAAGTTTCATCTTGATGGAGCAAGGTTATACAACGCCCTGGTTGAAAAAGAGGAAACACCAAAACAATATGGGAAAGTTTTCGACAGCATTTCAATCTGCCTGAGTAAGAGTCTTGGTTGCCCTGTTGGCAGTTTGTTATTGGGAACTCAAGACCTCATAAAAAAAGCGAGACGCGTTAGAAAGGTATTTGGAGGAGGGATGAGACAAGGGGGATTTCTGGCAGCTGCCGGGATTTACGCTTTAGAAAACAACGTTCACCGGTTGAAACAAGATCATCTTCATGCCCGGCAAATTGGAGAGGTCCTGGAGAAAAAGAATTTTGTAAAAAAATTATTTCCTGTCGAAACAAATATTATCATTTTTGACCTTGAAGATTCCATCTCAGCTCCGGCATGGGTTGCCATGATGAAAGAAAAAAATATCATCCCTTATGCTATCACTCCGACACGCGTAAGAATAGTGGTGCATTTGGACATAACCGGTGAGATGGTAGAAAGAACCATTGACGTCATCAGCAAACTTTAGAAAAATAGTACATTGCGCATCCTAAATTATCAACGCCCATGTTTCCAAAAATAAACCCCAAAGAAACCAGTGCCTGGCAGGAATTAAAGAGTCATCATACAGAAATGAAAAATGCCAGCATAAAGAAAATGTTTCATGAAGATGCTGAACGTTTTTCAAAATTTTCCCTTCGCATGGATGATATCATTTTTGATTATTCAAAAAACATCATCAATGAAAAAACGATTCAGTTATTGCTTCACCTGGCTGAGGCGTGCAAGGTGAAAGAAGCACGTGAAGCAATGTTTAATGGAGACAAGATCAACGAAACGGAGAACAGGTCCGTGCTTCATATCGCTTTGCGAAATCCAACAAAGGACCCTATTTTTTCAGAGGGAAAAGATGTAATGCCGCTGGTGAAAAAAGTGTTGAGGCAAATGAAGGGTTTTTGCGATAAAGTGCATAATGGAACATGGAGAGGCTATTCGGGTAAAAAAATAAAATATATCGTGAATATTGGGATCGGGGGTAGCGATCTTGGCCCGCTGATGGTAACGGAAGCGTTGAAGCCCTATTGGATCGAAGGCATTCAAACGTATTTTGTATCAAACGTAGATGGTACGCATATAGCAGAAACATTGAAAAAAGTGAAGCCCGAAAGAACGCTTTTCCTCATTGCATCCAAAACATTTACTACCCAGGAAACCATGACCAATGCACATACGGCAAGGGAATGGTTCCTCAAAAAAGCCAGGGATGAAAAGCACATTGCCAAACATTTTGCCGCACTTTCTACAAACGAAAAAGAGGTGGTAAAATTTGGCATCGACAAAAAGAACATGTTTGAATTTTGGGACTGGGTAGGAGGACGATACTCACTCTGGAGTGCCATAGGTCTTTCCATTGCACTTACTGTTGGGTTTAAGAATTTTGAGCAATTGCTTAAGGGTGGTCATGAAACAGACAACCATTTCAAAACGGCCCCGTTCGAAAAAAATATTCCCGTTCTCATGGCGCTGGTAGGACTCTGGTACACTAATTTTTTTGGATCACAGACTGAAGCGCTTCTTCCGTACGACCAGTATATGCATCGCTTTCCGGCTTACTTCCAACAGGGCAATATGGAAAGCAATGGCAAAAGTGTTGACAGAAATGGCCAGCAGGTAGAATATTCCACCGGCCCCATCATCTGGGGTGAACCTGGCACCAATGGCCAGCATGCATTTTACCAGCTCATCCACCAGGGTACGCTGTTAATCCCCTGTGATTTTATTGCGCCAGCACAAACCCACAATCCTATCGGGGACCACCATCAAAAATTACTTTCTAATTTTTTTGCACAGACGGAAGCCCTGATGAATGGAAAAACGGATGAGGAAGCGCAGCAAGAATTAGAAAAAAATGGAATGACCGCTGAAGAGATCACGAAGCTATTGCCCTTCAAAGTTTTTTCCGGCAACAGGCCCACGAATTCTATTCTCATTAAGAAAATCACTCCATTTACTTTGGGTAAATTGATCGCTTTGTATGAACATAAGATCTTCGTCCAGGGTGTAATATGGAACATCTTCAGTTTTGATCAATGGGGCGTGGAATTAGGAAAGCAATTAGCCACTAAAATATTATCTGAATTGGAGACTGAAGAAAAAATTGTTGGGCATGATAGTTCCACTAACAATTTGATCAATCTATTTAAGGAAATGAGAAAATTGAAGTAATTTGATGGGACTAATCAACGTCGCTTATGAAAAAACTTACCCTCCTGCCCTTTTTATCAAACCCTGTATCTCTTTTTTTGCCCGGCAACCAGGAACCCGAATTGACGCGGGAATCATCAAGAATAATTCTTTTCAAAAAAGGCCTGGTAAGTTTAAAAACCATTTTAAATGGCTTAGGCTATCCCCGATTTCAAGCAATAAAATTATATACGCTTTGGCCAACGGGAAATCAAGGCAACCATTCATGACATGTGCCCCGTTTTGGCCCTGATACCAAAATAGAGATAAATCCGTTTTGTATCTTATTGATTGTCCGATTCACTTTGAAAAAACTCATATAAATTCAAAACCATGAAAAAAAGATTACCCTTTGGTTTTCTTACCCTCTTTGTTTTATTGTTTTCCTTCAAACCATCAGCCCAAAGCTTATACGAGGTTTCTCTTGATGAAAAAGTACAATCCTCATCATTGATCATTGAAGGAAAAGTGATCGGCAGCGAAAGTTTTTGGAACAGCCGGCATACTATGATCTATACGAGCAACAAAGTCGAGATCTATAAAATTTTCAAGGGAAGCACCGATAATAATATTATAGAGATCATTACACAAGGCGGCCAATTGGATAATGTTTCGATCCAGGCAAGCGATCTTATTACTTTAAAAAAGGAGGAAGTCGGAATTTTTTTCTGCTATCCAAATAAATCAAGTTTAAGATCCCCCTCCACAAATAATGTCCTTTTTGATGTGTACAGCAGCAGCCAGGGTTTTTTTAAATATGATCCGGTTACCTTAACGGCAAATGCCCCTTTTGCAAATTTCAGGAATATTGAAACTGACCTTTACAATGTTTTGGAGAAAAAAACAGGGAGCTCTTACAGAAGCATCAAGTCATTCAGTAGTTCAAGCCTCCGTCATTCAAATGCGGCAAGTAGAACGCTGGCAATAAGCATCACTTCCTTTTCACCGGCTACGGTAAACGCAGGGGCCACGCGTGATCCATCAACAAACGTATTAACCATTACAGGGACAGGTTTTGGTACAGCCAGTGGATCTGCAGCAGTAATTTTTGATGATCCTGATGACGGAAGCGGTGGAAATCTTACAATGGTTCCTTTTGACGATCCATTAATTATTTCATGGAGTGCGACCTCTATCCAGTTGCGGGTCCCGACGAATGCCGGCACAGGAAGTTTTATGGTAGAGGATGACCTTGGCAACATTGCAACTTCCCCGTCAAACCTGGTGGTCAACTATGCTATCCTGACCGGAAATTTTCCATTTGCCGGGGTATCGGTCACAAAAGAAGCAAACCTGATGAATACCAATGGCGCCGGTGGTTATACGGTTCGTTATAGTACCAGCGTAGCCGGAAGTGGAGTCGACCTTAATGCTGCCACGCTTCAAAAATCTGCGTTTCAAAGGGCCTTTACAACATGGAAAGAGCTTACGGGATTTAATATCGTTGAAGGAGCAACAACTACCAACCAGGTTCTTGCTGATGATGGAAATAATACCATCATGTTTGACAACACAAATACCGGCCAACCACCCTTGGCCTCTGGAGTATTGGGAGTTTGTTATTTTTTTGCTAACATGTGTACACCCATAGCTACAAGAGAACCTCAAAGAACCGGGTTTGACATCGTGATCAGGAATAATGCTGTTTCTGTTGGTTCTACAAATTTCACATCGGGGCCTTGTCCTCCTGCATCTTCTTCTTTTACGGACGTAGACCTCGAAACCGTATTGTTGCATGAGTTGGGACACGCCATTGGGTTAGGTCATGTCATCGATGGCAAGCAGGGAACTTTTCTGCCAAACATAAATCCCGGTAAACTGATGAACTTTTCTCTTGTGAATGGCGTAAGGAGAAGTACGCCTGATCAATCTGCCTACAACGGAGCAATCTACCTTACAACAGCACAAGGAAATTCTTATGGGAGTTGCGGATTGTTCTCGAGTGAAATGACAGCATTGACAAAAACGACCGAGTCAAAAGATG
>Ga0193726_1001437_pt1 | contig 18785 bp, 17 predicted proteins | sample H2c1metaG_FD_144928 | JGI IMG/M metagenome (GOLD analysis project Ga0193726, IMG submission 144928) | Soil microbial communities from a riparian zone of the East river system, Colorado, United States - H2c1 | ecosystem: Environmental > Terrestrial > Soil > Riparian zone | place: USA: East River... | reverse complement strand
TATTACAGATGCCAGGAATTTTCCTGCCATGTATTGCGTGCGGCTCACGGGCCGGGTAAGTGATAACCGTAAGGTTCCCATGTTCGCTTCTCCTGCAATGGCATCCCCTGCAACCAGTGCCACGAGCAAAGGCATTTGTATCAATAGAATATTTAAAATGGCAAAACAAATAAAATATCCATTAAGTAAACGATGCTTAAACTGGTCGGAAAAATCAAAGGATGCATCAATATTACCCAGGATAAGATCAACATATGTTTTACCATCAAACCATAATGCTACCTGGAAAAGAAATACGATGATGGCGATGGCACCAAAAGCAATATATGTTCTTGGTCTTTTAAATATTTTGAATAATTCAATCCTTAAAAGATTCCACATGTTGATTTTCAGTTGTAAGAGACAGGAAATAATTCTCCAATGAATGTTTGGAATAGAGGGAAACGATTTCTATTTCCATTTGTACCAGTCTTTTTATCAATACCGGAACGCTATTCCTGTGCAAACGAAATAAAATAAAATCTCCCCTTTTACTTTGAAGATATTCCTTCAAATCCGTTTGTTGTAATTTCTCAAATACTTCGGCAGCATGGTATGTTTGTAACTCAACCATCGTTTCTGCAGGATCAAAAAGATCGGACATCTTTCCTTCCACCACTTGTTTTCCTTTATCAATGATCAGCATGGAATCGGCAATAAGTTCCATTTCGCTAAGTAAATGGGAAGAGATCATGATCGTCTTTTTCAAATCCCTGCTCAGGTGCAGGATAAGATTTCTCACATCTGCTATGCCCTGTGGGTCAAGCCCATTCATGGGTTCATCAAGTATGATCAGTTCAGGGTCATTTACCAGGGCGATAGCAATACCCAGGCGTTGCTTCATTCCCTGGGAAAAGGTCTTTACTTTACTTTTTGCCCGTGATGCCAGCCCTACTTTGTCCAACTGATCCATTAATTGCTTCCCGGAAAGCTTTATTCCACTCATCGTGGCAAAAATGTGCATATTGTCCAGGGCTGATAAGTATTTGTAAGTGTCCGGTTTTTCTATTACCGCGCCTGTTCTTCTTAATATTTCCCTTCTGTATTTTCTTAAATTCAGTCCAAAAATCTCTATTTCCCCACTGTTTGGTTCAACAAGGGTGAGAAGCATCCGGATAGTAGTAGATTTACCTGCCCCGTTTTGCCCCAGGAATCCATATATTTTGGCCTCTGGCACTGAGAAAGAAAGGTCATTTATGGCAATGATGTCCTTAAACCGCTTAAAAAGATGCCTGGCCGCAATGATATCTGGCATCCTCAAAAATAATTCTTATTGTTGAGGCTCAGGATGAAACGTAAATAATTAAAGGGGATGCCTTCATTATAAAATAGTTTTGCAAAAAAAATTTTTTGTGGCCTATTGCATAAATCAAAACCAGTGATTACTTTTACCTCTTCTACACCTTTTCCACTATTCCTTGAAGCATCCCTTTTCAGATTTCTAATCTACCGTATCCATTTCCTCTTCAAAGCCTTTATAATTTAATTTTTCACGTCCTTAATTGACCATTCCTGTTCCCCCGGAAAGCCTGTTTGTATTTCCATCTCCCCAAAAACCACTTGATTAAGGATTTTTTTATTCATTATAAAACTTTGAGCAAATGAAAACTTTTACCTACCTAAAAGGGTTCCTATCATTATTTCTATTCATGGTCGTAACGACAAATCATGCTTTTTCTCAAACAGGAAGTGCAAGTTCTACCGTTATAGCCAATGGATCCGCTTCGACCGTGACACTCACGGGAACACCTCCATCAAGCAGGAGATTTATAAGTGCTTCTTCATGGACGTTTCTGAATGGCCCGCAAACTATTACAGTTGGCGCAACAACCTTTAGCCCGAATCAAACCAGTAACAATAACTCAGTTGTTGCTACGGCTTCATTCCCTTCAGGAGCAGCTGTTGGAACGTACAATTTCAAACTTACCTACACCGTGACTACCAATACTGGTGGTACCACAAGTACTACGGGAAGTCTGAATGTGACAGTTGCTGTTACGATTGCCCAACCGGCTAACCCGGCTGCGGGAAATTCAAACAACTGTACGACCAATGCAGCCATTACGACATGCCCGGCAGGTAGCAGTGGGGTTCAAACCAATTTTACCAATGGCAGTTATAATAGGGGAAATGATTTGGATCACCTGGCTGCAGGAGCGATCTGGCGTTTTACGAATATTACAACTTCCGGCGGCAACCAGGTTAATGCCGAAGTAAAGATCGATGCAAGTTCCAATGCAACTCTTGAAAACTCCGGCTCGGGAAACAATACCAGTTCTTCCGCAAGACTCGAAGATGATAATGCATTGAACCAGTCAAATGTTTCTATTGGAAGTTATTTTGCACCCAGGATCTCTCCAAATGTAAGTGGCAACGGGAATGCAAGAGGCTACGTTCAATTTACGATTACCTTTTTTAAAAATACATCGGGTGGATTTACCAATTTACAGAATCTTACCGATCTGAATTTTGTTCACCTTGATATTGATGGAAACGGAAATTCTTCAGCCTGGTTTCGTGAAACAGGAGTTGCCTTAAAGGCAGGCGCTTCGAGCCCAAATGTGATCGCTAATTCGGGTACTGAGTTGAGTGCTTATTCTTATACTGATAACAGTACGAGCCCCGGTGGATTGTGGGCAGGTTATGCAGGTTCTGTTTTTGAACGTGATGGTGTTTCTACCTGTGCTGAAGTTGCCGTTGCTTATAGATATACAGGCAATAGAAATTCGGTGACATTCCGAATGGGCTATGACTATAAAGGCACGGGCAATCCGGGTAACACGGCAAGACAATACGGTGCAACTTTTGGTTGTTTCAACTTCCCGTCTGAAATTTCTTTGCCGGTTAAACTGATCTCTTTCAAAGGAAACCTTGAATCTAACACAGCCAAACTAACCTGGGAATCTGCCGCAGAAGAAAATATATCAGGTTACATAGTTGAAAGAAGTTATAACGGGAATGACTGGTCAGATCTGAATGAAGTTGCTGCCGCTGGCAAACCTCACAGTTATGATTACAGTGATCCTATTATAAATAACCCTGAAAAAATATATTACCGCTTAAAGATTCATGAAATGGCTGGTTACTCTTATTCCGGTGTGGTAGTATTGAAAACTTCTGCTACTCTTGGAAACATCACTGTGGCACCAAATCCTTTTAATAAGGAAGTCCAGTTGTCAATAAGCTCTTCTGACGTTGAAAATGTAACATACACTTTATTAAATAGTGAAGGCAAACAGTTAAGGACAGTATCTCAGAAATTAAGTCGCGGAACAAATGTATTTTTCATCAATGACCTTGGATCCCTTCAAACAGGAATTTATTTTCTGCAGGTCCAGGACAAAGGTGAGAGTAAAACGATTAAGCTTTTAAAAACCGATAGATGATCGATACTGTTTTGCTCAAGGTTTAATCACCTTCCCCTCTGTCTAGTCTTAGCGGAGGGGTTATTTTTTTATTTTATGGAAAGATAGGTTTGCAGATTTTTTACATACAGTTCAAAAGCATTTACGCCGGTGGGAGTGATCTTACAGATGGTTTGCGGGTAATTTTCTTTGTATTGTTTGATCACATCAATATAACCGGCTTCTTTTAATTTTTGAATTTGAACACTCAGGTTACCTGCGGTTGCATTGGTCTTTTCCCTGAGGAATGTAAACTCCGCCTCCTTTACACTGATAAGAAGCGACATTACCGCAAGACGTAGCTGGGAATGCAATATGGGGTCGAGATCATTAAACATTATCGATGTTATTTCCCTTCTTATTTATCTTATTGAATTCTTTATTGGCGATATGACCAGGGATAATATACCCGCATAGAACGGCAGCCGCATGAAATAACATGACCCATTGAAAGCGTTCCAGTGAAATAGCGTCGGCGATATTCTTTGGAACATCCCCCAGGTTTCCGGGATGGATAAATTTATCTATAAACAGGCCGGCAAAGGCAATGGCCCATGTAATATAAGCCGCGATGACTGACGGCCTGAAATTCAGTGCCGTGCCATAGATCAATATCCAGAAACCATACAGCCCAATAAGCAACATAAAACCTTTAGAGGGGGGCACTCCCAGGTTCATGGAGAAGTTAATAAGGATAAGAAAAATAAAAAAGCCACTATTCAGCTTCTCAAAAAGATCGCCTGTATACGTTTTTACCCTGTCTGTATGCCTGATGAAAAAAACTTTCCCGAGGCAATAAATAAAATAAAGAGCTACGGCCCCTCCGAAAACATTCCAGAAAAATGCCGTATCATACCAGTTGAATTCAATATTGGCCCAGCTTAACAGGGAAACGATAAATAGCATCCAGCCCCAGAGGATCCATCCTTTCCCATCATCTTTTTGTTCTCTCTTTGCTGCAAGGATCATCTGCTGAATGATCATCAGGCTTTCCTGGTTTGATAGTTTTTTTTCCTGCATAATTATAGTGATTGGAGTTTATACCTGGCGCGCAACATATAACCCGGGATGATCCAGGCTATGATCATGGCCAGGGGAATCAATAAAAATTGATAATCGTAATTAGTGATCAGCATGGATCCGACGGAAAGTATCCAGCAACCAATTCCCCCGAGGATCAATGGCTTAAATCTTAAAATAATTCCTGAAAGAAAAATGGGCATTCCGTAAATGGTGAGCAGGATAGGATTTATATGTGTATAATATTCGCTCGTTGTCAGCTGCCCGATGATAAACGTCAGTAAAAAAATAACTATTACAAACGTGAGCCATACATAGCCCAGGATATAGCTTGTATAGGTGCGCACCTTTTCATTCCTGTTCTTTTTTCGGAGATAAATCACCTGGTAAACAACCACGACCCATGAGACCAGCCATACCACGTAATGATAAGGAGATTTATAAAAATGGAGCAGGATAAATTGTGATAAGCTGCAAATAAAAACAACCCATCCCCATAATAAATACATAAATCCGTCTTCCGCAAATTTATCCCTGGAACGGTTTATCATACTTTCTATCAAAAGAAGACTTTGCCTGGGATCGAAATTTTCTTCGCTCATGAACGATGTTTGAATTTTAAATTCATGGATTTTTTTTCCAACCATTTTATATTAAAAAAAGCAGGCCGATGAAAACCGACCTGCTTTTTAAAATCAATTTATTGACACTGTGCCAGCATTGATTCAGCTTCTTTTTTTCCCCAACTGGGATGTAATGGTTTTGGCTGTTCGGCCTTAAAAAGTTCAACGGCTTTTTCAAATATTGGTTTTGCATTTTTCTTGCCGCCTCCAAATGATTCAGGCGTGTTAAAAACACTCATGCCCTGCAAATAATATAACCTGGGATTGTTCGGATCAAGCTTCATCCCTATCTGCAAATCTGTACTCGCTTCCTTCCCGTAAGTGGCCCACCGTGTTTGCGGATCTATCATCATTTCCTGGGTGGCTGCCATATTGCGGACCTCGTATATTTCAGACGTTTTTTCAATGGCTTCTGCTTTATCGCATAATGCCTTTGTTCTTGTTGCGTTTGCTTCTTTGTCAAGTTTTGTGTCCATCCAGCCGGCTGTAGTCAATGCAATACCTGCATAGTAATAAGGAAGCCATTGATTTTTTTCTGCATCACCAATGCGCTCAAATGAGGAAGCCAGGGCCTGGAAATCTGCAGTGGTTTTTGCGCTGTCAAACAAGGCCAGGTTTTTTTTCATAGCATCAACATACTTATCACTTTGTGCATGAATAGTTGCCATCACCAGGATCGACAAGAACAGAAGATTTAATTTTTTCATCCTTTTAAATTTTAGAATTTATAATTGTTTATTTCGATTTAGCTCTAACTTTTCATATTCTCTTTCAATTCCATTACTCCCGGGATCGACATAAACTCCAAGAAAATGAAATAACAAACCTATTCCCCATCCGAACACAGGCCATACCGGCCAGGGCCACCCATTTTTAGTAGTGTGCTGACCGGTAAAATACCAAAGCACCCAGAAAAAAATATTTATAACTATAAAGGTCCCGAGGTGATATTTGAAGGAGGCCCTTTTTTTGGCAATTTTCCATAAACCGGGATCTTTCCCTTCTGGCGTATTATAATAACTCATACAATTTGTTTAAAGATTGTTGTTGATGGCATCCTGTGTTCTATCAACACCCCAGCTGAAGAATGCGCCAATGAAATAAAATCTTTTTGATGGCGGCCCGATTGGTTCTTTGTTCAATCCATTAAATGAATAAGTATACCCATACACCGGGTTATAGCCCAGCACATTTGTTACGCTTGCTACAAGAACCCAAAACAATTTGGGATTCGTCTTCCCGATACTGGGTACATAATTCATGCTAAAGCCCAGAGTCTGGTACTCTTTAGTTTGACCCTGGTCGGCTATAATATATTTATTATTCTGGCCCAGCATGAAATCGTAATAAGGCCTCCCGGTAGCAAAACTGTAAGTAAAATTGAAACCGGTTTTCATATCCATAAAGAATCTTTTTGTAACAAGAGAAACTGTATGTTTTGCTGCGAAGTCCGGTCTTATTTCGTCAGGATAGTTAAGATAGTCACGTTTTGTATCGAGGTAGGAATAGCTCACCCAGTAATCAAAATTCTTAATGCTCTTTTTATCTCTCCAGAAAAATTCAATACCCTGGGCATATCCTTTTCCATTGTTGTTGTAGTTACTAAAATTGTAACTGACAGGTATTGCCTTTATAAGATCATTATATTTTTTATAAAATAGCTCCGTTCGGAAAATGCGATCATTGGTAGACTTCTGGTAAGTAAGGATATAATGTGTGGCCTTCGTGTAACCCAGGTTGGTTGTATAAATGAGCTGGGTGTTTTCGGGCTTCTGGTAAAAAACTCCATAGGCAGCGGATACCTGCGCGCCCGTACCCACTTTATAAGCAAGCGAAATGCGCGGGGCAAAATTGGATTTATCGATAATAGAAGAGTGTTCAAAGCGGCCCCCGATTTTTGCAGCCAGGTCATTGGTAACAAAAATATCCGTTTCAGCAAAAAGAGATTGGAAGTTTTCGATCAGGTTTGACCGGAGGCCATTGTAAGTACTCTTATTGACGCCATACATATATTCGGTTCCGAAGCGGATGGTACTGATGCCGAATAATCTTTTTTCAAATACTTCTTTTACCTGTGATAATTGCTGGATATTTTTTACTGTGAAATTTTTATTGACAGCCCAGGGTTGATTGGGAAAAAGCTGTTGGTTTTTCTGATCCTGCAGCTGCTCAGAAATATTGTCTGTATTTGTGCTATAACTCAAGCCCAGGTTCATTTTCCAGCCCTTGCCCAGGTTTTCCCTCCAGCTGAGGTTATTGTACCAGTTAAGATTGGTCAGCCCGAATGCATCTTTCAGATCAGAACTATCAATATCCGGGCGCCTCAAACCGAGCCTGCTGCTGGCGAACGTGGTATAATATTTTACGATGCCGCCACTTTTAGTTTTAAATCTAAAATTTGCGTCAGCATTATGGAATTCGGGCATTGTAAAATAATCGGGCGTCTGTTTTACTATATTGAAGTAAGCGATAAGGTTGACATAACTATAATTGATGCCCCATGAAGATTTTTTATCTTTTGCCAGGTCCTGGAACCCTCCTCCCAAAATAATGGGAGAAAGAGAAAGATTTGCAGCAGATCGTTCAGGAAGATCAATGGATTCTAATATTAAGGCAGATGACAATGCCTCTCCATATAATGCCGAATAGCCTCCTGCGCTAAAAACAGTTCCTTTAAATAAAAAAGGTGAAAATCTACCCCTGGTTGCCAGGTCCGGGATGCTGGTGTAGTAGGGATTATTTACAAGGGTGCCATCTATAAATTGTTTCGTCTCAGCGCCTGTACCACCTCGTACAAACAAGCCCTCCTGCTCCCCTATTTGTTGTGCTCCGGGCAGCGTTTTGACAGCGGCTGTTATGTCAGCATTGCCGCCTCCCACAGTTGCCACATCGATCGAATTTAAAACGGTCGCTGCTCTTTTGGTATCACCGGCGGCAAATGAACCGGATATCACTGTAACGGCTTTTAATTCACTTAACTCTTCCTTTAAAATCACGTCCGTTGTAATCGGGACTGTGCCAATGGTAATTTTTTGTTCAAATGATTTATAACCAACATTGGTAATGATGAGCGTTTGGTCCCCTTTTTCAGTAGTAGTAAATTTATAGGTGCCCAGGGAGTCAACGATTCCCCCATCATAAGTGTCCTTCAGGGATACACTGGCCCCAGGAACCGGGTTTCCTTTGTTATCCTTTACTTTTCCCTTAATAGTTATTTGTGAATGCAGGCAGGATACGACCAGTAATGCGCCCAGGATTAATGTCAATTTTCTCATCTCGTTTTTGATTTTCAATACAAACATAAAGTAGTTTATATTATAAACCAAATTATTAAAAAAAGAACCGATCCTTTTCAGGATCGGTCTCCATTGATACCTCAAGAAAAATATTTTTAGTTCTTTATGATCTGCTGTGAAGCGAGCTCATTACCGCAAGCTGCTTGTATAAAGTATACGCCTTTTTCAAGTGAAGCCAGGGAAATCGATTCAACCGGGCCACTATTCGCGATATTGAAACTATTTACATGCTGACCATTTGCGTAGTAAAGTTCAATTTTTACATGTTTATTCTGCCATAATGGAGGCAATGTAAGCCTTAGATTATTTGTAACCGGGTTTGGAAAAGTAGTCAACGAAACAGATGCTTTTACTTCGTTTAAGCTTACAACCCTTACTGATGAGTAAGTGAAGCTTCCGTCGATGTCTACTTGTTTTAATCGATAGTAAATGATCCCGCCTTTGCCTTTCATGTCTTTATCTGTATAAGTATAGTCTCTCTTAATATCTGATTCGCCGGAACCAAATACGATGGCAGTCTGTGTGAAATTTGAACCATCCGTGCTATGCTCGATGATGAAATGACTGAAATTATGTTCCTGCACAGTGGTCCAGCCTAATGCTACATTAGGTTTTGTATATTTTGCAGAAAAATTAATCAGCTTAATTGGTAAGGTTGTCAGGGGAGTCAGGCTAAAATTTCTGAACCAGGTAGAGTTAAGACGAATACCAGAACCATTTGATCCACCAGCACCTGTTTGTGCTCCATATGTGAATTTGATCTGGCTCGCTTTTAGAAATTGATAAGTAGCCATTACCTGTACCGCGCCAGTATCAATATTTGTAAAATTAGTTACATACAAGACCACTTCCATCACAGGTTGGGCAAGGATTATCGTTACCGGGACCGCTATTTGTAATACCTGTTCCATGACAATCATGGCAGGCAACCAATATGCTTGCAGCACCACAACTATCACAAATAAACAATTGACCCAGGTTACCAACAGTAGAATTTGTAAGATAACTGGCCGTTGAATAAGAAATAGAGTTGGGCTTATTATAAGTTACATACTCAGAAAGTGATCCACCATCTCCATCAACATCCAGCGCAGTCAAATTAACGGTATCCATTACCCGCACTTTATTAGTACCAGCTTTATAGAAATTTAATTCAAAATCAATATACCAGTTTTGATTAGCAGGAACGTTGCCAGCTAATCCGAATTGCGGCTGAAATGCTTTATCCCATCCTAAAGAGGAAAGATCTACATCCTGCATGACGATATCAGGTCTCGAGAACTTTTTTAACTTGATCTCAGCGTCTACACCTGTAGTTACATTGCTGAATCTATATACTGCACCTTGTTTATTCGCAATTCCTGATACTAATACAGGATTATTAAAAACAAGTTCCGGACCGCCCTGGGCATTCAAACCTATGAATGCAAACACTACGAGCAGCAGTGCAATAAGCGTTTTTACAAAAAAAGAAATTCTAGAGGGTACAAATGTTTTCATCATAATTAATTTAGGGTACACAATTTTCAGTTGCTCACAGATACTTGGAAAATTAGATTCCGATTTTAAAATCAGAATGAATTTGATTTATTCCGTAGTTCAATGAAGAAGTGAAAATGATCCGAGGAAATCCGGCCTGGTAAAAAGTCGAAGTAAAAGTGGAAGAGGAAAATACTCTTTCTGTAGGTAAACTTACTTTCATAGCGGATCAATTTTTTCTTAAAGGGTTAGGATTAAATCGAGCTCAAGATAGTCAGGGGTTTTTGATTATGCAAGTCTTACGCGAAATTTTACTTAGTCAAGATAGTAATTTATGCAGTTTTATTACCAAGTATATATTGATTATCAATCGTTTATATTATAAATTGAGACAGGAAAATATTTTCAAAAAAATTTGTACGTAATTTCCGTATGGTAAAAAAAGGCGCTTATCCGTAGTTTTTTTTCCTGATGTGGGGTTCTACCTAAGGCTTTGTACTGAAAATGCATGTAAGGTTTTACTTGTACCTTAATTGAACGGATGTCCCTATGCCCCATTAAAAAGGCGGCCTCCAGGACCGCCTCATATAATAATATAACAAGCAAGAGTTACCCTTTATACTGGGGGATCAAGCCATTTGCCAATTCAAGCATACGTTTCATTCCTTCGTCCGGTAAATTTCCTCTTTTAAATTCTGCCATAACATCCGGCAATTTATTTTCCATCTCCATCAGGAAATGCTCTTCAAATTCCCGAACTCTTTTTACCGGTACATTGCTTAGCAGGCCCTGGGTGCCCAAATAAATAATAGCCACCTGTTTTTCAACTGCAACCGGTGCATACTGAGGTTGTTTTAATATTTCTACGTTCCTGGCGCCTTTATCCAAAACAAGTTTCGTAGCGGAATCAAGGTCCCCACCAAATTTTGAAAAGGCTTCCATCTCGCGGTAAAGAGCCTGGTCGAGCTTTAAAGTGCCCGCGACTTTCTTCATTGATTTTATCTGGGCATTCCCTCCAACGCGACTCACAGATATACCAACATTGATAGCTGGCCTGATTCCCGCATTGAACAGGTTTGTTTCAAGAAATATCTGTCCGTCTGTAATAGATATCACATTTGTAGGAATATAAGCTGAGACGTCACCAGCCTGGGTTTCTATTATAGGCAACGCCGTGAGTGAACCACCTCCTTTTACCAAATGTTTGATGCCCGGAGGAACATCGTTCATGTTTTGCGCCACCTTATCATCACTGATAATCTTGGCAGCCCTTTCAAGCAAACGGCTGTGTAAATAAAATACGTCGCCGGGATAAGCTTCACGTCCGGGTGGACGACGAAGCAACAAAGAAACTTCTCTGTAGGCTACAGCCTGCTTCGAAAGATCATCGTAAATGATCAATGCAGGCCTTCCCGTGTCGCGAAAAAACTCACCAATGGCAGCACCGGCAAATGGGGCATAAAATTGTAAGGGAGCAGGATCAGAAGCAGAGGCGGCAACTATAATTGTATAGGCCATAGCACCCGCATCTTGTAAGGTCTTCATCACATTTGCAATGTTTGATGCTTTTTGACCGATCCCTACGTAGATACAGAAAACTGCTTTCCCTGCATCAAAAAATTCCTTTTGATTAATGATTGTGTCGATTGCTATCGCCGTCTTTCCTGTCTGGCGATCACCGATGATCAACTCACGCTGCCCCCGGCCTATCGGGATCATGGCATCAATGGCCTTTATCCCTGTTTGCAGAGGCTCTTTAACAGGTTCACGAAATATTACACCTGGCGCTTTTCTTTCCAATGGCATTTCATAACGGTCACCGGTAATAGGTCCTCTTCCATCAATTGGCTCTCCTAAAGTATTCACTACACGACCAACCATTCCTTCACCAACTTTTATCGATGCTATCTGTCCTGTACGGCGAACCTTTGCTCCTTCCTCTATCTTGCCTGTTTCACCCATCAGTACGACACCCACATTATCCTCTTCAAGGTTCAGGGCAATAGCGCGAACACCACTTTCAAATTCTACTAATTCTCCATACCGAACATTCCCAAGTCCATACACGCGGGCAATACCATCACCCACCTGTAACACTGTACCTACTTCTTCTAATTCAGTGGCTATATTGAAGTTGCTCAACTGTTGCCTTAGTATCGCACTTATTTCATCTGGTTTTATATCTGCCATTTTAGCTATTGTTTTAAATTTATTGTTTCTCGCAGATTCGGGACTTAATCCGAAGCATATAGCTCCTGGCTTTTTTACCGGATCTTGTAAACAAATTCATTATTTTCAAATTGTCTCGAAATCTGTTTCAGATCATACGCTATACTTGCATCGATCAGTTTATCTCCTGCCTCCAAAACAAAGCCGCCTATCAGGCTTTCCTTCACTGAAGTTTCCAGTTCTATATTCTGCATGTCGCTCGTTTTCCTGATCTGGTCAATGATGGCATTTTTCAGATCCTCACTTATAGAATAGGCTGTAGTAAGTTTGATCGTATAAATATTCTTATACTTTTTATATTGGGCTATAAAGTCTGTAATGATCTCCGGCAAATTGCTTTCTCTTCCTTTACTAACAAGCAAACGGGCAAACAAAGCAGTAACATCACTCACATTATTCTTAAGGATTTCCGCAACTATCTGTTGCTTTTTTGAGGGCTTTACAATCGGGCTTTTTAAAAGATTTACAAAGTCGCGGCTCAGCCTGCACACCTCCTGCAACCATTGCATATCGGTAAATATTTGCTCTAACTGGTCCTTTTCTATTGCCAGGTCGATCAATGATTTTGCGTAACGTGTTGCTAAGCGGGGATTGGGCATTTAAGTAATTTGAAAATATGTCGATTTTAAAATTTGAAAATGCAGAGAATAATTGATTTATACATCTTCAAATTTTCAAATTAATTGAGTTTTACCTGATCAACCATTCCTTTAATATGGGCTTCCTGCGCTTCTTTATTATTCAGTTCCCTGCGCAATACTTTTTCTGTGACCTCGATCACTAATTTTCCAACCTGGTTCTTCACTTCTGTCAATGCAGACATCTTTTGCGCATTAATAGCTATCTGTGCCTCAGTAATAATTTTATTTGCTTCAATCTTGGATTGTTCTTTCGCTTCATTAATGATCTTATCCTTTGTTTCTCTTGCTTCTTTTAACATCTGCGCTCTCTCTTCCCTGGCTTTGGCGAGTATGGCTTCATTTTCACTTTTCATCTGCGCCATTTCAATCTTTATTTTTTCTGCGGTGGCCAATGAATCGGCAATGGTTTGTTCACGTTTCTGCAAACCTCCAAGAATGGATGGCCACGCAAATTTCTTCAATATGTAAAAAACAACCAGGAACGCCAGGAGCGTCCATATGATCAAACCCAAACCAGGTGTAAGCAATTGCATAAAATAGATTTTACAGCTTCGAGCCTTGCGCTGTGAGCTTCGGGTTATTGTTAAATACTGAACCAGGTTCACAAGAGTCCCGGTGATACATTCCGGGATGCCGTACAATGATCGGCATGCGACAAATCAAAAACCGGAAAGGAAACCCTTACCTGCTTTTATAAAATCACACCCATGTTAAAGAACTGTTTTGAATTCTTTTACTACCCTGGTGAATCTGCCTTTTCACAAAGGAGGCAGTACTCCTTATTAAATGAACATTGCCAGGATACCAACAATTACAGCAAACAATGCAACTCCTTCCACAAGGGCGGCAGTAAGGATCATATTTGCACGAATATCATTGGAAGCTTCCGGCTGGCGTGCAATAGCTTCAACGGCACCACGACCAATCTGGCCGATACCAATACCTGCACCTATTGCTCCAAGACCTGCACCAATAGCTCCCCCTGCATTTGCTGTAGCGTCTAATAAAATAACATTCAGTAAATCCATGATTCTTGTTTTATTATTAATAAAAATTAAACGATTGCTATGTCTTCATGATGATCTGCATCATCATGGCCACCTTCAAAAGCCTGCCCTATAAAAACAGCTGTCAGGTTTGCAAAGATATACGCCTGCAAAAAAGCCACTAAAATTTCAATAAAATAAATGAATATCACAAAAGCAACGGAAAGGGGTGAAAATCCCCAACCCATGGCCTTGTTCATACCACCAAAAATGAATATTAATGAGATCAAACAGATAATAATAATATGCCCGGCGATCATGTTTGCAAACAACCGGATCATCAGCGCAAATGGTTTTGTAAATATTCCAAGGATCTCTACAGGAATTAAGATCGGCTTTACTCCAATAGGAACCGGGGGATTTATAATATGGCCCCAGTAGTGTTTGTTGGAGCTGAATAATATTACAACGAACGAAATTATCGCCAGAACAAACGTAAAGGCAATATTCCCCGTAACATTCGCAGTACCTGGAATTAATCCTACCAGGTTATTGATCAGAATAAAAAAGAAAACAGTAAGTAAATAAGGTAAATATTTCTTGTACTTCTTACCAAGATTAGGCTTCGCCACTTCATCCTGAACAAAACTGATGACGGGCTCAAGCAAACTTTGCATGCCTTTGGGGGCTGAATGAACCCCTTCTCCTTTATTATACTTTTTCGCGATACTAAGCATGATCCACACCAATAGTACGAGGGCAAGAATCATTTGGACAACATTACGGGTGAGGGAAAAATCATATACCGGCACCGAAGCATCCATTTCATTATTTTCATTTACAGCAACTACCTGCCCGGCATGAAATTTTTTAGGATCAAGTTTTAATTCCTGGATCTTCTCGTCTGTCAGTATGGAATAACCATTGTAACTCTCCGCCCCATGATGAAATTTTGAAGATAAAAAAACAGAAATCCCTTTGTGCGGAGAATAGAGAAGTACGGGCAAGGGAATAATGGCTGCATGTTCCTCTCCATTGCCATCTTTATAAGAAAAAAAATGAAATTCATGAGCGTCCAAAACGTGGCCAAAAATGACCTCATTAGCATCCAAAGATTTCTTTTTCACCTTACCATCTACCTGGGGATTACCCTGGCCAAAAATAATGCAGGAAAATAAGCTGAAAACCGCTACCAATAAGCATTTGGACCGCCCAATGATCATGTGTTTCTGAAATTTGCCGCAAAGATAGGGAGCGGGCGGTTAAAAACAACAAAGCATAAGGGAAAAGTTACCCCCTTTCAGGATCAGGCAACTTTGGTTTTTTTATCGAACTGAAGCTGGTACAATTTGTAATAATACCCTTCCAATGACAGTAATTCTTCATGGGTCCCCATTTCTCTGATCTCTCCTTTATCAAGTACTATTATCTTATCCGCTTTCCGGATGGTTGAAAGCCTGTGCGCAATTACAATTGAAGTTCTGCCTGCAATTAATTTATCAATTGCATTTTGAATTAATATTTCACTCTCCGTATCAACGGATGAAGTGGCTTCATCAAGGATCAAAATGGAGGGGTTGTATAAAAGTGCCCTGACAAAGGACAATAATTGTCTTTGGCCAAGGGAAAGCGTGGCGCCCCTTTCCATTACATTATAATCATAATCTCCGGGCAACCTCATAATAAAATCATGCATACCGATCAGCTTCGCCGCTTCTATTACTTTTTCTTTCGGAATATCCGGATTGCGAAGGGTGATATTATCTATTACAGACCCGGAAAAAAGAAACACATCCTGCAAAACGACTCCAATACTTTTCCGCAAGGCATCCAATTTGTAATCATCAATATTGATATCATCGATACTGATCACTCCTTTCTGTATATGGTACAAGCGATTCAATAGACTTATAATGGTTGTTTTGCCGCTGCCCGTATGACCAACAATTGCAATCGTTTTCCCCGAATCCACTTTAAATGAAATATCCTTTAACACATATTTTGCGGGATCATATCCAAAGGAAACATGATCAAAAACCAACTTCCCCTGGGTTTTTTGTGGAGCGTAGCTTCCCTGCGTTTTTATGTAATCATCATTGTCTAAAACCTTGAAGACCCTTTCACTGGCAATAACCCCCATCTGCAACACGTTAAATTTATCGGCAATCACGCGGAGAGGACGAAACAACAAATTCAGGCACATGTAGAACATCATCATTTTTCCTCCCAGTTCTTTAGCTTCCTGGGCAGAGGCACCGGCACTCCCGGCGATCCACCATACCAATAGACCAGTAGAGAGTGCCAATACAATTTCAACTACAGGGAAAAAAACTGAATAAGCAAAAATGGCGCTGATATTTGCATTGCGATGGCCTTTGTTGATCTTCTTAAATTTTTCAAATTCTCTGTCCTCAGCAGCAAATGCCTGCACTACCTGCATGCCTGTAATATGTTCCTGTACAAATGCATTTAGCTGTGCCACCGCATTCCGAACCTTAATAAATGATTTGTTCACGCTTTCTTTAAAATAATATGTGGCCAGCAACAGGATAGGGAACGGAGCAATGCACACCAGGGTCAATTTCCAATCCACATAGAACATAAATAGTAAAATGGATATGATGGAAAGAAAATCTGCAATAATTGGCACTAACCCATCCGAAAAAATATCATTGATGGCTTCGATGTCATTAATGGTCCTCGTGGTGAGCGTTCCAATCGGAGTTTGATCAAATTGCCTGAGGTTCAACCCGACCACTTTTTCATAAACATTTATTCTCATGTCCCGCACTACCGTTTGACCAAGCCACGCCGTGATATAAGTAAAATAAAAACGAAAACCACTTTCAATAAGTAATAGCCCAATCTGGATAACCGTCATCCAGATGATCCAATCAAGCATTTTATCGGCAATAAATTTATCAACCGTGATCTTTATGAGATAAGGGCGGATAGGAGTTATAACAGCAAGAAAGATGGCGAGCCAGATAGATAAATAAAATCTTTTTTTATAAGGCGCGGCAAACCGAAACACACGCCGCAGATTTTCAAAATCAAATATTTTTTTTATTAAGTTACCAGCCACAAAATGTAGGAAGTTATATATTACGTGTTAGGAAATTGCAAATTTAGTGAAGGCAGTGGGATAAAAGGAACATGGTTCCAATCCCGTAACCCGGTACTAATCCTCATCAGATTTGAAGATTATATTCCTCCTTATAAAAATAGCACCCAGGTTTTTATAAGGAGGAATATAATCTTCAAATCCTTCGACCTTTACTTTTTTCTCCAGCTCTTCCCAAAAAGGGATCCAGTCAATATTATTGCCATTCCTTGCTTTTTCCATCAACAGATTAAAAAATGGTTGATTTACGGCGGTTTTTCCAATTTGCTTGGATGTAATAATATGGGCGTCTGGTGAATGTTTCAGAATATCATGGATCAGGTAGTACCCTCCACAGGAGCCCATGAATACAATTTTTGCTGATGGAAGTATCTGGTCAATGGTATATGGCGCATTATAACTATGTCCACGATGAATGACAACAGTTGGTGAAAGATTGTTTCTCAAAAGAAACGTATCCAGTGCGTCCTGCGCCTTTTTATCCTGGTCATCTTCTTCCGGCAATGGCAGATTTGCGTAAATAGCAACAGGTTTGCCCTTTATAGAATTTATGGTGATCCAATATTGAGTAGTGGTGATCTTCCACAATTTGGGGTCGAACATTCTTTTGAATCCCTGGAAAATACCGAGGCCATCCTTATCTCCATAAAAAAATACCTGCATCACCACTTTGGCACTATCATTTGTTAATGCCCTGTACGGAACACCATATACAGGGGGTATTCCAAATTCTTTAGAAAGATCAATATGATTGTTTGTATCAGCGGAAAGAAAAAGTTTATGTAGCAAATTATACATTACGAGTCCGCGCTTATTATTGCTCGAAAGATTGCGATCGTAATTGGACCTTATATTCAAAAGCATTTTATCGGCCAGCGGTTTTATAGTTTCAACAATGCTTGCGTAAGAATCGGCTACATCTACTCCATCTTCAAGGCCATTTGATTCTTCGAGCTTACCAACGAATGCCCGCATCAGTTTCTCCGCGTCACTTTCATCACCGGCATTTTTCCTGGGCTGAAACGTATTTAAAAAACTGCTAAGCGTATTGTATCCCGCACACATTTTTATGAATTTCCTGTACTTATCAAATTTTACATTCATTAATAATGAATCTCCGTGCTGGCCGGACCTTTCCATCATTAGCGGGTATACGCCTTTTACAAAGCTTGAAGTATAGATAATTCCATCTGTTGTAACGGCGAGGTAATAAAGCTCTTCCGCAGTCAGTGGCTGAATGATCTTGAATCGAACCTTTAGATCGTCTGTTTCATGAAGTGAATTAATCGTGTTTACAAAGATATCAGTGGCTTTCGTTTTTATCCTGTTCTCGAGATCTTTGTATCCGTACGCAGTATCCTTATTAAGTGCCCTTTGCAAATAGTCGAGATGCGTTCTCACCAGCAAACGGAAATATCCAACAGAATCATTTTTAACGGCATCAATATCTCCAATGCTCATTTTACCTTTCATAATGTCATCTAAAAAGGGAAAATACCAGCGCCCGCTATTGCTGGTTGCCATTTTTGAAATGGCGCTGATAAGCGGGTCATCAATCTTTCTTATCGCAGTCGCTAATCGATTGTTTGCAGCAGCAAAATCGTACAGTTGACCGGGATCCCGGTAGCCTGCAACTTTTATCAGGCTATCCAGGAAGGGAACATCTGTGTTCTCTCTTAATTTCATAAAAACCTGGTCCGGATGCAGGAAGCAATATTTCTTTAAAAGTATATACTGGCAATTCTGATACCCCTGGTTCTTATCAAAGATTCCAGCACCCAAAAGATTTAATCCGACATCATAAGGCACAACATATATGATCCCATCAATGGTACCATTATTCATGTCTGCGTGCATGCATCTTTCGTATCCCTCGATGATCACTGGCAACCGGGCAGGGCTGACAGTTCCCCTGCGCCAGTTATTATTGAAATATTTTAAAAG
>Ga0193726_1001436_pt1 | contig 18799 bp, 18 predicted proteins | sample H2c1metaG_FD_144928 | JGI IMG/M metagenome (GOLD analysis project Ga0193726, IMG submission 144928) | Soil microbial communities from a riparian zone of the East river system, Colorado, United States - H2c1 | ecosystem: Environmental > Terrestrial > Soil > Riparian zone | place: USA: East River... | reverse complement strand
AAACAGCGAACGACACAAGCGATGGGTAAAACAATAAGAAGAGTTGTTTATAGGCTTGTGTATCGTCAAAACAGGCAATTGCCTGCTGCAGCAATCGTATATTCTCAGGCTTCCTCACAGAAATAGTGCGTAATGTAAATACTTTTTTAACAAAACCTTCCTGTTTTTTATCATTTCCTAAATAACTAAGAGACAGCCAATAGCAAATAATTGCTGCTTACTAATTGAATTTTAAGGTACTTAAAAGAATTCTTCTTATTTTTCGCTGAACCAACACCTAATTTATATGGCAACCCGTCATTACGAAAAAGCTTCCTGGTTTTTAATTTTTCCCTGGTCGCTTTTATCAATTGTTCTGATACTATTATTTAATACAGCACTCAGTGACTGGTTTGGCCGAAATTGGAGCTGGATAACTCTTTTGCTTTTTATTCCTGCAGCAATTTTTGAAAATTTCAAGGTGGGGTACTCAACAATGCAGGTCATGTTTTTGAAGATATTATTTTCTCTTCTTTCCTTCCTGATTACCGGGTTGGCACTAGGTATCTCGCTTGCTGGATGGTACTATGAAAGATTTGAGCATGTTACAATTCCAAGGGTAAATATTCCATGGTTTGTTTTATTGGCACTGGTGGTGATGTTAGCTATTGAAGCTGTGCAAATATTCAGCATTTTGAAAGCTGTAAAGAGAGAATTTATGCAGTTTGACCAGGATAATTAAAAAAATACCCAAACTGGAGACGAGGGTTAAAGTCCTGTTCTTTTATCATTGTCCGGGAAACCTGAATTTTCGGTATACCATCGTTCAATTTTTGGAAAGGCGATCTTAAACCATTCTGTGTAGCTTTCGGGGTCCATTATTATTTGTTCCCTTAGTTCCTTTATCGGCTTAAAGCAATAATCATTTACTTCTTCCGGATTTGCCTTTACTATTCCATCATAAGAACCTGTAAAAACATGATCAAATTCATTTTCGGTCAGTCCATTCTCAAAAGACGCGGCATAGGTAAACTCAAAAATCTTCCGAAGAGGGGTCCTGATTCCCATCTCCTCTTCTAATCTTCTTTCTGCTGCGAGTTTTGTTTCTTCCCCAGGATTTGGATGACTACAACATGTGTTGCTCCAAAGTCCGCCACTGTGATACTTGAAAATAGCTCTCTGCTGGATGAGCATTTCATTTTTTGAATTGAAGATGAACACACTAAAAGCACGGTGCAATACCCCTTTTCGATGGGCGTCCATTTTTTCCATAGACCCTGTGACATTGTCATTTTCATCCACCAATATCACGTGCTGATTGTTGTTCATTAAATAGGAAGCTAGTACCTGCTAATTTGTTCTTTTAGAAGCTTGCGGGCAAAATGGATACGGCTCTTAATCGTTCCCAGGGGCTCATTCAGCACTTCGGCAACTTCATGATATTTGTATCCTTCAAAATAAAGCAAAAAAGGGGTTTTGAATATTTCAGGCAAGTGATAAATGGCACGGTAAATTTCTTTTATCCGGAGCTCAGTTTCGGCGGCATTAATAACGGTAGGCTGCTTATAATTGAGAAGATATTCGTTGGGTGTGTGATCAAAAATGGTTTGTTGCTTTACCTTTCTCCGGTAATCATTAATAAAAATATTACGCATGATCGTAAAAAGCCATGCTTTGATATTTGTACCCACATTGTATTTTTCCTGGTTGGCCAAAGCCTTGTATAAGGTCTCCTGGAAAAGATCCTTGGCCGTTTCGGAATCCTTTGTAAGGTTGATTGCAAACGGTTTTAAAAAATCAGCATTACTAATTAACAGATTATTGAATTCAGGACTTGCCATACTAAAATTATTTAATAACAAACCATCTAAGTTACCTTATATCGCTCATAAAAAATCCAAATGATTGTTTAAACTTTAAATAAGTGCGGGGTATGAGTTTTAGAGCAATTTTTCTGCCAATATCAGTTTTGGAAAGGCTATGTGACAAAGAGGGGACTCAGAGTTCGCGGTTTAGTATTTTCTCCGATTCGAATAATCGGTTAAGAGTAGAAAAATGGGAAGAATTTCTCAGGGCCTCGAGGTGACCCAGGTGGTGAAGATCGGTACCAAGAAGATCGTAAAACTGGTTTTTTGCCAGGTAGCGGGCAAGGCTCGTTACAGGATTTCCGTAATAGCCACCCAGGGAGAGTATATTCATTTGAAATAAATAGCCGGCATCTTTCAATTCATTATAAAAGCCCTTGTTGTGTTCCAGATATACATAGCGTTCCGGGTGTGCTAAAACCGGTTGATATCCTTGTATTTGCATTTCAAAAAGAACCTGTTTTAGCTCATATGGCTGGCTTGCCATCGAAAACTCTACCAACACCATTTTATTGCCAAAAGTTAATAAAGGCTCTTTTTTTTCAAGCAGTTCGGCCAAATGATCATCAATATAATATTCGGCTGCCGCCTGAATTTCAATATCTATATGCTCTTGTTTTAATCGCTCCCTGACCTCGTCAAGTTTTTGAAGAATAACTGAATTACTGTTTTTGTACATATCCCATAAAATATGGGGCGTAGTAATTAATTTTTTATATCCCAACTCGCTCATGCCTCTTATAAGCATGATGGATGTTTCCATATCCGGCGAGCCATCATCAATTCCCGGCAATAAGTGTGAGTGCATGTCGGCATTCAACATGGCATATTCAACATTACCTGGTTTTGAATTTCTTTTTCTGGAAAAAAACATTATTTCTTTTGGAACTTTTTTGCTAATAGTTCAGTGTAAAGATCAGCCATTTCCCCAACCAGTCTTTCAACACTGAATTTTCGTTGAACATGGTTCGCTCCTTTTTTCCCAAGACTGAATCGAATTTCATCATTTTCGACAAGAGAGAACAGATTTTTCTGGAAGGTTTTTGAATCATTAACATCTGAAAGCAAGGCTGTTTCATTTTCCAGCACCACATCAGAAATGCCGCCGGCTCGTGTAGATACTATCGGCTTGTTGGCTGCCTGGGCTTCAATAAGGCTTACAGGGGTTCCTTCATTTAAAGAGGTCAGGGCAATAATATCAAGTCCTGCGTTGATAATGTCAATATCACTTCTCCATGAGGTAAAGATGATTGAAGCGGAAAGATTTGAGTCCTTACCTGTTGATGTAAAGGAAATTCCCAGTTTCGTGGCAGTTTCTTCAATTTCTTTCCTGCTTTCCCCATCTCCGATTATAAATGCCTTGATCTTTTTTTGCGAATTCTTTTTTACATAATCAATTCCCTGGAGGAAAAGATTGTGATTTTTTATAGGAACCAGGCGTCCAATAATTCCAATCGCAATTTCATCATCCCCGAGCTTGAATTCCTCACGGAATTTTTTTCTTTTTTGTTCCTGGTGCTCCTGGAATTTATCCAGCTCGAACCCAAGAGGAACAATTCTGAATTTATCTGCTGGAGCTATTTTATATTCTTCCACTAATTCCTTTTTTTGCTGAATACTGATCGCAATCAAAGCATCGGTTCTTTTTGCCAGGAATCTTTCGATATTAATAATGATATTGGTTTTATTCCGGCCAAAATATGAATGAAACACATGTCCATGGTAGGTATGAACGATGACAGGGCTACTATCAGGTCCCGCCGCTAGCCTGCCAAGAGCACCTGGTTTGGCCGCATGCGTATGTATTATATCCGGCTTAAAATCTTTGATGATTTTTTTGACCTGCCTGTATGCCTTATAATCCCTGTATGGATGAAGGGACCGTCCCATATCCGGAATGGACATGGTTTTAATTCCCATTTGGTCTGCTAAAAAGGATGCATCTTTTTCGTGACCTTCTTTTTCACCCACAATGAGCAGGGTTTCAAATTCCTGGGGGAGGTGTTTTGTCAGGTATAAAACATTCAGGGTGGGACCACCGACAATTAATCGATTATGAATGCGAAGGATCCTGGGCATGAATCAATAAATACAATCTACCGGGTTGTTGCATAAAGAAAATCGTGTCAGATGAAATCATTACTTTTGAAAAAATCGATTAACCATTTTTTATAATGAATGCAGATGCAAATTTATCCATACTTGATTTTGCACTCTTGCCCTTCTACCTGGGAATAGTTTACTTGTTTGCCTACAGGTTTCGAAATAAAAGGTATTCTAAAAAAAATCCCCTAAGAAGATATTACATTCCTGCTTTGACTATAAAAATTTTAGGAGCGATATTCATTGCCCTGATATATGGATATTATTATAAAAGTGGTGACACCTATTATTTCTTTAACCAGGCCCAGGTTCTTAACAGTTCTTTTAATGAATCTTTCGGGAAGTGGATCAACCTGTTATTTCATATCCCGACTGCAAAAGATCCAAACTATTATGGTTATATATCGCAAATGGAATGGTATAACGACTCCGCTTCATATGCCGTCGTTTCAATTACAGCATTTCTCAGTGTTTTTACGCTCAATACTTATTTGCCAACCGCAGTCCTGTTTGCCTTTATTTCATTCACTGGAGTGTGGGCCCTGTTCAGAACTTTTACGTCGCTATTCCCGGCTTTGATTCGTCCCATCGCAGCGGCAATACTCTTTATTCCCAGTGTGTTTGTTTGGGGTTCAGGAATTTTCAAGGATACACTTTGTTTATTTGGCTTAGGTTGGCTGACCTTTGCCATTTTTCGTTTTCTTCTAAAAAAGGATTTCAGTTTCAGCAACATCCTAATCGCTATTTTAAGCTTTGCACTTGTTGCAAAAATAAAGCTGTATATTTTATTGGGGTTTGTGCCAGCATTACTGATGTGGACATTCTTTAACTATTCCCAGAAAATCAAGAATAAATCGCAGAAAATTCTTGTGAAATTCTTATTCCTCGTTATTGTTTTGGCGGCGGTTCTTTTTTTTATGCAGCAATATGCAAATGAACTTGGGAAATACTCTCTTGAAAATGTAGCCCAAACATCAAAAGCGACAGGTGGTTACATTTATTGGATTAGTGGTGATGAAGGATCAGCATACAGCCTGGGCGATTTTTCCCCGACTATTGGGGGAATGCTTTCAAAATTTCCGATGGCAGTAAATGTAACCTTATTCAGGCCTTACATTTGGGAGGCAAAGAAGGTTCTCGTTTTATTCTCCTCACTCGAGGCAATATTGTTTTTATTTCTTTCATTGAAAATTCTGTTTACAATAGGTGTGGTAAAAATATGGAAGACTATCAACAGTGATCCGACCATTCAATTCTGTCTCATATTTTCACTAGTCTTTGCTTTCGCCGTAGGAATTTCCTCCTACAATTTTGGAGCTCTATCACGTTATAAGATTCCTTGCCTGCCTTTTTTTGCATTATCTCTCATTCTTATCTACTATAAAAATTTTCCTGTCAGGAAAAAATTTCTGGGTGTCTTTGGAATATGATCAGACAAAAAGCCGAATAAATTCTTTTTCCTGCGATTTAATACTGAATTGTTCCCGTACTTTTCTCCGTCCCGCCATGCCCATTTGCCTTCTTAAAGATTTGTTTTTCAAAAGTTCTTGCAGCGACCATTTCCATTGATCAGTTGTATTGCACAAAAAGCCATTAACTCCGTCTTCCACTATGGTCTTATTGACTCCAACCGGGCTGGCAACCGCGGGAATCCCACAGGCGAAATATTGTATCAGTTTAAATCCACATTTCCCTTCGCTCCACGCATCGGCAATCAAAGGCATAAGGCCAATCTGAAATGTCAAAAGATCGTCGGCTTCAGTAGAAGCATTCCAGCGAATAAACTTATAATTTTTGACAGGCAAGACCGGATCCCGATCCGCAATTACAATCAAATCAAAATCGAATTCTTTCCCCAGGTCATTTATTAAAGGAACAATCTCTTCCAGGTACTTAAGGGTAGAATGACTGCCAGTCCATCCAATGTTTAATTTTTCAGCTTCTTTTCTTTCCTGGGGTTTAAATTTTTCAGTGTCAATGCAGGTTGGTATCCTTACCACATTTTTATTAAACTGGACAGCATAATTAAACAAATAGTCATTACCGACAGAAATCTTATAGGACCATTTACAGATATATTTTATTTTCCAGGAAGCCTTGAACCAGTTTATAAAGTAATTGGAAGGTGAAGTATTGGAGATCCATATGGCATCATCGAAATCATAAATAATTTTTTTCCGGAGTATTTTGGATATGATCCATTCAAAAACGGGCGGACCAATGGGAGCAGCTTCCCTGTGAATAAACACATAATCATACCGGGATACTTTAAAAAGAATGCCAAATCTTTTCAGGAAACCTTTTATTATGCCCGTAGCTTTTGAAATGAAAATCCCCTTTTTATAAAGCACCTTCCAGGTCCTTTGATCCATAAATGGATGAAGAGAAAATTCCAGACTGGCATCAGGCAAAATAGGCAAGAATGCCTCTACCCGGAAACGCTGTGAAGGAGCTTCACCTAAAGGATATGGGACCAGGAAAAGGATCTTTTGAATTGGCTTCATTCAATCAGGAAAAGAAATGATATCAGTTCATTATACGATTGTATATTTCAGAATATTTCCGAATGCCGAGTGCCAGATCAAATCTACTAAAAGCGGATGCCCTGATTAGCTCTTTATTAATTTCTTCAAGTTCCTTTATTCCTTTTAGCGCGTTTTGAAATGAGTTCTTCGTTAATTCATCCACCACAATACCTGTTTTTGTGTCTTTTACTATACTACCAGTATCTCCAATAGCATTGCAAATAACGGGAATACCCATTGCCATTAATTCAGCATGTTTTGTTGGAGAAGATGCCATTTTGGAAAAGGTATTTCTGATAAAAAAAATACCTACTGTGCTCAACGCCAAAAATGCCGGCAAATGATTACGATCGGAATAGGTAATAAAAACTTTATTCTTTGGGATACCTGATGCCATGGCTTCGGCAGCGATTTTCGCTGCATCATCTTTACTAAGTATGAGCATTACATAGTCCGGATCCAGTTCTGTCAGCATCTTGAAAAAAGTAAACATGTCTTTTGTTAAATACCATCCACCTATAGATCCGGAATAGGTCAAAACCTTTGCAGTTCCAGGAATTTTAAGATCGCTTTTTACAGAGCTTATTTTTTCAGGTGAAATATTATGATAATCAAAATAATCCATGTCTGCGCAACAGGGAATTACATCAATAACAAGGTGTTCAAATCCTGGTTGGGACAAGAGATAATCCCTTGCTGCCTGCGTCAGGGTTATTATTGCATCGGCATTCAATAAAAATGCTCTTTCTTTTCTTTTATAATACCGGTAAATAAACCTATAAAAAAAATGTTTTTGATCCCATTGACCATTGTCCACTTTTTCATCCGCCCAAAATCCTCGCATATCAAACAAAAAAGGGATTTTGAATTCCCTTTTTATCTTAAGACCAATTTCTGATGCTACATAGCTTCTGCAATGGATTGCATCAAATTTTTCTTTTCTGCAAATTCTAAAAGCCCGTTGCTTCAATTTCCAGCGATCAAATATTTTTGAAAGCACGGGCGGGTTTGAGGTAAATTGAAGCGGGATCCAATTTATCCTGGAAGAATCTACAACCTTGTAAACAATCTCTTTCTCTTTTTCGAATCTATTTTTTTTCTCGAAACTCAAAATTGTAATTTGAAAACCTTCTTTGGTTAACTCTTTCAGATACGGAAGGATCTGTGATTGACCTAATGGATCCGTTAACCCATCATAAGTTATGTAAAGAACATTTTTCAAGAGCCCGGCTTAGCTCAAACTTCCTGGCGGAGGCAGGTTACTCCATCCATTTTTGATACCACATCTGGAACATTAACAAATGCCAGATTTTTAAATAAAGATCTGTTCTTCCACCAAAGAATGAATGGGTAAGGTTTTGAATGTACTGTGAATTGAATAATTTATGTTTGTCCAGGTACGGTTCTGACAAATATTCAAGGGCTAACTCCTTCAACTCATGTTGTAACCATTTTTCCATGGGAATTCCGAAACCCATTTTTTTCCTTTCCATCATTTGCTTCGGAATGTATTTATGAACTATCTTCTTGAGAATATATTTTTTTTGCCCCAGATGATATTTGTATTCATTGGGTAACGTTGCTGCCCATTCTATAATAGATTGATCAAGGAAAGGTTCCCTGCCTTCAAGACCCACTGACATCGTTGCCCGGTCAACTTTTTGCAGGATATCATCCACCATATAGGTTTGATAATCTATTGCCATCATATAGGACAACGGATCATAAAATTTGGGCTCCAGTTCCTGGCTATTGTGTCCTGTAGGCAATTCACTGACCTCTTGATTGATCAACTCATTGATCTCATTGCCTGTGAATACCTGGCTTAAGCTCTTCATCATTTGAAATGGAGAAGGGTCATTCAGGAGATTTCTAAGCTTCTGATACCGGCTGTGAAAATTATGTTGATTTTTAAAATAGGGAATACGCTCAGAAGAAACGGATTCCATTACACCGGCAACTGCTTTTCTCATTATTTTCGGCATGGCCTGCATTTTTCTTCCATGTCTTAATAAATAATCATAGCGATTATAACCAGCAAATATTTCGTCTCCTGCATCGGCGGATAAAGCAACAGTAACTTTTTGCCTCGCCATCCTGCTTACCAGAATTGTTGGGATAGCACTGCTGTCTGCAAAAGGTTCATCGTAATAAAAAGGTAATTCAGGGATAATACTCAAGGCTTCCTGGGGAGTGCAATAGTATTCTGTGTGATCAGTACCCAGGTGCCTGGCAATTTGTTTTGCAAATGGTGCTTCATCAAGCTTTTTATCCGTTGTTCCAATTGTAAATGTCTTTATTTTTTCACCCCGGTCTTTTTGCAATAAAGCAGTAACGCAAGAGCTGTCGTAACCTCCACTAAGAAAAACACCAACCGGAACATCCGCCACCATTCGATAGGAAAAAGATTTGCTGAGAATTGCTTCTGTTTCAGCAATGGCATCATCAAGAGTAATGGAAACTTTCTCCTTATTGTAATAATCGTATACATTCCAATATTGCCTCATGCTGATAGTATGAGACAATAAATCATATTTCAATAAGTGTCCCGGAGGAAGTTTATGACACCGATTATAAATACAGTAGGGAGAGGAGACGTAACCGTATTGCAAAAATGAAGCAATTGAATCAGGGTCTATTTCCTTTTTGAATGCCGAATGGGCTGTCAGAGATTTTAATTCAGAGGCAAAAAGAAACAAATCGTCATCACAATAATAGTAAAAGGGCTTTACACCGGCCCTGTCCCTAATGCAAATGAGTTCCTTTGATTTTTCGTCATACAATACAAGGGCAAACATTCCTTTCCATTTCATGATGCTTTTTTCGCCCCACTGCCTCCAACCGTGCAAAATAACTTCTGTATCCGAATGCGTCAGAAATGCGTGGCCCAGGGAAATCAGTTCATTTCTTATTTCATTGTAATTGTAAATCTCTCCGTTAAAAATAAGATGAAGGCTATCAAAATTCATCGGTTGACCCGCAGCACTGCTTAGATCAATAATCGACAACCGACGATGACCAAGTCCAACTGAGTACTGATCTGTTGTTTGGGAAAGAAAACCTTCCCCGTCCGGACCCCTGTGGGCGAGCGCCGATGTCATTGAGACCAGGTCTTCTTTCAGACTCTTACTATAGGGACCAGCGTAGCCTGCAATTCCGCACATTCTTTTTTCCTCTTTCCGTATTTAAATTTTTTTTGTACAAGTAAATAGATCACTATAAAAAACAACCAGGAAGTATATGAAAGAAACTTTGTGACATATTGAAATATCCGGGCCCTTGGCGCGGGAAATTTATTTGAAGGCCCATAGGCATAGGTGAAAAAAAGTTTGTCAACAAGATTTCTATCCTTTAGGAAATAAATTTTGTGGAGCAGCGAATCATTTTGAACCAACTCAGATATAGATGGGAAATGGTTATCGGCCATAATGGACAATTGTGGTTCAAGGTCAGAATCAAAAAAATGCCATTTCCCTCCAAAAAAAGCTTCAAAACAAAAATGTCCTCCGTATCCTTTTGCAAAAAATCCTACTTTTCTTACACTAATCCCTTTCTTCTTATAAACTTCCATACCAACAATTGATTGTTGGCTGCAAGCAGCCATAGGATGCTTCAATATATCATCAGGAATGACAATTGCATCTAAATCCCGTTTTATAAAAGGCGCTAAAATATAAGCAAATGAGTTATCGCCCAATCCATAATAAGAGTACCCATGGTAAAATCTGTCCCTCAGGGTTTCCGAAACTATGATTGCATATTGTTCAGTGTCGGAAGGATTGATGACACTGCTTCCATACATTGAATCACAATAATTTATGAAGCGGTCGATCGTATTTAATTTCGAAAGGGCCGGGTTGAAATGTTCATGGCTCCTGACTATTCCTTTTTCGGGCTTGGTACCCATAATGACACCCCAAAATTCAAAAAGCGTCAATACAAATAGTAAAAATATAGCTGTATTTGAAAAAAACTTGACGGAAGTCTTTCTAGTCATGAAATAGGTCGTTGGTTAGAGTGATTAAACAGGATCGCAAATGTAATTCAACTTATTAGAAATTGCAACAAACGTACACTTTTTGAAACAAATTTCATGCTCACATCCGGGGTAAATAATTTTTTGAAATAATTTCTTTTATACCGTCCTCCAGGGAAATAAAACCCCTGCTCAATAACTTTTTCATTTTAGAAATATCCGGCTGCCGGCGGGTCATATCTCCTTCGGGTAAGGCCGGCAAATGAATAATCCTTGATTTTGAGCCAGTTATTGCAATTACCTGTTTAGCAAGTTCAAGAACAGTAATCGCCTTATCATTACCAATATTCACTACATCGTTGATAAATAGATTCTTCTCCAATGCATTTATGCATGCTTCAGTGTTGTCATGGATATAACAAAATGTCCTCGTTTGCAACCCATCACCGTATATCGTAACTTCCCCATGCTCGAATGCTGCATTCAGAAATTTTGTAATAACAAAATCATCGCTTTGCTTGGGTCCAAATGTGTTAAAAAACCGAAAGATGGTATACTCCAATCCATATTCCTGGTGGTAAGACCTGCAAAACGATTCCCCTACATTTTTCACAACGGCGTATGGTAGTCTTGAATTGAGCGGCGTGGTCTCCTCATGCTGGGGCAGATGAACCGGTTCTCCATAAACCTCAGAAGAAGAAGAAAAGAAAACCCTTCTGACACCTGTGCTTTTAGATAGGTCTAAAACATTTTTGATTCCCTGCACATCATTTAAAACCAGTACCGGGTTATCCAAGGTCCGTTTTACTCCCACTACAGCAGCATAATGAAAAACATAGTCAAAACGAAAAGCAAGGAAAACAGGTGCAATGTCATTATAGTTATTTACATCACCTTTAATGAAGCGGCAGTCTGTGTGACTGGGAATGTTTGTATTTCTGCCAGTCAGCATATTGTCCACTATCACAATCTCATGACCTTTTCCAAGAAAAGCTTCCGCCAGGGACGAACCAATAAAACCGGCCCCTCCAGTAATTAAGATCTTCATATTTATAAATATTCCTGTATTTAGAAGTGAAAGAATTTATAAGCGTTACACCGACCGGATCTCACTATATATGTGATCGTAGAAGTCGGCTATTTGAGTAAAGACCACGTCTGGATGAGCAATTTTTTTCACCCATTCAAATCCTTTCTTCCCGATAGTATTAATATTACTTTCTCCTTTTTGAATAAGTATAAGTTTTTGTGCCAGGTCTTTCGAATCAGATAAATTGACAAAACTGGCAAAACCTCCCGTGTTTTCATGCAACACGGGAATATCCGAAACAATCAAAGGTAATCCTGAAGCCATGGCTTCAAAAACAGCAAGACTGGCGCCTTCATATTTTGAGCAATGAAGGTAAATATCATAGTCTTTCAACCTCTCATATAAATCAGCCGCATTTCCTTTGAGACTTACGCGCAAGTTTTCAACTCTTATCCGGGTTTCAAGGTGCTTTCTGTCGACTCCCTCCCCATAAATATCCAGTTCGAAATTTTCAGATCCAATTTCCCGGAATGCATCTAATAGATAATCAAAATTTTTCAAAGGTTTCAGATTACCTACTGCCACCGCCCGTATTTTCTTTTGCGGAGTCAATTCTTTAAATACTGTCGCAAAAAATCTGATATCAATTGAATTGCTGATCACCCGCTTCTCTTTTGGTCGGGAAATATATTTTTCATAATCATGCAGCGCTTCGTTCGAAACAGCAATAAGAAAATTGGATGGCCGGCAGGTAAGACGTTCCAGCACCCGCGCCGGGAAACTTTTTCTGAACAAGTCCTCCCCAAGCATGCTTTGAAGGGTAAAAACAAAAGGATATTTCCGTCCTGCGGCCAACCTTCCAACAATCGTGCTCTTGAATAGCTGCGCATGCACGATTGTAACCGAATTCTCCTTTATCAACTTCCGGATCCTCAAAATAGCTCTTAAATAACCCCAAAAAGAAGTAACCCCGAGGTTGATCACTTTTCCATTTGTTATTTGGACTGCCAGGTCATTGGGGCGTGCCAGGACCACGACGATGTGATCAAATTCTGAAAGTCCATTCACCATTTGAATAAGAGATCTTTCAGCACCGCCTATACCCAATGATTCTATTATATGAAGTATCTTTTTTGGCCGGACCATACATTTGTAAAAGAAAAAATATCCAGGTATCCAGTGAGTGTGAAATCGGAAATTCCCCAATCACCAAAAAATTCAGATCAAAAAAGTCGGGAAACTTTCAGCTACTTATACTGCTTCAACTTATCCAATACCGAACTAAAAGCGGGGAAACATCTTTTACGTGTATGTTGCAGGTTGAAGAAAAATCAATCAGTTTATCAGTAATATTTAACAATTCATGGTTCTCTTTTACATATTTATAGCTGAGGTAGGATAATTGCTGTATTTGCTTTTCATCCTTCACCATCTGTATCAATTCCTGGATCGTGTACCCATGAAAATCAGTGTCCTTTTTGATCCATCTGCCAACCTGGTTGCCTTTTGTAGTATACAGAAAATTATAGCAATAGTTTTGAGGAAATTCTTCGAAGGAAAAATCAAGCAAAATCGTAGGCACCCCTAATTTTGCTCCATCAAGGGAAGAAGTTCCCATGGCAAAATGAAGACATGAATGTTCCAGCAAAAAAGCAGATAGTTCCTTTTGAGATAAATTTTCATGAAAACAAATTTCAATTAAGGGGCTGGATCTATCCGCGATTTGTTTATTGAATTCATTTTTATCATCTGTAACAATATGAAATTTGATTTTATTACCCTCTTTCGGTAAATCCGAATTGGAAATATCATTCAATAACTTTCTGACTGGAAAAATCTTCCAATCCACTGCTCTTCCGATATAGGTAAAGGATATCCCGGGAGGCACTCCGTTCCTGTTTTTCCATAAATTAGTTGCAGGCACCTCTACAGGAATTGGTAAAAAAAGTGGATCCCTGATTAATATATTTAACTGTCTTTCGTTTTCTTCCACTGCATACGTATCAATAAATAGCAGTCCACCGCGCGTTGAAATGCGTTTTACCAATCTCCTTGTCAATGCTTTTATGTTCAGTCTCTTAAAATAAAGGTTTGCAACCACCAAAGAAGTAATGTTTACACAATAAAAAATGATTTTTGGGTTCTTCTTTTTAAATTTTTTGAAAACAGCATAATAGTGGGTGGTAATTATAATATCGTTATAAGAAATAAGATCCATGGTTTGATAAATACTTTCTTCATCTTTATCAACCACTATTAAAAGATCCGGATCCAGGTCCTTTAATTCATTATGCAGAGCACCATTGACGTATGAGATCAGCAGGACTTTTTGATTTTTTAGAACGAGTCCCCTGATCAGATTAAGGATGACGACCGCGGCGCCGGATGAAGTAGAATTAAATTCATGATAAAAAATATACATCCCGACTTTATTAGCTCTTAATTTTTTTTCATTAGCCTGGCAAAAATGAGTACCATGACGGCGAAATAAATAATATAATTGAGAGCATACCCATAGGCACTTCCTTCCAATCCAAAATATCTAACGCCTGAACTTGCGAAGAAGATAAAGAGCAGGTTGAACAAGATCTCTGTTATCAAAAATTGCTTCACCAGGGCCTTTGCCCAGAAAAGATAGGCTATCAGCCAACTTGAGATTTTAAAAAAATCACCGACCATCTGGGCAGCAAAGAGATTACGCATGCCATAGAAATCTTTTGAAAATAAAACCCTTATTATCAGATCACGAAATAAAAAAATACCCAGGCAAGTAAATGCAAGAATGGGCAAAACAATCTTTGCAGTTTTGAGGATTTCATTTTTTAAAAGAACCGTTGACTTTATTTCTGACAAACGAGGTAAGTAAAATGTGCTGATACTCGTTGTGATGACCATTAAATACATATTTGAAATACGATTCATGGCTTCCCATAAACCAGCCTGATTTAGAGAAAGGTGTTCGGTGATGTATTTCCTGACGGTTATCTGGCTATAGGGTGCCAGGAGCGAAGAGGTCAAAACCATCAATGTAAATCCGCCTAAATTATTTACAATCTTTTTATCAATTCTGATACGTTTAAATATCTCTTTGAACCACGGTTCCCGGAATACAAACGAAATGGTGACAAGTAAGATAACGGACTGAGAAATGACACAGTTTAAAAGCGCTCCATAAAGTCCAAGATATATAACGAGGATAACTGAAATCGTAAGACCAGCCAAACTTGTTGCAATATTTATAATAACATATTTCAGAAAGGCTTTGTAGCCATTAACAATATTTATGATAAGTGTATTGAGAGAATAAAGGCCGGTTGAGATTCCAAAAAGTACAATGATGGAATTGTAATTGTTTGTCTTGAAAATATAATTCCCCAGAGGGTGGGCAAACACTATTACAAGAAGGCTCACCAGGATAGTACAAAGAAAACTTATACTGGCAGCATTCCGAATGACTAACCGCTGTTGATCAGGCTTGTCGTAGTATTCCGCTATATACTTTGTAACACCCTGCCCAATACCTCCGGTTCCCAGGGTGCTAATCATCGTAATACTATTCATAAATTGTCCAACCAGGGCAATGCCAGCCGGTCCAATAATATTTGATACAACTTTAATTGAAATGAATGATGATATCATTTTAAAAAAAGTTGCGACAGCAGACCAGGCGGATACTTTTACAAATTCCGTTTTAGAGGCGCGGATAACGGTTCGGACCAAATTCTTCAATCCACATGTGATTTAAAGAAATTTCCAATTTTCTCAGCTACCTGGTGCACCTGTTCCTGTTTCATTCCTGGCCAAAGTGGCAAGCTAAGACAAGTGGCAGCCATCTCTTCCGCTATTGGAAAATCATTCTTTTTGAAACCGAGATAACGATAGGCTTTTTGCAAGTGGGGTGGGACGGGATAATGTATCAAAGTACCTATACCCTGCTCCGTAAGATAGGCCTGCAATGCATCCCGGGCTTTAGTCCTTATTGCGTAAACATGATATACATGAGTCGATCCCTCCGCTGATTGAGGCAAAATAATTTCGGTGATCTTCCTCAGTGCATTGTCATACCAGCTTGCTATTTGTTGTCTCTCTTTCGTCCATTCACTAAGCACCGGCAATTTGGTCGAAAGTAATGCCGCCTGCAATTCATCTAACCTCATATTGTAACCAACCATTTCGTTATAATACTTTTTTTCAGATCCATAGTTTCGAAGTATCCTGACTTTTTCTGCGAATGCCGGGTCATTTGTAGTCACTGCCCCGGCATCACCCAAAGCCCCAAGATTTTTTCCGGGATAAAAACTGGTAGCATTAAGATGGCCAAAGCTTCCGGCCATCTTACCGTTGTACATTGAAGCATGGGATTGTGCGTTGTCTTCCACTACGTATAAACCAAATTTTTCAGCTATTTCCATAATCGTTTCCATAACGCAACATTGTCCGTATAAATGAACGGGTAAAATAACTTTTGTTTTGTTTGTGATAGCAGCAGCAATTTTTTGGGGGTCAATGTTGAATGTTTTTTTATCTGGTTCAACAAAAACCGGCCGGGCTCCAACATAGGAAATCGCCAGTACCGTAGCAATGTATGTATTTGATGGAACGATAACTTCCTCGTCTTTTTGTACCCCCAACGCCTTCAGGCAAAGGTGCAAGGCATCAAGCCCATTACTGACTCCGATGCAATGCTTTACATCGTTAAACTGTGCATATTCTTCTTCAAATTGTTTTACTTTCCGCCCCAGTATGTACCATTTGGAATCTAACACGTCCCTGAATGCGGTGATCAACTCCGGGCCAATTCTTTCATTAATGGCGTCAAAAGATAAAAATGGGATCTGCATTAATAATTACCTTAGAAATTTTTCAAGACTTGTATATGAGGCTGTCCTGACCCTGTAAAAATCCTGTTTCTGAGTACGGGCACCGAATGATTCTTTCCAAAAAAGCATTCCCGTGTTTATTTCACTTCCGTCGTTTTCATTGACGATACCAAAATCAAAAAACCTGTAGGATGGGAAAATATCCTCGACCAGGTGCCGGAACAATAAATTAAGGCAACCACTTTTACGACCCTCATCATTGGAAGAAATATATTGGCAATGCACTACGTGAGGCGTTACAAATAGGGTTGTGCCTGCTACAATTGATCCTTCAAGGTAGACACTGAATTGCCTGATATTACCGGGAAAACGCTTTTTCAGCAATTGAATTTCTTCAATGCTATGCACGGGTGCTGCACCGTACTTGTTTCTAAGATTAGGGATTAAAAGTAAATTCCAAAAAGCATCTGGGTCTCCTTCTTCAACAATCTTTGAAGACAATTTTTCCGCCTTATTTGCTTCTCTTCTTACATTTCCTGAATAACCAATGTCCCTTCTTTTATCAATCACCAATGAAGTATCCCGACGATATAGTTCAGCTCCCAGTAAAAATAAAATGTATTCCAGTTCTTCACTATACTGCGGATTATAAAAAGAAGGGAGGCATTTAATGTTGAAGGTTGGAATATCATTTTCATAAAAGAACTTCAAAGCTGAATGGACAATTGAAATAGATGAAATGAGTTTTTCATCGGGCCTCAGCACAAATCCACCATACGTCAGGCCCTGATGGGAAATAACCACTTTATCCGGGGTAATGTTGGCCGGCAGAACCGAAACTAAATGGTCCTTATCATCAAAAATCAATAAAGAAAAATCAGCATAACGGTCTGCATGATATCCTACATAGTTTCTGTGAAATAAGAAAGTACTGTTCTTTCCTGAATCAATAAACTGGTTCCAAATATCACTATCAGGCGACTCAAATTTCTTTATCCTCATAGTCCTTTATGCTATCTAATGATTTAATGTGTCGGGCAGGATTCCCGCCGAACAAACTATACGCCTTTACATTACAATTCAAAAAACTATTAGCGGCAATAATACTGCAACGACCAATAACAACATTGGGCATAATAATAACTCCGGCACCTATCCAGACATGATCTTCGATTATGATCGGGCCTTTTGTAATCGGGTAGAATCTTTGCATAAGGCTGCTCGCGTTTGGACCGGAATCAGTCATCATATTCACATTTTGGGCAATGGATACATATTTACCTATAGTGACCTTGTTAGAATACCCATTCAAAACGGAGAACATACCAATATAACTGAATTCGCCAATCTCAAGCAGGTGGTCCTTATGCCCATAAACCGAGCAATATTTTGCAATCCGCACATGATTCCCAATGATTACATTGTTGAGAGAGCTCGTAGAATCCACCTCTACATCGTGTCCAATTTGAATATTACCTATCTCCATTTTGTTTAAAATATTCGACAAGAGTGTAAAAAAAATCGAGGTCTTGTGTTTCAAGGTGTTGGTGAACAGGGAAAAAAAATGCTTCCTCGTCGTAAAAAATACTTGACTCAACCCCATTCTCCTGCATAAATCTTTTGAGTTTGTTCAAATCAATCGAATGAGTCTTGAACATAAACACACCCGGTACTTCGTATTGAGAATAGATGAACCTGGGAGTAAAATTAATCTCATCAAATCTGTCCTTAAGATAGAAATAGTTTTTTTTTCGCTGGCTATTAATATTGTCAATCTCCTTTAAGTAGTGACTTAGCAATGTTGAAAAATAAAAATTCAACTCTTTGTCTGGTTGCCCTGATTTGAAATAGGCCAGGTTGTTGACCTGCAAAATCCCTCCAAATGAAACCGGGAAATATTTAGGCAAGCTATAAATTACAAAATCGCCAATTTTACCTGTTTGAAAACGCTCGTCCCTTGAATTAAAACTCAAAGCCCGGTCTTCAATTATGGGCAAGCCATATTCTTTAAGTTTATCCAAATCACGATAGCAGGTACCAAATTCATGGTTAACAAAAATGATCTTTGTTTTCCCGGATTTTTTCCGGGACCACTGGCAAAATTTTTCAATCTCGGTGGTAACACAACTACTAATATATTTATTGCCCGTTGTTGTGGTGATCCAGATTTCATCTTCTCGTTGTAACTCAAATTGACTAAGTGCACTATTAATGGCCAGCCTGCCGCTTTGAAACGGAATATACCATTCACCAAAAAATGATTTTAATAGTCTGTCATCAATCTTTCCGGTCTTTAATATTTCATGATTTTTCCTAACAAAAGAAGTGTTGAACGGAGAGATTCGGTAACATGGTCTCCATAAAGGATTGGGGGAGATAATAAATCCATCCTTAAATTGCGTCATACTTAAGTTGTAAGAATGAATTGTAATCTCTTATATAATCCTGTTCTGAATAATTCATAGAAGCCAATACCAGGCAAATGGAACCAGATGAAAAAT
>Ga0193726_1001435_pt1 | contig 18801 bp, 16 predicted proteins | sample H2c1metaG_FD_144928 | JGI IMG/M metagenome (GOLD analysis project Ga0193726, IMG submission 144928) | Soil microbial communities from a riparian zone of the East river system, Colorado, United States - H2c1 | ecosystem: Environmental > Terrestrial > Soil > Riparian zone | place: USA: East River... | reverse complement strand
GGAATAGGCTGCAAGGTCATGGCGCTCAGCCTACGTGTCGGTGCGAAACGGACGTCTCCGCCCTTGCGGCTTGCCCTCCCGAATTTACTTGATGTCCAAGACGCTCGCAGCCTATTCCGCGAATGCGTTGAGCTTCGATTTGGATTGCGATGGGCTCGCCGACAGCCTAGAGCAGCAACTGGCTCCATTCCGCCCTTATTACAAGTTCTCCCTCGATAGCGGGGAAGACGGCGATCACCCCACTGACGCCCTTTGGTTCGTGCGGAATAACGAATGGCTCGACCCCGGGTATCTCCGGCCCTTGTCTGGATCTCCCGATCTTCGGACGGATCTGTCCCCCATCCATTCGGATCCCCGCTAGCGCCCTCGCACAGCATCCCGAAGCAGTGCTCAGGCTCAACAATGCTCCATCCGGGCGTTCCGACCGTCGAGAAAACGGAGTTGTCACGCCTACGCCGGTGACATCGCCAACGATCGGAAACGTGGCGATCCAGACTGGTCACACATCAAGAAATCTGCGACTGGGTTCAAGGAGGCGGAGCCTCCTGCTGCTATTGCGCCCGCTCCCTGAGCCGGGGTCAGTTCTAATGAGAGGGTCGCGGAAGTTCGAAGGCGACAGCTTCCCTGATAAAATGAAAACGAAACGATTGACCGCGGAGAGATGGCCGAGTGGCTGAAGGCGCGCGCCTCGAAAGCGTGTATACCTTTACGGGTATCGGGGGTTCGAATCCCTCTCTCTCCGCCAGTTCCTTTATTGTCTATTGCTTACACGCTTTGGTGTCGGGTATGGGCGAGAGACGATATGGGCTGCATGCAGGGAGCGCAACGAGGGCTTCAGCGCCTCGACTCCGCGCTGGAAACCGCTGGGCCGGAAGCTTGAGCCCCAATCTTCAAAGTTGCAAAAGTCGGATCGCTCGACCAGTGGACAACCTCGAAACACTCAAACAGATTGTGCTTCCGCTTCGGGTACCCGCTAGTCAAAGTCAGGCGTTGATTTCCCCCTTCGTCAGGGATTCAGCGAATCGGTAAGAGGGTACATCCACGAAACTCTACTCCCGCCACAATCGCAAAAGGCGGCAACGATCTTTGAGAATCCCTTCGGATGGTCCAATCATGCGGCGTCAGCTCATTGCGCATGGTTTTAGATGGTGGCGAGGAAAACGGGTGGACACGATTCCCGTTGGAGCGATCATTTATTTGCAGGATGGGGTTCGCCCTCTTACCGGGCTGTCCCCCAGCTCTCATCGCTCGCAATCCGTGGATGATCGAAGCCTGGCCTTAACCGCGACTACGCACCGTTCTCGTTAGGGAAATGGACCACTGTGAAATACGCCAGCAGACACATGGCGTTGGTACGCAGTCTGCACCAATCGCAAAACACAAAAGCGGTTGCGGGGAACCGAAGACGGGTATTCAGGAGGACTGCTATCATAAGTCGGCGGTGGAGTGCTCCAAGTTGGCTTGATCGAACCCTTGGGTTTGGTTGGCCTCTCTGGGGTTACCCCAGGGAATCGTGAAGAACTGAGATTTCGTCGCGAGAGGTTCACCTGCGCTCAGGCGCAGTGCTGCTCACGCAAGGTGAGACTGGTTGGAGCATTCTGCCGTTCGTGCCACCATTATCGTCCATTTCCATGCCTAGCCACTCGCTACTGAGAGCGCTTGCCAGGGCCTTTCTCGCCGGTGAACAGAGCGTGGAACAGGTCGTCGTTCGCAGCAGCCAGACGCTAGGCAATCACTGGCAGCGGCTCCGTCCACTAGCCCGACGCTACGTCAAAGCCTTTGCCAGACGGACACGGCCGCGCCACCGCGACGTAGTTCAATTTCTTCTTCAGGACCGCGGCTTCCTCGAAATCTCCTCTCGATATTTCCGCGAGTTGCCGGTGGCGCACTGGCTGACCGAACCCCAGAAAATGCAGCCGGTTGAAGCGGCCTCGACATGGGATATTCCGGCCATCGAATCGGTTGGATCGTTGGCCGACTGGCTCAGGATTCCTTTTGGTGACCTGCAGTGGTTCGCCGATCTAAAGGGACTCGGGTACAAAACAAGCAGCCAGCAACTGCGGCATTATCACTACAGGATACTGACCAAGCAATCCGGCAGCATTCGCCTGATTGAGGCGCCAAAGCCGCGGCTGAAGGAAATACAACGCCAGATTCTGGTTCAGATTCTGGACAAGGTTCCGCCCCATCCCGCAGCGCATGGGTTCCTCAAGGGACGGTCGATCAAGACCTACATCGCGCCCCACGTGGGCCAGCGTGTTTTATTGCGGATGGATTTGCGGGATTTCTTTCCCTCGTTCGCGGCAGCAAGGATTCAGGCCTTCTTTCGTACCCTTGGCTACCCAGAAGCGGTCGCCGATCTGCTCGGAGGCGCATGCACCAATGCCGTGCCACGGGACGTGTGGAGCCGTGCGGCATTCGGGGAAGATCCCCTTCATCTTTGGGAACGACGTGGGGAAGCGTGGGCCTCGTATTCTCGTCCGCATTTGCCGCAGGGAGCACCCACTTCACCGGCGCTTGCCAATCTTTGTACCTACCGCGCGGATTGCCGCTTGACTGGCCTGGCAAGATCCATGGGCGCGGAGTACACGCGATACGCCGACGATCTTGCATTTTCCGGGAGCGAAGCATTCGAGGCGCGTGTAGAGCGATTCTCAACGCACGTTGCTGCCATTTTGTTCGAAGAGGGCTTCGCCGTGAATCACCGCAAAACTCGCATCATGCGCCAAGGCGTGCGGCAACACTTGGCGGGCCTTGTCGCCAATCAGCGGATGAATGTGATGCGGACCGACTTTGATCGACTCAAGGCCATGCTCAACAACTGCGTTCGGCTAGGCCCCGAGAGCCAAAACCGCGAAGGCCATCCTCACTTCCGTTCCCACCTGGAGGGACGAGTGGGGTTCGTGGAGATGATCAATCCGGCCAAGGCAGAACGTCTTCGCACGAAATTCGAACAGATCCGATGGTAGGTAATCGGAGAGTTTCGCAGTCATTGCGGTTGTGTGGACAACTGCAGATGCGGCGACCAGATCATCGATGATCCACGGATGAACCGCTAGGGTTCGATGCGATGAAAGCTGGCGGACAGGAGTGTCCGCCCCACATCGAAATCCGTCGAAGAGGTGCCAGACCCCAGTCTGCTAATCTACCCACTCCCACGGAGGCCTGATGATCCGCTCACTCGCTTTGTTCGGCTGTATTTTCGGCGCTGCAGCTCTCGCTTTCGCACCGGCTGATTCCATTTCTGAGCAGGCCCGCCGGCTTCATTTCTCTTCCATCGTCGCGGACACTCACGACGACACCACTCAGCGCTTCTTCTCCAAGGATTTCGACCTCGGGAAGCGCAATTCCTCGGGCCACATCGATATCCCCCGCATGCGCGAAGGCGGAATGAACGTCATTTTCTTTTCCATCTGGGTTGATGGCCGCACCATGGGCCCACCGGCGATTCAAAAAGCTCTCGACCAGATCGATGCTGTCCAGCAAAACGTGCGGAAATACTCCAAAGATCTGGCTTTTGCCCGCACTGCCGACGATGTTCGACGCGCCCACGATCAGGGCAGGATCGCCGTTCTCACGGGCGTCGAAGGCGGCCACATGCTGGGCAACGACATCCGCATGGTGCGTATCTACGGCGAACTCGGGGTTCGCTACATGACCCTTTCCCACTTCTACAACGACGAATGGGCCGATTCCTCAACTGACAAGCCGGCTCACAACGGCCTCACCGACTACGGCAAGGAAATTGTCAGGGAGATGAACCGCCAGGGAATGCTGGTCGATATTTCTCACGTTTCCGACAAAACCTTCTACGACGCCCTCGCGATCAGCAAGGCGCCTCTCATTGCCTCTCATTCCTCGTGCCGCGCTCTGTGCAATCATCCCCGAAACATGACCGACGACATGATTAAGGCGCTGGCGGCGAAAGGCGGCGTCATCCAGATTAATTACGAAAAAAGCTTCCTCGATCAGGCCTACAAAGATGCTACGGACAAGACAGGCAGCGTCGTAGGCGCGATCGATCGGTTCAAGACACTATGCGGTGACGATGACGCCTGCCTGCTCAGGAAGATGGTCGAGAAAGAGAAGCAAGACACCGCCGACGGCAAATTGCCGCATGTTTCGTGGACGGAAATCGTCGATCACATCGACCACGCCGTCAAATTGGTGGGCGCCGATCACGTGGGTCTCGGCTCCGACTTTGATGGCGCCAACATGCCGGATGGAATGGAAGACGTCACTCACCTGCCCCAAATCACAGACGCTCTTCTCAAAAAGGGATACTCCGAAGCTGACATCCGCAAAATCCTGGGAGAAAATACGCTTCGGGTGTTGGCCGCGGCCGAGCGGATCAGTCGGGAGATGCAATCAGCGCCCTAACACCGAGCTGCAATGTGGGGCGGACACTCCTGTCCGCCTGCCGGCGGCTCATCGAGCCATAAAGATTCATCATTTGTGGGCCGACAGGTTGGATCTTTTCGCTGCTTTCGGGGGCGAACGACCAAGGAAGGACGACGCACAACTACCTACGGCTTCTGAAAAACTCTTGCACCAGCTCTGCGCAGCGGCCTGCCAGAACCCCGCCGCGCACTTCCATTTGGTGATTCAATTTGGGATGGTTGACCACTTCCATCACGGAATGCACCGCGCCCGCTTTGGGGTCCACCGCGCCATAAATCAGGCGCTTCAATCTGGCATGCACTAAAGCGCCCGCACACATTGCGCAAGGCTCAATCGTAACAAACAGTTCACAGTTTCCCAGACGGTGGTTGCCGAGGGTCACGCCGGCTTGCTGGAGCGCGATGATCTCGGCATGCGCGCTGGGGTTGTGGTCGGCAATGTTGCGGTTCCATCCTCGACCCACGATCCTGTCTGCGCTGACAACCACCGCACCAACGGGAATTTCACCGATCTCCAATGCCCGTTGGGCTGCGCGAAGGGCTTCTTCCATCCATAGTTCGTCGGAGACAGCCGTTGGATGGGACCTATCGGTAGACATTCTTCGAGCTGCGTTCGAGCCATATTGTAGCCGCTTTCGAGCAGGGAAGAGGCGGACGCGTTGCGGCAGGGTCAAACCCGGCTTAAAGGGTTTGCAACACGATGCGAACCGTCTCCGGCACGACCACCCGAATGATCGCCGGCACAGCCACACTCCACAGCGTGTGAACAAGAATCAGCGCGGGTATCGACAATCCGACCAGGGCGAGCGGGGATAATTGACCCAGGTAGGCCTTCATGACTCTCTCCTGCTGGTTGTTACGGGAGCGGCGGTAAGAAAGTTCCCGCCCTGTTTTCGAGGTGGACTGGCCCGGTTCCAGGCTGGCGGGATCGGCCAGCTTCTGCACTCGGAAGCAGTGCCGGGCCCGGAACGACGACGAAATCAGATATCCCGCCGTACCCATCTTGCATCTCTCAGCGGCGAGCGGGTTGCTGCTGCGTCATGCAGTGGAGCGTGCCGAGTCCCCAGACAAGGTCGCCGCAGTAAATGCCGATGACCTCGCGGTCGGGGAACAGATCGGCGAGGATATCGAGAGCGATGCGATCATTCGCATCGTTAAAGGCCGGCACCAGCACCACTCCGTTTGCGATGTAGAAGTTGGCATAACTGGCGGGCAAACGCCGTCCCTCGAAAATCACCGGGCCAGGCATGGGCAGGTCGATCACCGCCAGAGATTTGCCGTCCTGTTCGGTGGCATCGCGCAGCCGGCGAACGTTTTCCCGTAAGGGTTCGTAGTTCGGATCACCGGGATCAGACTCCACTGCCGTCACGACTGTGTCCGGTGCAACAAAGCGGGTGAGATCGTCCACGTGCCCGTGGGTGTCGTCCCCATGGATTCCCGCGCCCAGCCAGATCACATTGCGGATGCCCAAGTGTTCGGCGAAGACCTTTTCGTAATCTGCGCGCTCCATGCCGGGATTCCGCTGCTGAATTTTGCTGAGCAGGCATTCCTCGGTGGTCAACAGCGTTCCCTGGCCGTTCACGTCGATCGAGCCGCCTTCAAGCACAACCCGCCGCTTGCCCACAAGCGGCCGGATTTCCGGGACGCCAGCCTCTTCCGCGATGAGGCTGCCAATGGTCTCATCGCGTTTCCAGTTGGAATACTTGGCCCAGGCGTTGAAGCGCCATTTCAGGGCGAACGGATTGTCGGCCTGCTCGACGAATATGCAGCCTGAGTCGCGCGTCCAAACTCGATCCGTTGGCCAGCGATGAAAGCGGACATTGTCATTCAAGGAGTTCGCCAGTTTCAGAATCTTGCGAACCTGCTTTTCGGACGCCGCGTCGTTAACGATCAGCTCGACTCGCTCGTGCTTTGAAAGATTGCGGACGATCTCGGCGTAAACCCACGGAATGGGCTCGAATTTGCCCGGCCAATCGTTGTGGTTGTGCGGCCATGCCAGCCAGGTGGCTAGGTGAGGCTCCCACTCGGCGGGCATGCGGCGAGCCCCGGCAAACTCTGAAGTGTCACTTGAATGTTTCCCGGCAGATCGTTTCATAGGCGATACATGCTCAATCGATCAGTCGGCGGGTGATGCCGCCATAACCATCGATTCGACGATCTCGCAGGAATGGCCAGTTGCGCCGAATGTCTTCGAGCGCATTCAGGTCGATCTCGCCGATCAGGATTTCTTCCTGGTCGTGAGAAGCCTCGGCAATCACTCGGCCGAAGGGATCACAAAGAAAAGACCCGCCCCAGAATTCCAGACCGTTTCCCGGAGCCGCGCTGCCCCGAATGTCGCCATGCTCGATCCCAACCCGATTGACGACGGCCACGTAAACGCCATTGGCAATGGCGTGGGCCCGCTGGATGGTTCGCCAGGCATCGTACTGCGCCTCGCCGGACTCGGCCTTCTCCGCCGGATGCCATCCGATCGCGGTGGGATAGAACAGCAGGTGCGCCCCCTGCAGAGCCGTGAGCCGCGCGCCCTCGGGATACCACTGATCCCAACAAACGAGCGTTCCCACCCGGCCCACCTCGGTATCGACCGCTTTGAACCCCAGATCCCCGGGCGTGAAGTAATACTTTTCGTAATAAAGAGGATCGTCGGGAATGTGCATCTTTCGGTAAAGGCTGCGCTGGCTGCCGTCGGCATCGAATGTCACGGCGCTGTTGTGATACAAGCCGGCTGCCCGCTTCTCGAACAAGGATGCAATCAGCACGATTTTTAATTGCTTCGCCAGGTCCGACAACTTTGCCGTGGTTGGCCCCGGAATCGGCTCCGCCAAATCGAACAGAGCTGGGTCTTCGCGCTGGCAAAAATACTGCGTCTGAAAGAGCTCCGGCAGACACACGATCTGCGCGCCCATCCCCGCGGCTTCACGCACCCGATCCATGGCGTGTTGCAGGTTCTTTGCTGGATCGGGCGTGGCCGACATTTGCACCAATCCAACCTTGAATTTCTCCGGCGGCAAGGCGTGATCCTCCTCAGGGACGAATAGAATATCAGTTCCGAGTCTTCAATTTTCCGCTCCGGGTTTCTCGGATGGGGTCCTGAATCGTGCACCGCCAGGCCGGTGCAGATGCGCGAAGGCAGCTTTCTTGAGGGTTGCCTTTGCTTCCCCTCAGGGTCCCGGTCGTTGACCGAAGCCTCTTTTATGCCGGCAAGCCGTAGCCGCGGTTCGCTTTGGTCTAGTAAAGTAATGAGTCGGCCGGTCGGACAAAACTTTGGAGGCCCCATTTGAAGCACAGCAATCCTGACGGCGCAGGAATTGACCGCCATCTACACAGTCCCATCGAAGACAAACTGATTCCCCTGGAACCATTGGATCTGACCAAGGTGCGCTCGATTGATGACCTGGTGCGCGCCATGGCAAAGACTGCATTCACTGGGCGCCAGGTTGGGGAGGCGGCCGATGTTCTTGAAGCCATGGCCCGCGATCAGGACTGTTTCGTGGTCATGACCTTGGCCGGCGCAATGACGGTGGCCAAGCAGGGCCTGATCATCGCCGAGTTGATCGACCGCGGCATCGTGAATGCAATTGTTTCGACCGGAGCCCTGATGGCCCATGGTTTGGTCGAGGCCACCGGGAGAGCGCACTTTCAGTACAACCCCGACGTTCCGGACACGGAGCTCTACGAGCAGGGCTACAACCGGGTCTATGACACGCTTGAGCCCGAGCAGAATCTCGACGACGTGGAAGAAGTGATGTCCGAGATTCTCGAAAATTGGGACCACGCCGAGGTGATGTGTTCCTACAAGCTCAATCACGCCATTGGCGCACACCTGGCGAAGCACGCGGCAGGGCAGCGGGGAATTTTGAAGTCGGCGTTCGATAAGGGCGTGCCAGTGTTCGTGCCCGCTTTTACCGACTCGGAACTGGGCCTCGATGTCGCGCTGAACAATCGCCTTCGGGAATCGACCGGCAGACACAAGACACGCTTCGATCCCTTTGAAGATCTCGAACATTTTGCCGCCACGCTGCTGCGCCAGAAGCGGCTGGGGATTCTCACCATCGGGGGCGGCGTTCCTCGCAACTGGTCTCAGCAGTTCGGGCCGTTTATCGAACTGCGCCACCGGCGGCTGGGGGAGAACATCCCGTTGAAGCGCTATCACTATGGCGTGAGGATCTGTCCCGAGCCCGTGTACTGGGGGGGGCTGTCGGGAAGCCCCTACAGTGAAGCGATTTCCTGGGGGAAATTTGTGCCTCCGGCCGAGGGCGGAAGATTTGGGGAAGTATTCGTGGACGCGACCGTCGGGCTACCGTTAATCGCCGCAGCCGTGATGGAGCGGCTGGACAAAGGCAAGCATCCGAAGCCAAACGGCAATGGGCAGGCCGGCAAAGCCAAGAAGCCGGCCAAGAAGAAGTAGGAGAGTGAATGCTGAATCCGAGTTTTTCCTGAAGCGCCGGACGCCGACGGTCGGTTTCGATTTTGCGGGTGCGTCGAATCCGAGTATCTCTAATCAAAGATCAAGACGGCCGCGGCAATGACCGTAGTCCACAATCCGCGCTTGTCGCCCACCGCAGACTGGGTTACGTTCGCCGTCCGCACGATCTTGTTCGAGATTCGGTAAATTTCCTTTTTCTCGTCCCAGGAACGGTCCGGGTCAAACTCCACGTTCAGCGTAGTCGCCAGCATTTCGGCCGCAAGCTCTTCGGCGTAGTCGCCAGCGGAGTCTTCGGTCTCGCCGAAGGAGTGGTGTTCGCTGAGGTAGCCGTAAGTATTTCGGTCGGCGGGAATGGCGACGCCAATACTCGATGCCAGCAAGCGGTGCGGTTCATGGGTTGAATTTTCAGCCACCACGGAAAATACAACTTCACCGGGCGAGAGATACTTCAAACCCTGCGAACGGGCGAGCAGTTTACATTGTGGCGGAAAAATCGACGAGACGCGTACCAAATTCTGTGCGGCAATACCGGCGTCACGAAGCGCGAGCTCGAAGGATGTGAGACGCTCCCGATGTTTGCCGACCCCCTTGGTAAAAAAAATCCGCTTGGGGACCATGTCTTTTCCCAATTCGCTGTTCCTCCGGATCGATGGGGTGACTAAGTTTTAAACATAACATAGCGAATCATGTACAGAAGATGAAAAGTGAAGCAGACTCAAAAATAAGGCGGACCGCCCGGTCAGGCTCCGCCTTCTTCCCGGGAAACTCACAATCCTGCCAGACTCTACTTCGCAGCCGCAACCGCGTTCACCGCGATGGTGTCCCCGTTCGCTGTGCCCGTGACCTTCGCTTTCGCACCTGCCAGTTTGTCGAGTGCCGCGAGGACCGCTTTGTCGCCGCTGTCGAGTGTGTACACTTTGTCGCCCACAATCAGAGCGTACTTCGAGCCTTTGCCGATGCAAGCGCGAGTGCAATCTGCAGCACTGCCTTCCATCATGTGGCTGGCGCCACACATGGCGTCACTGACCTGACCGGTGTAGCTCTGGTCGGCGGCCCATGCGGAGGTAATCGTAAATCCGGCGCCCAGAAGCAAGGCAGCCAGTAGAATTGCTAATTTCTGAGAACGGGACTTCATCAACGCGTCTCCTTGTCGGTTTCTAGGTCAGTTTCTAGTCGTGACCGCCCAGAGGTCGGACAGCCCCGCCTGTCTAAAGGTAACAAATAAGCAGAGTCTGGTTTGTCTATTCCCAGTCATTTCTTTTCCTCGAATCGCAATGTCAGGTCGACTGTTTTGTCCGATTCGTTCACCGCCTGGTTCGGAATGATCATCCACTCTCCGGCGAGGGAGAGGTTCTTGGCTGCGTCTTCAATGAATGTCTTGGAATAGCTGTCGTCGAAAGGATCCCCTTCGTGCAGCTTCCATAGGTCAACTAAGCGCGCGGCCATACGGGTATCGAGTCCACGGACTTCGAACTCGCCCATGCGGAACAGGTCACCCTCCCGCACTTGAAGCTGATAGCTGACCGCTGAGACCTGGTCGTTGAACGCGGGCTGGGGCACAATGGCGACCGCCAGGTAGCCCCGAGTCCCGTACAGCCGCTTGGCCGCTTCCAGGTCGTCGCCGAGCTGAACCGCGTTGACTGGTTGTCCGGCTTGCAGATGAAGCAGGGGCTGCAATTTTTCAGCCGGAAATAGCGAATTTCCCGCCCAGTGAACTTCAGAAACCGAGTATTGACGTCCCGGCTCAACCGGGAACGACACGTCAACGATCGCTTCTTGCCCGGCGTCCTCGACCACCTTCGCCTGAGCCTCGCCAAACGAAGCCTTCAGATACCCGCGGGCGAGATACACGGGCAGGAAATTCTTGTCTTCCTGCACTCGCAACCTGGAACGCAGGTAATCCTGATCTCCCAGCTTTTTGGCCGCGAGCTGCAGCAGAGGCAACTCGGCGGGAGATGCGCCGGGAAAATCCCAGTTGCGGATCGAAATCCTGACTCCGCTTACGCTGAAGACAATCGCATCGAGGGGGCTGCCCGGGCGGCCGGTGCGCAGGTAATCCACTTTGGCCTGGATGTTGCGCTCATCCAGAAAGCCTTGCAATGCCAGAGAAATCTGGTCTGTCAGATTTCCTGAAAGCGGCAGTTGGCCTTGAAAGAGCGGCTCCCTCGCCTGTAGCTTCTCCAGCAATTGCTGGTCGGAGAACCAGACCAGATTGTCGAAGCGAACGGGCACCAACTCTCCGTTCTCGCTGACTTGCAACTCCAGCTTGGTGCCCTCGTTGGAGAATTGGAAGCTGTAAGCAACCTCGGTGAAAACGCCAGTGTTCCCCAATCGCTGAACCGCCCGCTTGAAGTCGTCTTCACTCACCGTCTGGCCTGGCTCCAGCCCGGCCGCCGCCACAATCTGTTCCTGCTTATAGCGGCTGGCGCCTTTCACCTGAACCGAAATCAGTTTGGAAGCCGACGGGGGCATACCTCGGGTGGAGGACTTTTGCGGGGGATGACTTTGTGCGGGTGCGGCCGCCGGAGCAAACACAATCGCCAGGAGGACCGCGGCGATCCCGCTTCTCATGGACGCTTTCCGGAGGCGGCATCTGCGGCCTTGATCCTCACCGCGATATCGATGAAGGCAAGAGCAGCACGGCTCAGGGCCTTGTCTTTGCGAAACACCAGCGCAAGGTCGCGGCGAATTTGGGCGTCCGACAAAAGGATCGCCGCCAGCACTTTGGCTTGCACGTCCTCGTGGACATTCGAGCGTGCGATAAACCCCACACCAACATCGGCCGCCACAAACCGCTTCAGCAATTCGCTGGAATCAAGCTCCATGGCATACCGCGGCTTGAGCTTGCGTTCATGGAAAAGGTCGTCGAGACCATCGCGGGTATGCCCGGCTTTGGGCATGACCAGGGCGAACTTTGCGACTTCCGACACCGTTGCCGACTTCAACTTGGCCAAGGGATGATGCGGCGGCGCGATAATCACAAGTTCGTCGCGATGGATGGGGACGACCGTCAGCCTGGGATCGGTCACAGGCAGGGAAAGAACGCCGAAATCGACCGTATTGTCGATAATGGCCTCCATGATTCGGCCGTAATCCGCACGCTTGATGTTCACCGCAACATCCGGATACTGCTTTTTGAATTCCGCGAAAACCTCGGGAAGGATGTGCAGGCAGGTGCCTTCATTCGCGCCCACGATGATCTCGCCCCGAGGCACGCGCTCGGTCTCGGCGATCGCGGTCAAAACCGCTTTTCGGCCGTCCAGGGTTTCTTCGGCGTATTTCTGAAAGAGCTTCCCGGAAGCTGTAATCGAGACCTTCCCACCGGAACGGTCGAGCAACTTGGCGCCGATTTCCTCCTCCAGGGAGCGGATCTGGGAAGAAATCGCCGGTTGCGTGCGGAAGCGTTTCTCCGCGGCGCGCGAAAAGCTGGAGAGTCTGGCGACCTCCAAAAACGTTTCTAGCTGGTCAAAGTCCATAGAGGCGGTGGGAAACGATTACGTCCGAGGATAACCCCTTGTTATCCTGTTGATAAAACGTTCGATTTCGTGGGCCAGTGCCCGGGCCATACACTTTGTCGGGCTTGCGGGGCCGACAAAGATTGTAGCAGGTGTACAATTTCCTCCCGAACTGCCAATCACATCATTCGCCGCGCCCAAGGGCAGCAGTTCGGCAATCATTAAGGAGCAATCAATGGCTGATCCGAAGACCGTTCTGGAGTTTGCGAAGAAGAACGGCGCTAAAATGCTGGACCTCCGCTTCACCGACTTGCCGGGGTTGTGGCAGCACATCTCCTATCCCATTGAGCAGCTGTCCGAGGAGTCCTTTGAAGAAGGCTTTGGCATGGACGGTTCGTCGATTCGCGGCTGGGCGGCCATCAATGAAAGCGACATGTTGTTGATTCCAGATCCCGCGACCTACACCCTCGATCCCTTCACCGAGGCCCCGACCCTGGTGATGGTTTGCAACGTGATCGACCCGGTGACCAAGCAACGCTATGACCGCGATCCACGGTACATCGCGAAAAAGGCCGAACTGTATCTGGGATCCACCGGCATTGCCGATACCGCCTATTTTGGCGCCGAGGCGGAGTTTTTCATCTTCGACAACATCCGCTTTGATCAGCGGGAGCAGCATGGCTATTACTTTATCGACGCCGAAGAAGGCCGCTGGAACTCGGGCCGCGAAGAAAACAACCTGGGTTACCGCCCTCGTTACAAAGAAGGCTATTTCCCGGTGCCTCCCACCGACCATTACCAGGACTTGCGCACCGAGATGGTGCTGACCATGCAAAGGTGCGGACTGGAAGTCGAATGCCATCACCATGAAGTGGCCACGGGAGGCCAGACCGAGATCGACCTGAAGTTCAATTCGCTGGTGAAGTCGGCCGATAGCATGTTGCTTTACAAATACATTGTGAAGAATGTGGCCAATCAGTATGGCAAGACGGTCACCTTCATGCCCAAGCCGATTTACGGGGACAATGGCAGCGGCATGCATACTCACCAGTCGCTGTGGAAGGCGGGCAAGCCGCTGTTCGCCGGCGATGGATACGCCGGCATCTCGCAAATGGCGTTGTGGTACATCGGCGGCCTGATCAAGCACGGACCGGCGCTGGCCGCGATCATTGCTCCAACCACAAATTCTTATAAACGCCTGGTGCCGGGTTTTGAAGCTCCGGTAAATCTGGCGTATTCGCGCCGCAACCGCTCGGCGGCATGCCGGATTCCCATGTATTCTGCTTCGCCCAAGGCGAAACGCGTCGAGTTCCGTCCGCCAGATCCAAGCTGCAACCCCTATCTGGCATTCGCCGCGATGATGATGGCGGGGCTGGACGGTGTCGAAAACAAGATCGATCCTGGCCCACCCCTGGACAAGGACATCTACGATCTGGGTCCGGAGGAATTGGCCAAGGTGCCATCCATGCCGGGTTCGCTCGAGGATGCCCTCAATGCCCTGGAGAAAGACCACAGCTTCCTGCTCAAAGGGGATGTGTTTACCGAGGAGTTGCTCAGCACCTATGTCGCCTACAAGCGCACGAAGGAAGTCGACGCGGTCAGACTGCGGCCGCATCCCTATGAGTTCGCCTTGTACTACGACATTTAGGATTCCCCATCCGCGCCATCCTGTCATTCCGACCGGTCAGTTCGAGGGGAAAAGGGGAATCTGCTGGTCGGCGGACGGTCTGGGGAAAAGGAGATTTGCCGCAGGCCTCGAAATGACGAGCGGCACGCCACCCCGTAAGTGACGCAGAGCGCAAGCAAAAGGCCCGGCGCTCAGCGCCGGGCCTTTTATGGTCAACGCTCTCGTTCAGTAAGGTTAAACCCGGGTGCCCACTTGAGCGTGGCTGGACAGGCTTGGCATCTTGTGCAATTTTTCCGAATCTGAATCCGGCACTGCCTCAAATTCCTTGAATTGAAGAAGGCTGTCTGTAATCGCTTCCAGGCTGGCATTCGATCGAGCCAGCACCATCAGCAGGTATTTGCGAGCAACTGGCCGGTCCGCGGGATGAACCAGCTTCCACCACCGCTTGACCGATTCCTGAACATCCCCTTCGGTCTTCGCGTCCTCCACCAATGCGTCAATCAGCTTGTAGACTTTGCTCTTGACCGCCTGATACGAGACTGAAATCTCCTGACCCATTGCCGGTCCCCCATTTGGCATAGAGCAATACTTTCGCCAAACTTTTTCCTGAGATATGAGGAACTTAGCGGTCTATCAATTCAACTTATTGGAGGAATAAAACTTATGAATATGAATTCTCGTAGAAAGTTAGCGCTACAGTGGCTCCAGGCAATGTCACGGCATTGTCACGGATCGGGAAATCTGATCGAAGGCATTCAAATTATTGCTTTAGGAGCTTCTCGACGGCGGCCACGACTTCCTTCGAGTCCGGTGTCACGGCTGGCTCGAACCGCTCGACGACATTCCCGCTGCGGTCCACCAGGAACTTGGTGAAGTTCCACTTGATATCGCCCGAGACGGCCGGATTGGCGTCCTTGGTCAGGTATCGATAAAGCGCCGTCTGATCGTCGCCCTTGACGGAAACCTTGGCATAGAGCGGGAAAGTCACGCTGTACTTTCTCGAGCAGAAGGTCTTGATTTCCTCGTTCGTGCCCGGCTCCTGCGCCCCAAAATTATTGGCAGGGAATCCAACAATGACAAACCCCTGGTCTTTGTACTTCTCGTACAAGGCTTCCAGAGCCGAGTACTGCGGGGTATAGCCGCATTGGCTGGCGACGTTCACCATCAGAACAACTTTGCCCTTGAAGTTCTCAAGCGGCATCGGCTTGCCGTCAATCGAAGGCAGGGTAAAGGTATAAATATTCGAAGCCGCAAACAGCGATGAAGTCATAACGACCACCAGTCCTAAGATCAAAAAATTGCGAACGCTTCCGCCGAGCACGAATTTCATGATAAATCCTCGCAGGTTGGGTTGGATCACAGCAGCGAATCAGCGACCAGAATCGCCCGCTCAGTATACGCGCCTCGCCGAATCGGCAGATGTAAAAATATCGTTAACTAAATCTGTCATCCCGGTCAAAATTGCAATTCCCGGGTAGTACACTGTGCTGCAATCTAACTGAGAACCAGCCGGATTCCTTCTCCCGGCGCAGGGGCTGGGAGATCTCGACCAGCCAAGACCAAAGATCGGTTCCAGCAACAGAATCTAAATTCTTTCGGAGTTCCCATGAAGCGGCTGCTATGGATCCTTCTATGTCTGTCATTCAGCGTGGTGGCGGAGGCGCAAGACCCGGCGTTGCAGAATTCTGACCGCTTTCTGTTTCCCCGCGACACGCTCTGGGGATGGGCGCAGTTCGATTTGGCTCCGCCCCACAATGAGATTGATCCCAACCTCTGTAATGCCAGCGCCGGCCAGGACGGCGGCGTGAACGCGCCCTGCACTGCATTCGCGCGCTATATGCTTTCCGGGGTGCTCGAGATCCGTCCTTTTGGAAAGGGTCCCTTGCGCCGCTTCGAGCTCTTTGGACAACCCACGTTCCTGTTCGGCAACAACATCCCGCAGACGCTTTACACCTGGTCCTTCGATGCCATCGGCATCGAGCACTCATGGGGAGCTGGAATCTATCTCGGCAAGGGATTTGAATTCCGCGCCACGCAGCACTTCCTTTTCGACCGTCTCGGCGCCAGGGACAGGAATCTCGGGCCCGCGGACCTCGGCCCCAACGGTCCCTGGGGAAGGTACAACACCTTCGGGGTGAGAAAGACCTTCGGCACGCGGAGATGGTAGCCGAGCCACCTCTCGAGGCCGTGCTATCCTCAGTTCCCGAGCCCAGTGCCTTGTCGCAGAGCAGACCGCCAACCGACCCTCGGTTGCCGCCCGACGTTGCGGCGGCAGTAGACAAGATCCCTTTCGAGGACCCCGCGAGCGCGAGGGCGAACCTTGCCCACGCCGCCAGCCGGGTGTCGCCGCGATTGGCGGCAGCCTTGCCGGCTTTGCTGGCGGAATCGCCCGATCCGGATTCGGCACTGCTTCTGTTTGATCGATTGGTCAACGAATCCTCCGGCGAAGTGCTACACCTGCTCGACCAGCACAACGCCCTGGCGCATTACGCCATCGTGGTCTTCGCCCACAGCCGCTTTCTGAGCGAAACTCTCCTGCAAAACACCGACCTGTTGCCGTCCTTTCTGCGGGAGAAGAATCTAGACCGCAGTTTTTCGCGAGATGATTTCTGTGAGAGCATGGCGCGTTTCCGATCGGGTTCGTCCGAAACCGACGTTTCCGTGCTGCTGGCTCGTTTCAAGCGCCGCGAATACATCCGGATCATGCTGCGGGATGTTCTGAAGATCGCGCCGCTGGCGGAGACCACGGCGGAAATCTCCGCGCTGGCGGATGTGCTGATCGAAGAGGCATTGCGCGAGGCTGACCGCGCCCTGCAGAAACGCTATGGCGTTCCGCAACACCGCGATGCCGAAGGCCGTCTGGTGGACACCCCCTTCGCGGTTCTATCGCTAGGAAAACTTGGCGGCGCAGAACTGAACTACAGCTCCGACGTCGATCTTCTCTACATTTTTGGCGATGGCCATGAGTCCCCCGAAGCGCCGATCTCGAATCACGAATACTTCATCCGTTTGTCGCAGCAGGTCACGGAGATTCTGTCCCGGGTCACGCGCGAAGGCCTGGTGTTTCGCATTGATCTGCGCTTGCGGCCGCAAGGCAGTGGCGGCGAACTGGCCATCAGCCTGGGCAATGCGCTGCACTATTACGGACTGACCGCGCAGGACTGGGAACGGCAGGCGCTGATCAAAGTGCGCCATTCCGCCGGAGACTCATCTCTAGCCCGTGAATTCATCCGCCGCGTGCAGCCTGAGGTGTACAGCGAGAAGATGAATTTCGCTGCCATTAAAACGGCGCTGGTGGCTCGCGAAAAGATGCAGCGCCGCGGTCGTCCCCTCATCCTTGCCGAATCATCCGGGCAGCGCATCAACGTGAAAATCGATCCCGGCGGAATTCGGGACATCGAATTTCTGGTGCAGTGCCTGCAACGCGTATACGGGGGGTCGGAGCCGTGGTTGCGTTCGGGAGGAACGCTGTTCTCGCTGCAGAAACTGCACGACAAAATGCACATCACCGGCAAGGAATTCCACGACCTCACCGGCGCCTACTCATTCTTGCGCCACCTGGAACACCGTTTGCAATTGCGCCAGGGACAGCAAACCCACCGTCTTCCATCCAGCGAGCGCGACTCGCTCATTGTGCAGCGGGCCATGGAGAGCTACGCGCCGGGCGAATATCTTATCGCCGACCTGGTGACCATCGTGCGGTTGCGGATGGCTGCGGTCACGGAAATTTACCAGCGGGTGATTTATCAGCAGCAGGCGCTGACCTCGAGCGCCGCCAACGATCCCCAATTCCACCTGCGCAGCGCGCCCGAACCGGCCGCTTCCGACCAGTCCCTGCAGCAGATTCTGCAGCGGCTGGCGGCGGACGCACCCGAGCTCTACCAGATCGCGATCAGGCAAGATCTGAGTATCCAGGCGCGCAAGAATCTGTTTCGCTTCTTGAGTTCTGCCTTCACGAGCTCGGAACGCTATGCGGCGGTGGTGCGAAATTCGAAGGCGGTCGGGCAGGCCATTGTCCTGTTCGATGCCAGCGACTATCTGACCGACATTCTGGTTCGACATCCAGAACAGATTGCAGCGGTCGGCGGGTTGGACGATACCCAGCTGCGGGTGGGCAGTGGTTACCTTTTCGAGAGCCCTCTCGGCCAGGGGAGCGCGGCGACAGACCCGGTGTTTGCTTATGTGGCTTCGTCGTCGGCATCGAACGGCGAAAAACTGGCCCTGCTGCGACAACATTTTCGCCATCGCGCATTTACCGTGGGCGGGCGCGACATCACCGGCTTGCGCGGCGTATACGAAACACTGGGCGCGATTACCGCTGCAGCCGAGGACGCCATCGCCGCAGCGCTGGGAATTGCCGGCAACCCTCCGGGATTGGCCGTACTTGCGTTGGGCGGCATGGGAACGGGCGAGCTGGACATCCTTTCTGATGCCGACCTGCTGTTTGTGTGCGACGAAGACCGCGACCGGGAGCGGCTCAGAAGGTCGGTCGAGCAAATCGTGCAGGCCCTCGCCGGATACACCCGCGACGGAATGGCGTTTCCCGTCGATACCCGCCTCCGCCCCAGGGGTGCCGAAGGCGAATTGCTCGTGACTCCTGCCCAGCTCGCCGCCTATTTCAAGCAGGAAGCCCAGGGGTGGGAAGCGCTGACCTATACCAAGCTCCGTTTCCTCACCGGCTCGCAGAGCCTCGGCGATCGCGCCATCGCTGCCACCCGGGAGCTGTTCGCCCGTTTTGCCGGCGACGAATCCTTTCTTAGAGAAGTGCGGGGAATGAGAACCAAGCTCGAAATCGCGGACGCTTCGGAGAACAACTTCAAAACCTCCCCCGGCGCCATCTACGACATCGACTTCCTGTCCGCCTACCTGCTGGTAAGACACAGCATTCCCCAC
>Ga0193726_1001434_pt1 | contig 18819 bp, 14 predicted proteins | sample H2c1metaG_FD_144928 | JGI IMG/M metagenome (GOLD analysis project Ga0193726, IMG submission 144928) | Soil microbial communities from a riparian zone of the East river system, Colorado, United States - H2c1 | ecosystem: Environmental > Terrestrial > Soil > Riparian zone | place: USA: East River... | reverse complement strand
TTGATATCGGTCTGATCGCTGAGTGTGCTGGCCTGCGCGTTTTTTTCTTTGGCCGCTTCCGTTTCCTGCGCCGTGGTTCTCCCACGACCGCGTGCTGCGGCATGCATCCCACCGCCAACGCCGCACCCCACCGCTACCGCCAGTCCCGTGGCCAGAAACTTCGTTCGAATCGTACGGCGCTGCTCGCTCATCGCCTCACCTCGTCCAGGGTTTGTCGTCCGCACTTAGAACGCGCCCGCCGATTTCTCTTGCAGCTGTATTTGGTCACTCCTTCACGCGCTCCCAGTTCACTCCGCCATCGCTGGTCACAAACTCGGCTCGGCCTCCGCGATCCAGAATTGCCGCGTGTAGAGCATCCGTCGCGCGAATGCCGGTGAAATCTTCCGCGGTAGGCGCAGTAACCTTTTCCCAATGTCCGCCACCGTCGGTAGTCCGCAAAATCAATCCTCTTCGCCCCACAATCCAGCACACCACGTCACTTGGCGCAGAGCCTCCTACCAGGTCCCGGGTCGTCCCGCTGTCTTGGCGCGACCACGTAAGCCCACGATCCACCGATCGCTCGATAATTCCCGCGGCCTGCAGCTGCCACAATGCCGTCCCACCCGGCGTCACGATGGTTTTCGAATCCTCAGTGACCTTACCCTTCAATGCCGCCGCCGTGCGTGCGTAGTTGGCGCTGACTTCCGCCTGTGCGGTGGTCACCAGTTCCGCATTTTTCGCATCCGCATCTTTTTTCTGCGCCGGTTTTGCTGACGCAACTTCGGCGCTCTGCACCGTCACTGTTTCACTCAGGGTTCCTGGTGGTGGGCTGGGAGCCGGCGAAGCTACCGCGACTCCCGCTTCCAATTTTTCTTTGCTTAGGGTGCTCCGCTCGCGCGTAGGAGCTTTCCTGGCCTCTTCGGCCTCCAGCGAAAGCGTGACTTCATTTCTGCCCATCGCCGGCAAATTAGTGGTCTGTTTATTTCCGGACTGCCGCGCACCCGCCACCACAGGGGCAGCAGACGCATTCGCTGCATTACCCCGTCCCGCCACGCTTTTCGCAGGAGCCGCAGGTTTGGCCTCCGGCAAATATTTATCAGCGCGGCCCTGTTCTTCGGTTGCGAGCCGTCCAGCTATCGCCGCGCCTGGAGCTTTTCTCGCACCCTCGCTGTCCTTCGACAGTCGGTCCGTCAACTGTGATTGCTCTTCCGCTGGCAGGCTGCGAGTGCTAAATCCTTGTGCCGGTTGCAATTTTCTATTTCCGGCACGGGAAAGTTTGTCTGCGCTATCGCTGCCAAGATTATTGGCAGCCTGCTCATCCTCGGCGCGCTGCTGCGCTACCTGAATATTTGTGGCGGGCGCAAAGTTTTGGGGCTTGCTATCTCGCACCACGGCCCAGATCAGCAATCCCGCCGCTATCGCGCCCACTGGCGCCACCCACCGCGACAATTTCCCGCCACGCCCGTTGGAGATACTTCGCGGCGCTTTCAATGCCGCCGTCACACTGGCCACAGCCGCCGGTGCCGCCGCACGTCCAAACCGCTCTTCGCGATCCGCAGGGCCGGCCAAAACCGGTTCACGCATCTCTAAAACTTTTTCTTCTTCAGCCTGCAGTTCCGTCTCATCGCTGGCTTCGAGATGCGCCAAAATCTCCTGGCATCGCGAACATGTCTCAACGTGCTGTTTGGCGGCGTTCAACTCTTCGCTCGACAACATGCGCTCGTGGAATGCCGCCAGCACTTCCGCATCCGGACAGGTGCTCGCCAGCTCGTCTGCGCCAGCCTCCTCGCGCAAGTGTCGCGCCAGCGCCTGCTCAAACTTCCGCTCGCCATCTTCTTCGTGGCCCATAAATCTATCCATCCTTAGAACGCCTCGCCGGCGCTTCCTTGCGCCGGCAAATGCGTGTCCTTATATATCTTGCTCCGTCTCTCCTGCGCCGCTTCTTCGCGCTCCACGCGGCGGAAACAGTTTGTCCAGATCGATGGGCGCATCCTCCGCCGCGTACTCAAAGCACAACGCAATCTCCGGGTCGCTCAATCCGCCGATCTTCCGTTCGCCATTGCCAGCCCTCGTGCCGCCACGCAAAATTTCTTCCACCGCCACTCGCAAATCCCGCCGCACTTTTTCCATACGCCGCGACACGCTCGATTCATGCTCTCCCAGCACTCTTCCAATCTCCGCCATTTTTTTTTCTTCCGCGTAGTACATCCGCAGCCGGTCCGCGTCCGAGGCATCCAGATTCTTCAGCGCCGTTTTCAGTGCGCTCGAGAACATTGCCAGGTACCGTGGCCGGTGCGGATCACGGCTGGTGCCGGGGTCCACACGTCGTCCGGCCGACAAATTTACGCGCCGCGAGACTTCCTCGTTTCCGTCCTGGTCGGCCAATTCCTCGAATTTCCGGCCCGAGCGGATCTTGTCTATGTGGCGCTGGGCCAGCACCGCCCGCAGCCAGGTCTTCAGCGAACTCCGCCCGTGAAAATAGCGAAACAGCGATCCGCGTTTCTCTGCGCTCAGCCCATACAGGTCGCCGAAGAGGGAATCAGCCAGCTCCTTTGCTTCTGGTGAACTCGCACTCCGTTTCAGAATCGTGCCCGCGGCCGCACGCATATACCCGCGATAGCTTGTCACGAAACATTCCCACGCCTCGGTGACGCCCTCGGCGCAGGCGCACGCTAGCGCCAGATCCTCCAGGTGCAGCGCGCCCAGATAGCTCTGCAGTTCAGGGATGCCTGGGGTCGCTGCACGAAAACGCGCTTCCGCGCACCTAGCCAGTTCTGCTGTAAACTTTGCCGAAGAAATCCCCCAGCGCTTCGCCCCGGCCTGCAGGCACCACTGCTCAATCAGCGGCCCGCAACCGTTCAACAAGTCGCTGATCTCGACCCTAAACTTCGCCCGCGCAACAGGTTTGTCCGTCGGCATGTCCATGAGTTTCAGTACGATGAGTCGGCCCCGCAAATCTACTGCCGAACGCGCCCGGGCGTGCTGAGAATATCGCCATCTATGGAAAAGGAGTAAACAATTGCAAGGCACCCCTATTACCATTTGGGGTATCCTATTACCTAGGTTGCGTCCCATGCCGCAACGGAACCGCTAATGATGGGTTATACCCCGGTGCGCGGCGTGGCTTTGTGGAAGCACATATATCAATAGCGACTTGGCGACGCTAGTACCAAAGTCCTATTCGATCTGCCTACGCCCGGTTCGTACTGTGGTACTTCTAGATGAGACACCCGTTGATGGCGGCTTAGGGTCATCGCACCCTTCTACTTTTCAGCCCAGGCGGCACTCTCTTTAGGCGGGCATACGGATGACAACAATGATTTCTGATCCCCCAACAAAAACGACTATGGGCGTCGGTTTTGCCCACCGTTCGCGCTCGTCCGCGAATCAGGAAGCCTGGCGCCAGGCTATTGGCACGAAACCGGTGGCCGCGCGCCTGGAGATGCTTCCTGAGGGCAAACCTCGCTGGAACCGTATCGGAATAAGCGCTGCGGCGCAGATCGTAGCCATCGGACTAGTGCTGCTCGCACCGTTACTTTATCCCGAAAAAATCAAAACTGTTCTGCATATGGATATTGTGCAGTTGGCGCAGCCGGTGACGGAGATTCCGGTCGCCCCACCGCCGCCCAAGGCGCGCGTGAAGCCCACTCCGCAGCCCAATCCCGAAATCGTCGAGCCCATCAAGCTCAACCCGCGCCAGCCGCACATTTTCGTTACGCAAAAAGTAGTGCAGCCCAAGACCGAAAAGATTGAAGCCAAGGCTCCGGATCTCACCCCCGTGCTGGAAGCCGCAAAAATCGACACCACTTCCAATCAGCCCAAGCGTCCACGCGATGAAGTGAAAACTAACGTTTTAAGCAGTGGCAGCGCAGCTCCCGCTACCGTTGTCGCCCCGCTGAACAAAGTGCAAACTGGCGGCTTTGGCGATCCAAACGGCGTGCCCGGTAACGGTGATCCAAACAAATCTACCAACATCAATCGCAAGGGTTCGCCCGCGCTACCCGGCGGCCCCGGCTACGGCAATGGCACTGGCGGAGACAAAGGTATTCGTGGCACGGTAGCCAGCACCGGTTTCGGCAATGGCGTTGCGAATCCTCCCGCGGGGGGCGGACGAAAAGGCTCGGTGCAGTCCACCGGCTTTGGCGATAAGAACGCCGCGGTAGACGCCCCCAGAAAGAAAAGCGAAGTAGCCAGCGGCACCAGTGTCGTCACTATTCTTGAAAAACCACGTCCGGAATACACCGCCGAAGGCCGCAGCCTGAAACTGGAAGGCGATGTAGTGCTGGACTTGATTTTTCTGGCCAATGGCACGGTGCACGTGAATCAGGTTGTCAATGGTCTGGGCCACGGTTTGGACGAGGCCGCCATTCGCGCGGCGCAGCAAATAAAGTTCAAGCCAGCAAAGCAGGACAATCAACCAGTCGATTTTCCGGCGCGCGTGCGAATTACTTTCAACATGGCGTCCTGAGGGAGAGAAGAAAATGTGTAAGTCAGCATGGGCCAGGCACGTTTGTCTGGCGGTCCTCGTTTTCAGCGGTCTTACAGGTTTGGCCTCGGCCGCTCCGGCGCCCCAGCGCGTCGGTACCGCCAAGACCATGGATGAGGTCGTGGACCGCGTCATCACCAATGAAAATCGCCTGAACACGCAAATTTCCCAGTATTCCCCTCTGGTTGAAACTTACATTCAGAATCTCAAACCGGATGCCAACCTGGGCTACACTCCTGCCGGCGATAAATATTTCCTCGGCCGCGCGCAATTCACCAAGGGCGTCGAACTGGTCTCTCTTTCCGACAGCGGTGGCAAAGGCAAAAAGATTTTCACCGGCATCGGTAACTTTTTTTCTTTCGCGATGCAGTACCTGCCCGACGGGTTTCTGCAGATGATTTTTATTGATACCAACGGTTTCGATAAGCAGCACTACAAGTTCGACTACGTGCGCCGCGAATTCCTCGGCGAAGTCCGCTGCCTGGTGTTCGACGTTACCCCCCGCGAGAAGGCAGGCAAGGGCCGCTTTCTCGGTCGTATCTGGGTGGAAGATCAGGATTACAACGTGGTGCGTTTCAATGGCGCCTACGGCGGTGGTGGACACTCCAGCTGGTATTTCCACTTCGATAGCTGGCGCACCAACGCCCAGCCGGGGTTGTGGCTACCTTCTTTCGTCTACAGCGAAGAAAAAGAACTGCACTACGCGCTCGCCAAGAAACTCGACTTCAAAGCGCAGACGCGCCTGTGGGGTTACAACCTCGGTCACGCCGCGCAGGAGCAGGAGCTGACCAAGATCCTGGTCGAAACGCCCGTCACTGACGAAAGCAAAAACGCTAACGATCTTTCTCCCGTCCAGGCGCAGCGCTCCTGGGACCGCCAAGCGGAAGATAACGTCATTGACCGCTTGCAGCGCATCGGTCTGATCGCCCCCAAGGGCGAAGTGGACAAAGTTCTCGAGACCGTCGTCAACAATCTGGAAGTCACCAACAACCTGGACATTGATCCTGACGTGCGTTGCCGCATCATGATGACCAGCACGCTCGAATCTTTCACTGTCGGCCACACCATCGTGCTCAGCCGCGGCTTGATTGACGTGCTCCCTGATGAAGCCAGCCTGGCCACCATGATTGCCCACGAGCTGGGCCATATCGTTCTCGGTCATCGCCTTGATTCGTCATACGCTTTCTTCGACCAGTTGCTCGGTGTGCAGGATAAGGACACTTTCCGCCACTTCGGTTTTGCACGCACTCCGGAAGAGGAAACTGCCGCCAGCGCCAAAGCCGCCGAACTGCTAGCCAAGTCGCCTTACAATAACCAGCTGGCCAGTGCCAAACTATTCGTCGCCGCCGTGGACGCGCGGCAAAAAGAAATCCCCAATCTCATCAGCCCGCACTTGGGCAACCGGGTGCTCCTGGCTGACGTAAAAGCCGCGACCCCTGCGACCGACAAAAAAGTCGGCACCATCACCGCTTTGCCCATCGGCGGCCGCGTCAAGCTCGATCCCTGGGGCGATAGACTCGAGTTGCTCAAAAGCAAGCCCATCGGCAATGTGGCTGAACGCGAAAAGATGCCGTTCGAAATCACGCCCTTCATGCCGTACCTGACCCGCTTCGGAGTGGAAATGAAACCCGTCGCCGCCAGCGTTAACGCTCCGAGCGATCCCGCTCCGAGCGTCAACGGCCAGGCTACGCAGTCGCCGGCGGCTGACCAGCCAACGCCAGCTCCAGCGCAGGACCAACCCGCGCCGGCCCCAACGCCTCGACAATAGTTCGGCACCGCAGTCACAAAATCTGAAACCGCACCTTCTTGCGAGGCGTGCGGTTTTTTTGCTTAGCTTACGCCCGGATGAGTGGCTGTCAGTTTGCGTTTTAGGTCGTTTACCGAATCTTTGGTATTGCTTACTGCAGGGGATTGGCAGTCTCGGGCGCGTCTGTTGCCCGGTGGCGTTCTGCCAGCGTCTCCACGACTATTTCGGTGCGACCGTCTCTGCCGGGCTGTTCGATAATTGTGATGACATCCCGTTTGCCCATCCATTCTGCGCGATGTGCGTCATATTTTGCGCCATACACATCGAACACGGGTTCGGTATGGCTTTTCGACGGTTCACCGTAGGCTTCCCGCAATCCTTTGAAGAGCTCGCCAAAATACTTTGGGTGGTAGCCTCCGACGTCCGTGCTCGGGGCGCTAAACACCATGTCTATTTTGACCAGGTACCCGCCGTTCAAAGTAAATGTGTCCCGCCTCATAGTTTCGTCGTCGCCGCCAACGTACTCCTGGCGTGCTCCGCTTGTAGCTTGTCTCTTGGCGACCGCCGCGCCAGCGCAAATAGCCTTAGCGTTGGGTTTGGAGCCCGGTTCTACGGCCTCAGCCAGTTGTTTTACAGTTTTCCAATCCGCTGCCTCGCATGCGCGCAACAGTTGCCCAACGGTACCTTCGGAGAAGAAATGCTCAGCAGTTTCTCCAAGCAAATGTCCTCCACCCTTCAACTCTCGAGGCCGCTCCTCGGGTGCTCCGGAGTGGAATGACATCCAGAGGCCGAGAACACTCGTGACCGTCTTTTGCATTTCTTCTCCGCCCGTGTCAGTCGGTTGGCTCTGAAGTCTCTGCAACGAGGTGGGTTGTCACGGTTCCGAGCTTTAAGCTATTGGCCCGCAGAGGCGGAATTGTCTTTCAGGCCATGGCCCGTACTGATTTCATAATCTTGATACCTGATGGTCAGGAAGGCGCGGCCCCCGAAGCGCACATTCGAAACGCTTTGGTTCTCCAGTGGAAGCCAGAACTCTCCGAATTTTTGGTAGTGGTGGTGGATCTCCGTTTTTGTGATCCACATCGAGGGGTTCTTGGCAGGTTCGGCTTCGATTCGACACACCGCGAAATCGTTCTCATCTACCCAAATCCGGCCACGGTACAGAAACTTATTCGGAACGGTCGGCTCGATTCCAAGGATGTAGGAACAGCCATCAGCACTGGCTTGGTGTTCGAGCGATGTAAAGTTGTAGTTGCGGGAGTTCAGTTCAACACCCAGCCTTCTGGCTTCTGACTGAGCTTCCGTCTCCTCCTCGATCAACCTTTCGAGCACTCTTTTGACGATCAATTTACTTCCGCTCTCGGACACAATCTTGAATACTTTTCTGTCCGGAGCGTTATAGGTCACCTCTACAACCATTTCGGCATGAAGGGCCTTGGGAAAGCCCTTGTATTCGAGTTGGTAGATACGCTTGCCATGATAACTTTCAAGGGCCTTGGCCCGTTCAGCGTTTCTTTGAGTTAGTTTTTCAACCACTTGGGGAAGCGTTAGCGGAGGCTCAACGGTTGGGGGCGGCGGCTGTGCGGAGGTCGTCGCGCGCGAGCATGCGCTCAGCGCCAGGAGAATGGCGATGCCCAAAAAACATTTGCTCCCAGGAACGGCCATCGACTCCCTTTCCCATGCCTCCGTGAAGGCCGGCTAGCTGACGGAGCGCCCCATAAGCGACGCATTGCTTCTCGACGGAAAGCCGTTTGGAGCGTGGCGCAGTGATCGCTCCGCCGATCGGCCGCACCGTGCAGAGGAGCATGCCATCGAGCGGCGAAAAAGGACTGCCCTGTTTTGCACACCTTTTTCTGTGTGCAGCATCGCAACGCTAAAGTCCTAACCGGCAAAAGCAAGGGTATCCAAACGCACCCCGCCCTTTCCGTTTTTTAACTTTTGCCGCCCAAGCAATTGCCATCAGGTGAGCTTCACCACTGTACGCCGGGATACAGGCTGGGAATCCGGAATGCGCGATAAGCGTATTGGCCGCTCAACTGCATCTGCCACACTGTTTGCGGCGGGGTTGTTTTCGTCACTTCTGCGATTAATGATTTATTGGCGAGATTGTTTGTTCCTGTGGCGGTCAGCCCGCACATGTCGAATTCCACATTGCCATTTTGCAGCAGCCGTGAAGAGCCGCCAAAGATGGAGTAGGCCGGGGCGAGGTCATCGACCCATTCGATGGTGGCTGTTTTTGCAGTCTCGTCCAATTGCAATATGGGCGAGCGACTTTTGCAAGGCGTTCCGGCCCCGCAAGTACTCCCTCCGGAATCCAGCACGCGAAGATTGCCGTTGTCGAACAACAGGATTTGGAAAATACCGCTGCTGTTGGCACTGATGACGTTGACGTCGTGCTGGGCGTAGAACCAATCCTGCGGCTCGGTGCCGTTTTGCAGCGAAAAATCGCCCTGATTGCCCAGCTTCCAGAGGATCTGGCCATCTCCCTGGCCGTCGTTGTAGTTAATCTTGAGCACCCAGCTCTGGTGCCGCATGGAGACAATCAGGGCCTTGTCGTCGGGAGAATAAACGACCGCGTTGCTATGGGTCCAATCCGGCAGGCCCATCAGGTGGCGGTTCAAATCCAAATGGTCAAAGGAAGACCACAACCACACGGGGTTGTGATTTTCATCCAGGTCGATCAATACGTCGCCTGCGACAGTAGTGGGACTGGGGAAACCCGTCAGTCCATTTTCCGCTACGTTCTGGGCCGCGATTACGATTACGTGGCCATTGGGAAGCACGGCGAAATCGTGATGCATTCCCACCACGGTGATGTTACATCCCCCGCATGTGGCGGCCGCCAGTTCCTGATTGAGCTGTGCGCCGGTCAGTTGCCAAATCACCTGTCCGGTCAAATCAACTTCTTGAAGAGCCGAGTTAACACCGTCTGGCTGCGCCGAATAACTCACCAGGAAGTGGCCGTTGGGCAGCAACTTGATAGGGTTGATTTGCTGGGGTGATCCCGGCGTGGGGTTATAGGTCCACAAAACATTTCCGCTCAAATCGGTGACCACTGCGCCCAGGCTGGGCGATCCGATGCCCAAGAGGTCCAACAACTCGACGCCGCCTTGGGGCGTCGCGCCCGGCGTGGTGGTCACAACCAAGTTCGGAAGTTGTGCCGCATTCAGCGTTCCGGTCGTAAAGGTGTGATCGACGTCATCAAAAACGCTGCTGTCAGCAAGTTTCAGGACCGCGCGCATATGATAAGTGCTGTTGAGTTTCATTCCTGCCACCAGAATACTCACGGCTCCTCCGCCCTGAGGGGCCGGTTGCTGCCAGGTTGTGAGTCCGTAGGTCGTGTCGGGTCCAAATTCAATGCTGACGGTGGCGCCTGTAGGCGGAGTGATGGTGTACATGGCCACTTGGACATTCGCGGTGACGGCTACGATACCTGGAGCCACGATGGTGATTGCGGCCGACGCTGTTTTAGTGGGGTCCGTCTTGCTTGCGGCGGCGACAGTAGCGGCGGCGTTGGTGGTAACCGCCGGCGCGGTGTAATTGCCCGACGCATCAACCGTTCCGACCGTGGAGTTGCCACCGGCGGTTCCGTTTACCGACCAGTTCACTCCGGAACTGTCTCCTGTTACCGTCGCGGATAACTGTACGGAAGCGCCGGCAGCGACTGTCGCCGACTGCGGAGCTACCACCACGGTGATGGATTGCTGAGGCTGGCTGCCGCCGCCGCATCCGGCCAAAAAGACCAAAGTAAGAACAAGGCTCGCGCACCAAAAAGACTTTTGCATTTTGTTTACCTACCTCGAATGAACCGGGGCGGAGACGGAGCCTAACGGGGAAGATGGCCCAGCTATTAATAACACGGGTGCAGAGAAAGTCCTATACAGCAAATTCCGCAAAAACCCTGAAAGGTGAGCCGCGCCGTGTCGCCGCGACGGAGCGCGCGGGTGGCAGTTGGCGAACTCCAGCGGTTGTAGCGATGAAAGCTGGGGCCCTCGCTCCACCCGGTAAGGCGGCGCGTAGGGCCAGCAAATTGATGTGCTGAGATGACCAAAGACTTCACGTGCAACGCAAAAGCTTTACAAATTTTCTGCCCATCAAAACTGTAAAGCACAACCAACGGGGCATACGAAATAGCGACTTCGGCACTTCCGGTGGTTTTGAATTTCCTGGCGAGAGAGCTTCGGTCCTATATTGGAATGAATGGCACAAACGGCGACTTCGCTTGCGGGTGAGGTAGGCTCCGGGTCGCGGCAAAGCGATTTTGCATTTCTCCTACAGGTTTGTCGCCCGGGCTTGTGGACCACCACGGCGCTGTTTTACCTGATGCCGCTGGGACGCTCCATCCATTTAAATTCCGCGAAATTCTGGGTGGGGTTGGTATATGTGCTGATTCCTCTCGGATTCGTGCTTTATGGCGTGAATGATATTTTTGATGTGGAAGCGGATCGGCTGAACCCCCGAAAGGGCACATTTCTATTTGGCTCGCTGGGGCGGAGGGAACAATTAGCTGCGTTACGCTGGCAGATTGTGGCGTTGCAGATTCCGTTTGTGGCGGCCTTTTTGGTGTGGATCGGTGCGCAAGTTTTGCTGTGGTTCGCGGCGCTGCTGGCCGCCGTGGGGCTCTACAATGTGCCGCCAGTCGGATTAAAAACGCGGCCGCCGTTAGACGTGCTGATGCAGGCGAGCTATCTCCTGGTGTTCGTACTGAGCAGTTGGGTCAATGGAGTACCGCAGCTGCCCTGGCAAACGTTCGCTTTCGGCGCCCTTTTTGCAATGCACTCGCATTTGTTCGGAGAAGTAATGGACATGGTCCCAGATCGAGAAGCAGGGAGGATTACCACCGCGGTGCGAATCGGCACGGTACGAACAAAGTTGCTAATGGCCGGATTTCTCAGCGTGGAAGTTGTGCTGGTCACTGAAGCCTTTCACGATCGCGTAATCAGTGGTTTCCTGGCGGCTGGTGTGCTGTGGTTTGTCGCTGATGCGTTATGGCTGTGGCGAAACAAGCCGTATAGCCGGACGATGATGAGGCTATTCATGTGGATGTGGAATGCGGCGGCGCTGTTGTTGATTGTCTGGGATTACACGCAGGGAACGCTTGTACGGAGCGCCCGTTGGGGATGGTAAGTTAACGAAGGGTACACAAACTGAACCGTGGACATGAATCCCGGCTGAGTCCGAGGATTCAGGTTTCCCACTGCCTGGCATTGCGCGCGCCACGGAAGACATCCGCTTGAAGATCGCTACGATTCAGCAGGACTCCCAAAGCGCGGTCGAAGCCATCGCCAGCATCGGCTCGGTCAGACGGCCAACATGAGAAAACATAGGGTACTGATTGGATTTTCCGATTATCGAGAGGGTTTTGCAGCGAGAAGAATCGCTCGAGCACTGTTGAGACCTTCGATTCCTTGGGACGAAACAGGGCTTCGGAATCGCTTTGCGCATTGCAGGGGTCTCCAAAAACTTGCTGCAGCTGAATCAGGGGACCCTATATCCCGGCTTACTGCGGCTCGAACAACGCAGGCGGATCACTTCGAAGTGGGGCGTTTCGGAAAATAACCGCAAAGCCAAGTATTACTCACTCACGCGCGCGGTCGCCGGCAGCTCGAAGAGGAAGTCGAGAGTTGGAGTTGCGTGTCCGCCATGATTACCCGCATGCTTAGGACTACTTAGCCATGCGGGAATTTTTTCGGCACGTTAGTCCACCGCTGCGCTGCACTCCTTCGACTCACGCGACTGAACGGGGACTTGGACGAAAAACTGCGTGGTCACGCAGAAGATGGCAGTCGAAGCCAACTGCCGCAAAGGCATGCCCGCAGAGCAGGCGAGGCGCTTTTCAGCTTCGGTGGCGTGGAACAAATTAAAAAACTGCACCGCGACCAGCGAGGGCTTCCGCTGCACCGGGTAAGTTGGGGTTACCGGGGCTTAAGCTTGGCCTTATGTGCCCCTATGCGCTTGGTACGCGATCGCACGTAGTGAAAGCGGATTAAATAAATATTCTCACCTCGACCGTGTTTTGCGATCTTGAGCAGGTCCAGAACACCAAGGAATCCGGATTCGCGCGCCAGTTCAGGAGTGATATCTGGAAATCCTATCGGTTGTATCTCATCAATTTCAATTTCGCCTTCCTCCATGCGGTACCGCGCGCCTACTCTCACGTGCGGACGCGTCCAGATGCGTACACTGCAAGTGATCTCTCCCTGGCGCACTCCCTCGCGCAGTCGTTTGGCGAACACCATGCTTGAAGTTTACGAAAAATGCTCCGCAGTTGACCAACGGACGGCGACTCGCCCGGGCCCTTGGCCCCAGCCTGGCGCGGACGCTACCATTCGAGATATGGACATGCGTCGGAACTTACTCAGATCGGTTGCAGTGGTCATTGCCTTCACAACGGTTTCGGCTGCGAGTCTCCGTTCTCTCGACGGCTAAGTGGCGCTTGCCCAACCCTCGCGCCTGGCGCCCCGGGAAAGAACTTCTGAGATGGGGCGTCACTTTTCGTTCAGGACCGGCATCTTCCGAATGGCAAAAAAGGCGTGCAGCTGATCTGGATCCCGCAGCCAGTTCAAAAATATTGCTGGGGAAAGACATACAAAGAATGCAGCACCATCGACTACTGTATTCGCACCACCGACAAGCACGCCGCAATGTGCCAGTGCTTCAGTGTGGACACCACCCGCTTGCCGGCTTACCCTCCGGACACAACTCCCAGGCGCGTGCTGAGCACGAGTTTATTTTATCCCCAGGCAAGCGAGAAAGGATTTGGCCCCCTGGCACAGTTTTTTGAAAAATGCGCCGAAGGGTTCACTCGCTCATTTATCCGCAAAGGCGCGCATCAGAGCCCGAGTCAAGTTGACCAGTCCGCAGCCGATGACCAGTTTGACATGCTGGAAGTATTAGAGGTGCCCGTCGCGGGAGGCTGTATTCCGCGCTGGGTCGGCAACCCATAACTACGGCGTGTGTTGGGCTGGAGCATTTGCATTCTTCAGCAGCTTACGTTGCTGCTTTTCGTATTTCTTTGCTGCTTTTCGCTGCTGTTTGTCGGCTGTTCGTTGCGCCTTTTCCTGCACCTTTTCTTGCTTTTTCTGATACTTGTAGAGAGCATTACGCTGCTTCTGTTCTGATTTTTCCGTCTGGCGCGCCCCGGGGTCCTGAGCTTCCATCGGCACCCACCATCCAGCGGCCAGCGCCACGAGCAACGTCAAGATAGCGATTCGCTTCATGCGGGAGTTCCTTCTCAAATTTCGCAAAGGAGGCCAGTTTATACCCAAATTCACCCTTCACGAACGCCGCGAACCGATTTGATAAGCGACAACTTGGCAGGTGTTCATCGCTTAACGCACAAACGTCATATGGTATGCCTGGTCTTGACGTCAACGTTTTGAGCAACTGCAGGAAGCGACGATTTCGACAATCGGTGCCCGGGCATTCGATTGAACCGATCAACGTCCCTTTGCACTGAGGCGAAATCGGGAGGCTGCGGAACTTAGGTTGACATCGCTTGTCCGCAAGTGTCCAATGGCGTGGCGTGCGGGCCATTTTTCCCCTCAGGATTGCCGAGAAATTAAGGAGAAGCCATTGAAAAAAACATTACCATGGTGTTTCCCAGTGTTGCTCGTGTTGGCGATTGTTGCCGGGCTGCAGGCGCAAACCGGAGGAGCTGAGAAGGCGGTAGCCGGACTCGAACAGCAGTGGATGCAGTCGCAGAAAACGAATAACCCTGACCTTGTTGCTCCGCTGATAGCCGACAAATTCGTTGCCACCGGACCGGACGGCAAAGTAACGGGCAAAGCCGAGCTGCTGGCAAGTGCGAAGGCCACCAAATATGACAGCATGGAATATGAGGACGTCAAGGTCACGGTATTTGGCGATGCGGCGATAGCGACAGGCGCATCCAAAGCCAAGGGTACAGATGAAAAAGGCAAGCCTATCGATGAATACGTACGCTGGACGGATACCTGGGTAAAAATGCCGAATGGCAAGTGGCAGTGTGTTGCGAGTCATGTGTCGGCATTAAAATCGTAGGCAGTCCTGACATTGCAGAATCAACGGTGGCCGCCAAATTCTGTGGCGGCCATATTTATTGAATGAATGAGAGCAATACAATAAGTTCATGTGGGTTTCCGAAACACGGAGTCTTTCAGTGCTTAAGGTCGCCGTTTTACAGGGAACGTGAACATGGAAGCGAAACCGCAGCTAGAGCGGCTCATGCAAGAGGATCAAATCCGTGCGGCCCTGAATGCGCACTGGCAGGCATCGGCAACTGGCGATGCCAATGCGGAACACGACATTTACGACGACCATGTCATTTGTGATTATCCGCAGTCGGGCGAGCGCATCCTGGGGCGAAGCAATTTGCAGACCTTGCGGACCCATCATCCCGGCCAGCCGTCCGGCTTCGAGGTCAAACGGATCCTTGGAAGAGGGGATTTATGGATTACGGAATACACAATCACGTACCAGGGCCGCCCGGCCTACACGGTGAGTATTATGGAGTTCCGCAACGGCAAGGTCGTCCACGAAACGCAGTATTTTGCCGATCCCTTCGAAGCGCCGGCCTGGCGCAAGCAATGGGTTCAGCAGCTCGCGTAACGCAGCACCGAGAATCAGGAAATTTTCTTGGCAGATAGCCGGCCATCGTCGCCAGGCAGGGAGATTTCGGGGCGGAAGCGCGTTCGTCGATAAAGGTAGACTCCCTGGGAACCATCGAGGGTAAATCAGGGAGTCGCGGAAACGAAACTGCCGCTGGCGCGTTTCAGATGGAATGAAGGTAACATCTGCCACGTATAAGAGGAGCCTCATGATCCGCCAGAGTCTTTCCGCCTTAATATTGTCTGCGCTTTCCTTTTCTGTGCCAGGCCTTGCCATAGAAAAATCTACGCTCTGCGCTCCGGAACACGCCGCTCAAGATGCCGCCGCTCCTGCCCAATCGGTAGACAGCGCCAAGCCCATCGCTTCCTTGAGTTGGCTGGTCGGAGGGGTCTGGACCGCCGATGCCACCACACTTGGTCCCGGTATGTTGCGCATCGAAACCCGCGACCAGTGGGCCGATAACCATGCCTACATACGCTTCAATACACATTTTGTCTTCGACAAAGGAGCGCAGCACAACTACGACGGGAATTTTTTCTGGAACCCCTCCGACAAAACCCTGGCGGTCTGGTATATGGACGCTCAAAACAGCATCACTCAAGGCCCGGTAAAGTTAAACGATAACGACATCATCATTTCTTTCCGGGGGGAAGACTTCGAGGGTAAAAGCGCCGATTTGCGGGTAATCGTCACCCGTAAGAACAACGATAACTATCACTGGGCGTTGCAGGAGATGAAAGGAGGCGCCTGGAAAGACCTCGCCGGTCTCGAATATCTGCGCGTTGCCGGTTCCTAGTTTTCGGGTCTTGATTCGGGGCACAAACGGATTCAAAGCAGATTCAAAAACTACGCCCTTAACACTGAAGTGTGCGGCACCTGGATAATTCAAACACTCAAGAACTAATTTCTGGAGCTGATGGCGTGCATCAGCCGGTAATTAAAATCCACGCCGTCATAAAAATCCCTCGCTTCGATGCGTTCGTCTTTTCCGTGCGCGCGGTTATCACCGAGTTCAAAAAACATACACGAGATTCCAAGAGTTGGAATCCCAGCGATGCGGGTGAATTTTCCGTCACTCGCTCCCGCGGACATGGTGGCCACCAGCGGCACTCCCGGCCATTTCTCGCCGATGGTTTTTTCCATGGCCTGCACCACTTCCGGCAGCAGTGGCGATGGCGGCACGGTAACCACGGGCACCGGTTTCCCTGCGGAATCCAGTTGCGGCACGATCGTCACACTCACTTTGGAGTCCGCCGCCAGCCGCTCCAGCGTTGCGCGGACCTCTTCCGGATCCTGGCCTGGAAAAATGCGGCAGTTCACATTGGCGCGCGCCGTTTGCGGCAAGGCGTTGGGCGCATGTCCACCGGAAAGCATGGTCGCCACGCAGGTGGTTCTAAGCAATGTATTGTAGTAAGGAGCCGCAGCGGACAATCGCGCCGCCGCTGCTTCGTCCGTGGGTTCTTTGGCCACGGCTTGCAAGTCTGCGGAGGACTCCCCGGGCGTAATCTCCGCGGTGCGCGCGAAAAAGTTGCGCGTGATTTCGTTGAGCCGCACGGGAAAATCGTAATCGCGCAGCCTGTCGAGTGCCGCGGACAGGTGGTAAATGGCATTGTCGCGCACCGGTTCGGAGCTGTGGCCGCCGGCATTCAGAGATTCAAAGGTGTAGTCGGCGTAAACTTTTTCGCTGCCCTGCATGGCGGCCATCAGGCGCTTACCGTTTTGCTTTATGAATTCTCCGCCGTCCAGGTTGATGCAATATTCCGCATCCACCCAGTCGCGGTGTTCTTTCAGCAGCCATTCCACGCCGTTGTAGCTGCCGCCTTCTTCGTCGGCGGTCAGCGCCAGGATCAGATCGCGGTCGGGGACGTAGCCTTCTTTTTTCAGGCGGATGAAGTTAGTCACCAACATGGCGTCGCCGGCTTTCATGTCGTTGGTGCCGCGCCCGTAAAAAAATCCATCCTTCTCCACGAACCGGAATGGGTCGGTGGTCCAGTCTTCGCGCCGCGCCTCCACGACGTCGAGGTGCCCGATAAATAGGACCGGCTTGCGTTTTCCAGCCCCATGCAGACGCACGACCAGGTTTTTCTTCTTTTCGTTGGGCCCCGCCAGAATCATTTCTTTGTCGGCGAACCCTGCTTCTCGCAATCTTTTCTGCACGGCTTCCGCCGCGGTGGTCACATTGCCCACCGAGTCGGTGGTATTGATCTCAATTAGTTCTTTGAAAATGTCATGCGCGATCTGGTCCACACTGGCGGACGTTGATCCTTGCGCATGTGCCGGATTCGCCGTCGCCAACAGGCACCCTCCGAAAATCGCGGCACCTTGCACCACTCTTCTGAGGAAATTTGTCATGCGCAAGATTTTCTATTCTTTCGCGCCGGTATGCCAGCTAAGTTTCATCTCACTAAGTTATTAAACACATGGTGCACGAAGCGGCCGGGCGGAGTATCATGCCCGACTTTGCGAGATTTGGGTGTCCATTGCGGCGGGGGCCTGACCTGCGGGGCTTTGCGCGATGCCGGCAAGAGATAGATTCGGTTTCGGTGCGTCAAACGGAGCCATGGAGGGAATACCAGGATGATTACCAGGCACTCGGGGGTGTGTGGTTGGGCGGCGGTGGCCGCGGCATTGGTGTTGGCGATGGGCGCCACGGTGGTTTGCGCCGGAGGTTTGCCGGGGACATCTCAATACGGGCTTGCAAGCGCGGCCGCGAGCGTCGAGGAACAGGCTCAGGATCAAGATAAAAAGGATGACAAGAAAGACGACAAGAAGGACGACAAGAACAAGAAAGACGAAAAAAAAGGACTGCCGCTGAAGTCCGACCGCAAGATCACCTTCACCACCGATGAAGGTACCTGGCTTTCGCTGGATGTTTCGCCCGACGGGAAGACCATCGTGTTTGAGTTGCTCGGCGACCTGTACACACTGCCCATTGATGGCGGGCAAGCCAAGCTTCTATCCGGAGGCATGGCCTTCGACAGCCAGCCCAGGTTTTCGCCCGATGGGCAATGGATCGCGTTCCTCTCTGATCGTGAAGGCAGCGAAAATATCTGGATCATTCATCCTGACGGCACGGGTGTGAAACAGGTGTCCAAAGCAGGCAACGATGATTTCATCTCGCCCGCGTGGATGCCCGACGGCAAATATATCGTGGCTTCTAAAACGCCCTTTGGAATCGGAACCAACGAGTTGTGGATGTACCACGTGGATGGCGGAACGGGCGTGCAAATCACCAAGTCCAAGCCCACACCCACGACGGCACGCAAGGACCGGCACAACGCTCTCGGCGTCGTCGCTTCAGCGGATGGAAAATATCTGTACTACGCAGTGCGCCAGGGTCCATTTACCTATAATGCGCAGTTACCGCTGTGGAAAATTGTGCGGCGCGATCGCAAGACCGGCGACGAAGACGAAATCATCACGCAACTGGACAGCGCATTTCGGCCGGCGCTATCTCCGGACGGCAAGCAGCTCGCATACATCACGCGCTTTGAAACGGAAACGGGCTTGCGCTTGCGCAATCTGGAATCCGGGGAAGACCATTGGGTGAAATACCCCATTACCCGCGATGACCAGGAGTCGCGTTTTACGCGCGACGTTTTTCCGGCGTTTGCGTTCATGCCGGACGGGAAAGAAATTGTTTACAACCAGGACGGCAAAATCCGCCGACTGGATCTAGCCACTGGAAAAGACAAAATAATTCCGTTTACCGCGCAGGTTTCGCAGGATATCGGCCCCAAACTGGATTTTCCGCAACGCGTCGAAGAAGGCCCGGTGAAGGCGCGCCTGATCATGGACCCGGTGGAGTCGCCAGACAGCAAAAAACTCGCATTCTCCGCAATGACGCGCGTGTACACCATGGATTTGCCGCACGGGAAGCCGCAGCGTTTGACCAGCGGGAACGGGCACGAGTTTCAGCCGGCGTGGTCGCCCGATGGAAAATCCATCGTGTATGTCACGTGGTCGAGCGAAGGCGGACAATTGTGGAGGGCGCCGGCCGGTGGCGGGACGCCCGTAC
>Ga0193726_1001433_pt1 | contig 18826 bp, 14 predicted proteins | sample H2c1metaG_FD_144928 | JGI IMG/M metagenome (GOLD analysis project Ga0193726, IMG submission 144928) | Soil microbial communities from a riparian zone of the East river system, Colorado, United States - H2c1 | ecosystem: Environmental > Terrestrial > Soil > Riparian zone | place: USA: East River... | reverse complement strand
CTGCGGGAATCTTTGCGCGGGGCTTTTGCAGAAAATCCTGCACCGCCGGTTCGGACCAGATTTGGTAGAGATCGGTTTGGTGCAGTTCCGAGCGCGACCGGCTGAAATCAGGCAGGTGCACAAAGGCGAGAGTGTCTTTCGGGAGAAGTGCCGTGACTGCGGCGCTCGAAGTGTGGCGGGAACGGTAAAAGCCCATCCAGATGGCGCCCGCCGTGATCATCGACAGGATGACGACCAGCTGAAATCGTTTCATAGCCGGACATTGTAGCGTGGTCTGCCTTCGCCGCGAATTTTTCGAGGAACGCGGGCGGCACGGAGGGCGCGACGGCCGTCCCGGCCTTCAGGCGCGCGGATGAAACTTTCGATGCACCGCTTTCAATCTTTGCTGGTCCACATGGGTGTAGACCTGGGTGGTCGAAATGTCGGCGTGGCCCAGCATCTCCTGGATGATTCGCAGGTCTGCGCCATTGCTGAGCAGGTGGGTGGCGAAACTATGGCGGAGCAGGTGAGGATAAACATTGGTCTCCAGTCCCGAGTGTCGCGCGAGCTCCTTCACAATTTGCCAAATGCGGACCGTCGTCAGCTTCGTCCCGCGACTGGACAGAAAGATCTCGCTTCGGCTGCGGGGTTTCACCAGCTTCGGCCGTTCGGTCGAAATATAGGATTGGAGTGCCAGGCAAGCTTTCCTGCCCACCGGTACCAGGCGCATCTTGTTGCCCTTGCCGGTCACGCGGAGAATGCGTTCGTCGAAATTCAAGTTTTCGAGCCGGGCTTCGGCCAATTCTGAAATGCGCAGCCCACTCGCGTAGAGTAGTTCCACGATCGCGCGATTGCGCAATCCGAGGGGGTGCTTCGTGTCGATGCTCTCAATGAGCGATTCGACTTGAAGTTCATTCAGCGTCTCGGGCAGATAGCGCTCAATTCGCGGCAGCGTCAGCGTTTCCGTTGGGTCGCGTTCGAGCGCGCCCTTCCGGCTCAGAAAGCGAAAGAAGATCTTCAACGCAACGACGATTAGTTTAATGGACGACGCCGAGAGGCCTCCGCTTTTTCGCGAGGAAAGATACTCGCTCAGCAACGGTTGGGTTACCTCGCGAGGCACGCTGATTTGTCGCGCCGAACACCACGCGCCGAACTCGGTGAGCGAGCGTCGCGTGGAGAGTTGATAATTATCCGAGAGGCCCCGCTCCGTTGCGAGGAAGCGGATAAACGAGTCGATCTCCTGTTCCACCTGGGTCTCTAGCGAATCAGCGATTCATCGAATTAGCGAATGAAAATATGGCGGACGCGGCTGCGCCCAAGCCACCAGCTTCTGTCAGGACCCGCCATTGACAAAGCGAGAGTTGGTTCCGACGTTAATTACATAATGAGTCTTGATCTCAATTCGCTCCTGCAAGATTGGCCCCACGAAACGGGCGCGATCAAAGTGCGCAAGATTATCGGCCTGGACGGCAACGAAAAATTGCAGCTTCGGATCGACCTCGGTGTTCTTCAGATGGAAGTAACCGGCCGGCCCGATGGACAGCGGCCACACAATTGCGAGTCATTGCTCGTCTATCATCAGCGCCGGGCCGAGCGGGCCGAGGCGCGCGCGGAAAATTACGAGCTTACTCCCGAGCAATGCAACGAACTCCAGCAGGAGGGCATCCAATACTATCACCGCTATCTGAGTCTTTTTCAGATCAACGATTTCCCCGGCGTCATTCGTGATACGCAACGCAATCTCGACCTCTTTGCCTTTGTCGCCGAACACGTCGACCGCGACGAACTCATCTGGAGCTTCCAGCAATTTCGCCCCTACGTCCTGATGATGAACACGCGCGCCAAGGCTTCGATCCTTCTCGGCGAAGGCAGATTCGGCGACGCCATGCGCGAGATCGAGCGGGGCCGCGACGCCATCCAGGAATTCTTTCAGCAGTCGAATTTTCCTGAACTGGCCACGAAGAGTTCCGAGCTCGCCTTTCTCGAAGAGTGGCTCGAAGAAGTCAGCTCGAAGCGCCCGCTCTCGAAACTCGAGATCATGCAGCGCGAGATGGAGGTCGCGATCGCGAGCGAACTCTACGAACGCGCCGCCGAGCTGCGCGACGCGATCAAGCTGCTGAAAACACCCGACACGACAGTTTAGTCGTCCGCGGGTTTGTGGTGTAGGGCGTCTGTAATAAGCGCTATCGCTCCCGAGACTCGCCGGAAGAATTTGCGTTCATCTATCCAATCTGTGGATAAGCTGAATCGTATGGTTCGGCGAAATCGGTGAAATGAGAAAGCGGAGCCTTAGCCAGAGTGAGCTACTGATGGCGGCAGCATTAGCCGTGGTCACTCTCGCGGTTTACGGGCAGGTGATCAGTCATCAATTCATCAACCTCGATGACGACGTCTTCATCCGAGAAAACCCGATGGTTAGCGGCGGGTTGACCCTGAAAGGGATCGTCTGGGCTTTCACGACCTTTTGCGACTCGAACTGGCATCCGGTCACCTGGCTCTCCCACATGGTGGACTGCCAGATTTTTGGCCTCAATGCTGGCGAACACTTGTTCGTGAACGCGTTGATCCATGTTGCGAACACCGTCCTCCTTTTTCTGTTCCTCAAGCGAGTAACTGGGGCCAGCTGGCGAAGTGCAATCGTGGCGGCTCTCTTCTCTCTGCACCCGTTGCACGTCGAATCGGTCGCGTGGGCGGTCGAACGCAAGGACACCTTATCGACTTTTTTCGGGTTGCTGAGCTTGCTGGCTTACGCTCGCTACGCCGAGGCGCCTTCGTGGAAACGGCAGGCGTTGGTGGCACTTTGGTTGAGCTTGGGGCTGATGGCGAAATCCGTCCTGGTGACGTGGCCGTTTGTTTTGCTCTTGTTGGATTACTGGCCGCTCCGGCGCCTCGAATGGCAACCGACGGATGGGCTCGGGCGATTTGCAAAAGCCTGGGTGCCGCTGATTCGCGAAAAGCTTCCGCTCTTCTGTCTGGTCGCGGCTTCAATGGTCGTCACCTACCTGGCGCAATCATATGCAGGGAGCCAGGCATTTGTTGACGCATCGTTTCTCTTGCGCCTGTCAAACGCGATCGCATCGTACGCCAAGTACCTGCTTTTGACCGTTTGGCCCAGCGGCTTGGCCGTCAACTATCCTCTTTCTCCCGGGGGCGTGCCCGCCTGGCAGGTCGCCGCCGCCGGCGTCCTCCTTTTGGCCATAACCGCAATCGCGCTTCGAGAGGCGAGGAAACGACCCTACCTTATCACGGGATGGCTCTGGTTCCTGGGGACATTGGTTCCGCTGATTGGACTGGTGCAGATCGGCGCCGGTCGGGCGATGGCGGATCGTTACTACTACATTCCTTCCATCGGCCTTTTCATAGCGATCATTTTCGGCCTGGCGGATCTTGCGGTCGCGTGGCGCGTCGGGCCCGTCACCATCGCCGCGGCCTCCGCGATTGTGCTCCTGATCTTGGGCTCTCTGACGGCAATGCAAGTCAATCGATGGCGCGACAGTGTAACTCTGTTTGAGTGGACCTTGTCGGTCACTTCCAACAACGCATTGATTCAAAACCAGCTGGGGGATATTTTGAATCGACAGGGAAAACATGACGAAGCCATCGCCCATTTCACGGAAGCGCTGCGGATAAAACCCGATTATTATTATGCGCTAGCGAATATGGGCTGGGCTCTTCGGCAGCAAAACAAGGCTCCAGAAGCCATTAGTTTTCTCCAGCGAGCGTTAAAGGTGAGACCAAACTCCGACACGCATCGGCAACTTGCGCTCGTTCTGGCTGGTCAAGGGAAGAACGATGACGCCTTGCGGGAGTTCGAGAAGGCCAATCCAAACGACTTTGAAAGCCGCGTGCGTCGTGCGGAAATTCTGACGCGTCAGGGCAAGCTTTCAGAAGCCATCTCACAACTGAATGAGGCGTTGCGCCTCAAGCCCGACAGCGCTGACGTGCACAACAATCTCGGACTCCTTCTTCTCATGACGAACCAGCCCGAAAAGAGTCTTCCGTATTTTTCCGCGGCGCTACGCTTGAGGCCGGACTTCGCGATTGCACAGGACAACCTGGCTCGGGCACAGAAGCAGATTGATGCGCGCCCAAAATAAAGGGCTCTGAAACCGGTGATATGAGAAAGCAACACCGTGCGTCCGTCGATGGCGGCAAGGCTCGCTCCGGCGAGAGGCCACGGATCGTTGGGCCCGCGCAGGCGATGAGGAGCTTTGGCCGGAGTGAGCTATTGATGGCGGCCACGTTGGCCGTGGCCACTCTCGCGGTTTACCTGCAGGTGATCAGTCATCAATTCATCGACCTCGATGACGATCTCTCCATCCGGGACAATCCGATGGTTAGCGGCGGTTTGACCCTGAAGGGAGTCGCCTGGGCCTTCACGACCTTTCACGATTCGAACTGGCATCCGCTCACCTGGCTCGCGCATATGGTGGACAGCCAGATTTTTGGTCTCAACGCGGGTGGGCACTTGTTGGTGAACGCGTTGATCCATGTTGCGAACACCCTGCTGCTTTTTTTGCTCCTGAAGCGGCTAACCGGAGCCAGTTGGCGAAGCGCGATTGTGGCGGCCCTCTTCGCCCTGCATCCGTTGCATGTCGAATCGGTCGCATGGGCTGTTGAACGCAAGGACACCTTGTCGACCTTGTTCGGGTTGCTGTGTTTGCTCGCTTACGTCCGCTACGCCGAAACACCTTCGTGGAAACGATACGCGATGGTAGCGCTTTGGTTGAGCTTGGGGTTGATGGCGAAGTCCATGTTGGTCACCTGGCCTTTTGTCTTGCTCTTATTGGATTACTGGCCGCTGCGGCGCGTCGAATGGCAGTCGGCCAATGGGATCGGACGATTCGTAAAAGCCTGGATGCCGCTCGTCCGCGAAAAGCTGCCGCTCTTCTGTCTGGTCGCGGCTTCCATGGTCGTAACCTACCAGGCGCAATCCTATGGAGGAACCCAGGCACTAGTGGATGCGCCGTTTTCGTTGCGTCTGTCTAATGCGATTGTCTCGTACGCGAAGTACCTGTTTTTGACCGTCTGGCCCAGCGGCTTGGGCGCCTATTATCCGCTCTCTCCCGGGGGTGTGCCCGCCTGGCAGCTTGCCGCCGCCATCGTTCTTCTCGTGGTCTTAACCGCCATCGCGATTCGAGAAGCGAAGAAACGACCATACCTCATTGTGGGATGGCTCTGGTTCCTGGGCACATTGATTCCGGTGATTGGGCTAGTGCAGGTTGGCGTCGGTTTCGCGATGGCAGATCGCTACCACTACGTTCCTTCCATCGGCCTTTTCGTGGCGATCGTCTTCGGTCTTTCCGATCTGGCCAGCACGTGGCGCATCGGACGCGTCGCCATCGCCGCGTCCTGCTCCATTGTACTTCTCGTCCTGGGGTCTCTGACTGCGATTCAGGTAAGCTTTTGGCGTGACAGTTTAACTCTTTTTGAACGCACCTTGTCGGTGACTTCCAATAACGCGCTGATCCAAAATCAGATGGGGACTGTTCTGAATCGGGCGGGGAAACATGTCGTAGCTATTCCCTATTTCGCCGAAGCGCTCCGAATCAAACCCGATTATTTTCATGCGCTCGCCAATATGGGCCGAGTCCTTCGACAGCAAGGCAAGACAGCGGAAGCCATTGGCTTTTACCAGCGAGCGATAGAGGTAAGACCGGATTCCGTCAAAGCGCACATGCAACTAGGGCTGGTCTTGGTCAAAGAAGAAAAGGGAGATGAGGCATTGCGGCAGTTCTACGAGGCAATGAAACTTGCTCCGAACGATCCTGATATCCGCACAAATCTTGGGCTTATGCTGGCGCGTCAGGGAAAGCTGGCAGAAGCCACCACGCAATTGAGCGAGGCATTGCGCCTCGAGCCCGGCAATGCCGAAACACACAACAACCTCGGCCAGATTCTTCTAATGGCAGGGCAACCCGAAAAGAGCCTTCCGCATTTTTCCGCGGCACTCCGTCTAAGACCAAACTTTACTATCGCGTCAGATAACTTGAGGCGGGCGCAGCGACAAATCGACGCGCGCCCAAAATAAGACGGCGTTACTATTCGTAAACGGCTTCGAGCTGTTCATCAATTATCTCGCCGGTGAAGCGATCGATTGCGATATGCAACCAATAGCGTTTTTCTCCTTCGACTACGAATTGCTGCATGAGGTCCGTGGTTCCCGGGGGGTAGCGACCGGTCTGGGTGATCAAGTCAATCAGGAGCCCCCAGGTCCGTGTCTGCGTGACCTCGGCGAGCGCACGAGCGATTGTTTCCCTGGTTTCTTCGCTCGTTGTGAACGGAGTGTTCGTTACGACGCTGCTCAGACGCGCGATCTCGGCCCGGCTCAGCGTTGGCTGATTCGTGGTCGCGTTCACGATGTTGGTCGCCGCGCTTTTTGCGGCAGGGCTGGCGACCGGAGAAGGACTTGGCGCTGGCCCGATATTTTGCTCCGTCTGAAAAGCCCCGGTCAAGATTGCGGTTATGACGGCAACGTTTTGCGTATTCAAACTGACAATGCCTGATCGAACAGTCGCGCTGTTGTAGGTAAACAGATCGAGTAGGGGAGCGTCAGAACTGCTCGCGGTATAGAAGTCGATTGTCTTGGGATTTGGCGAAGGAGTCGGCGTTGGGGCAGACGCCGTCCGAAAAGCATAACCAAACTCACCAACGTTGCGAAAGGGCCGGTTAAGCATTGCGTAAGTGGTTATGGCGGGAGGAGGAGGGGGCGACATACCTGTAGGAAGCGGAAAAGGCGACGGTGCCGGCGATGCGTTGGGCCTGGCGGGATCTGTGTTTTCCAGTCCTACAGCCCAACCGCCGCTATACTCAATCATCGTGGTTGTAGTTCCTGTTAGCGGATCTGCCGCGGTGTCATCATCGTATTGATCAATCAGCGCTGCTCCCACTGAGAGAGTCGTCAGGATATGGCTGGAGTCACCGGCGTTTGTCCGGTTCATCGCATAGTTTAGGAGCTGGAAGAATTCCGGATTGTTCGTGAAAGCTGGGAGACGATCCTGCAGAGCATTTCCTGAAACTCCGATGTATTGCCAGTGACCGGGAATAGCAGGGGTCGGAGGGGAAGGTGTGCCTGGCGTGCCGGCGACCCACCTTAGGCCGAAGTACTTCTGGATATCTGCCTTCTGGGCTGTAGGAGGATTCGGCTTAATCAAGTTCAAGTTACCGATGTAAAATCTCTGCGTGATCGCCGCAGTGCCAGCTTTCCAGGTGGGGGTATTTCTTTCGCGCGAGAATGTTCCGAGGTGTTGCATCGCACTTGCACCAAACCCGGCTTCGCGTTGAAGTTTGATTAGCTCAGTCCTGGTGACGAAGGCTTGATCGGTTCGATTGAGGTAGACACTCGGCGAGACCGTTGTGAAACCGTGGGTGGTGCCGATCTGGGGAAGGCCGGCAAAGTAACTGACAAAACGGGTTCCAGTGCCGCCCACAAAGGTTGGCGGATCGAAGGTGAAGCTAGGGAAAGTGGAATAGGGATGGACCGTTGCATAATTTCTCCATCCAATGATGGCGTTTATGCCGGCGGCACTCAGGAGCGCGCCACTGGCGGTAGTCGGGATGGCCCTGAGGTCTGCGAACGCAACACTTCCTTTTCGTCCGATATCGCTGAGGGGCAAACCCGGTGTAGGCGCGGGTATCGTGTAATACGGAAAACCGGCCACGTTCACGTCCAGCATCCCTCCTTCATCGTAGACCGCATAGGCATATCGTCCGATGACCGAACTCGGAACTGGTTGCGAATTCGGTCCCTGCGGCGTCAACAACACCCAATCCGGCGCGACGAAATTCGAGACTGGCGTGGAATCGTTTCCGGACGAGGACGCGCGCGGCAGCAGGTAGTGGCTATTCCAGCGGCTCGATGTGATTTCGCCGCGCTTTGTCGTCGTGGGCGTCGCCGGCCCGGAGCTCAGATTTGATGTGCGTCCGGTTGGGTCTCCTTGAACACTGCGCCGAATCAGGTTTGGAAATGGCGTTTCGCCGGCTGGCGGCGTGCCCCACCGTTGCGGCTGAATATTGCTCGATGTGACCGCCCCGCCGTTGGCAATTTCCTGTCTGAAATCAGTGACAACAAGATCGAGGGCGCTCCTGGCCAGGAAATCGGATTTCGTGTCCTGAAAACTAGCCTGGGCCAACTGGCGGTCGATCCCGGTGCGAGATAAATACGCGACCACCAACCCGCTCAGTAGCACAACAAAGGCGAGAACGATAAGCAGGGCCACACCCTTCTTTGCAGCCTGATTGGCGAAGGATGAGGGAGTCACTGGTCGGAAATGTAAAAACAGCGCTCGTACAGACGGATGCCGGAGACCGCGGGGCGCGGCATGTTCGTGATGTTATCCAGCGCGGATTGCCATTGCGCCAGAAGCTCACCGGGACGTAATCCCGGGGCATAATCGGGCAGACCGGCGACCAGCGTCGCGATCTGTGAATTGGACAACAAGACTTTGCTTTTGGGGTCGATAACCGCAACAGCCACTGCGATCGCGGCAACATCTCTTATTTCGACCGCGGGCAACGAGGTCCACGCGGCAGGATACGCGACGAGATTACCCGTTGCCTTCTCGAGAAAATAATATTCGAAACGAAAAACCTGAGGACCAACTACTTCGTAAGTCCTCTTGGCAGGATCCGTGTCGTCGTAGGCGGAACTGCTCGCCACTGAGGGCCAGGCGCCGTGAAGAGTAAATGGGCGAAAGACAACTGGTAGGTTGGTGGCAGACGCACCATTCCAATCAAGGCCCTTACCCATGCGCTCCAGGCAATTGTAAGCCGCCAAATTGGATGCGTCGGAGTTCACCCTGTAGGCAACGACGGAGATCGGGCTTGGTGTTGTGGGGTAATAGCCTTGAACAGCGCTGTAGAATCCAATCAAGTCGTTGCCAGCCATGGGCGTTGCCGCCGTCTTCACGTAGTAGCTGACGTCGCTTCGTTTGATTAATTGGGCAAAGTCCAGCGCCATGCGCTCAAAAAGCGGCCTCGCTTGAGAATCGGCGTCCATTCGCTTGCTGCCTGCGGTCGTGAGGGCAGCGGCGTTATTGAATAACTGCGTGGTCAGAAGAACGAGGAGCGACAGAACGCTGATCGCAACCAGCATTTCGGCCAGGGTGAATGCGGGAGTTTCTCGTGGGGGCGAACGCACAATCTAATGTCGATCCAGCGCCGTAAACGTTTCGATCAAGCCCGCCGGCGCAGTTGTCGCCGGATCGACCAAGGCGGGCCAACTGACTTTCAAGCTAACGAATATTGGCGCAGATGGACCGGCTGGGCTGGGGGGAAATGTAATCGTTACCCGATAGCGGGGACTCGCGTTCGCATCCGTCGGGGCTACGCTTCGCCCCACGCCATCGAAGCACAGAAATTTCGCGGTCCCAAACGTGATTTCATATTGCGGTGACGTCAGGTTGGTTTTGGGGGTCGCCCGGAGGTCCGCCACCACGCTCGATAGAACGGAGGCCGCCGCGGTTTGCGAAATCGAGCTTTGGTTTGTTTGAATGCCAAGAGGGAGTAAGCCGAACAGGGCGACGAGACAGAAAGCCGAAATGCCAAGCGCAAGCGTCACTTCAACCAGCGATAATCCCACGGTTGGATGACAACGGCGGTTCATCGTCGATAGAGTTTTACAATACTGCCGAGCCCGCTGATTTGGATCGCAATGACATTGCCCTGGTAGCTCGCCGTCGATGTGCCCGCACCGCTCGTAGCAGCCGGGACAGCGTTGCCGTGCGTTTGGAGCAATCCAATCTCTACGACTCGCCGAATGTCGTAATTGTTCCCATTGATTCGGCTCTCGCCTCGCGGGCTAAACTGCAGCGTTTTCCAGAACGTGTACTGGGCGGTAGGAGCAGGATTCCCGACCGGATACTGAAATGGATATTGTGAGTTCGTGTAGGGCGCGGTATTCGGAGGTGCAGCGTTAAGCTCTCCAAATCGTGCGTAGTTATAACCCGCGGTCGGCTCGAACTGAAGGGTCGGACGATTGTCGAACGTGTCACCTGTTCCAGTGCCAGGGGCCAGGAGCGGAAGGTGTAGGTTTTCAACCTTAATTAACCTGGCGACTGGCACCAGCTTCGTGGGATCAATCGCGCCGGGAGTCGCACCGTAGACCGTCGTTCCATCGACGGACGCAACACTCGACATCACGAGCCGGCCGCTCCCCGCGGTGGGCGGGTTCGTTGAGGAGATCGCACCGTTCTCTTCGTAGAATCCGACCCACGCGTAGGTGTTGTTTATTCTTGCGTAGGTGCGCGCCTGCTCAAGAACGCCCTTGACGGTGTAGGCTGCGTTCGTGAGGTCGTTCGCGCCCCTCAAATTGGTGAAAGCCGGGACGAGAAACGCGGTCAAGACCGCGATGGTCGCAATGACCACGACGAGTTCAATTAAGGTGAACGCATGCGTTCTGTGATCGGGTGGGGGAATCACGGACTGACGGGGAATTGGGGGAATTTTGTCCGCAATTAATATCGGATCGCGCCCCGGGACGAAAGACGAAAATGAGCCAGTCGCCGTTGGTTCAGGGTACCATGATGGACCGCAACAGCCCGACCTTGGAAGCGCACTGAGCTTTTTACGCAGGTTTCCGTGGACCGAAGAGATGGGGGCATGCTTCTAGCTTTTATGGGATCGTTGTGCTGGAACACACGTTATCAGAGGAAGAGCATAGTCAGATCGTTCAGACGATTGAGATGTTTGAGGTCATAACTCAAACACAGCCTGACGATTATCAATCGCTCGAAATCCTCAAGGAAGCTTACCAAAAGGTCGGGCGCGAGGCTGATTCGCTCAAGACTTCGCGGCGACTGGCCGAGGCTTATTTTGGCGCCGGTTCCTACACGCTCGCGATGCAAGAGTGTGAGGTCATTTTACTCAAGGAACCCAATGCGCCCGAGATCCTCGCCATGCTCGGCGATATCGAAACGCGCTTGCAGGCCGCCGGTCACGCCATCGCCACCACGGGATCGAAAAGCGGGCTGATCGCCCCAACCAAAAACGGTGCGCATGACGGTGGGCTCGTCGATCTCCAGCACGGAAAGAACGCCCAGCATTCGCAGGATCGCGGAGACGAGCACCTGGCCAAATTTTTGGTGATGCAGCAACTTTTTACCGAGGATCAGGTGGCCAAGGCAGTCGAAACGGTCAACCATTTGAACAAGGACTTGAGCGGGCAATCGCTTGCCGCATCCCTCCTCGACAAACTTTGCCGGCAAGACACCGATAAGGTGGACCAGTCCCTCTCCGGTTTGATCGACCGGACAAAATTCGCCTATGTGCCGCTCGAGTATTACGACATCGACCGGCAGATCGCGCGAATGCTGCCCGACCATTTGACTCTCGGGCGTCTCTACGTGCCGTTCGATTTAATCAGCCGCACGATCATGGTGGCGTGCTGCAATCCGTTTGACGCGGCCGGCCGTGAAGCGGTGCAGCAATCGCTCGATTACACGGTGACGTGGTATCTCGCGCGACCGGACGCGATTATCAAAGCTTTGCAGGACATCTACCGGTTGGAGACCCGGGTCTAATGGTCGCGACGACGATGAGAAGCAAATCTTTCGCCGAACGCATCGCTGATGTCCTGATCGAGGACGGCCTCCTGCTGCCCAACCAGCTCGAGGAAGCGGTTGGCATTCAGCAAAAGGAAGGTGGCCGGCTGCTCAAGATTTTGACCGACCGTCAGTTCGTGACGGACCAGGACATGACAGTGAGCATGGGCCGCTGCCTCAATACGCCGCTCATCAATCTCTCGAAGTTGCGGGTGCCGGAGGAAATAATGTCGCTCGTGCCGCGCGACATGGCGAAAGCGAACAAGCTCATCCCGATCGCGCGCCTCAACGGCAAGCTTTTCGTGGCGATGGCTGACCCGACGAATGTGCTCGCGGTCGACGACGTAAAGCGCCGGGTGCAACTCGAAATCGTCCCGATGATCGCGACGGAGAAGGCGGTCTCAGATGCACTCGCGGGAGTGCACGGCGCCTCGAACATGAGCCAGGTGCTCAAGCAGGTCGCCGAGGATGTGGCGAATGCGGGCGACGTGGAAGTGCAGTCGGCCAAGAACGATGAAATCGATCTCGATCGGCTCGCGACAGACAGCGAAGACGCGCCCGTCATCAAGATCGTCAATCTGATTCTCGTTCAGGCCGTCAAAGAAAAAGCGTCCGACATTCACATCGAGCCGTTCCAGCGCACGTTGAAGCTGCGTTATCGCATCGATGGCGAATTGGTCATGGCCGAGTCGCCGCCGAAAGCCCTCCAGCTCGCGATCACATCGCGCATCAAGATTCTCGCAGGCCTGAATATCGCGGAACGGCGCGTGCCGCAGGACGGGCGTTTCCGCATCAAAGTGATCGGCAAGGAAGTGGATCTGCGTATTTCGATTCTGCCCACGGCCTATGGCGAGAAGATCGTCATTCGTATTCTCGATAAAGCGGCCCTGACCGGGAGCATCGACCAGATGGGCATGGACCAGGGCACGCTCGACAAATTCAAGAAAGCGATCGATGCGCCACACGGCATGATCCTCGTCACCGGGCCGACTGGTTCGGGCAAAACGACGACGCTTTACTCGGTGCTCCAGGAACTGAACAACCCGCAATACAACATCGTGACTGTCGAGGATCCGATTGAGTATGAGCTCACGGGTATCAACCAGGTTTCCGTGCGCAACGACATCGGTCTCGACTTCGCGTCGGCGCTCCGTTCCATCCTCCGGCAGGATCCGGACATCGTGATGGTCGGTGAAATTCGTGACAACGAAACGGCCGACATCGCTGTGAAAGCGGCGCTGACCGGTCACCAGGTCTTGAGTACGCTGCACACGAACGACGCCGCCGGCGCCATCACGCGTCTTGACGACATGGGGATCGAACCGTTCCTGATCTCCAGCTCGGTCATCATGGCTTGCGCGCAACGGCTCGTTAGGCGGATTTGCACCAATTGCCGCGAGGAATTTGTGCCGGAGCAGGAAATCTTCGATCGCCTTTCGATGAAGGCACCCGAAGGCGCTGTTTTCTATCACGGAACCGGTTGCGAACGATGCAAGGGCCGTGGTTATCTCGGCCGCGTGGCGATCATCGAAGCGTTGCCCGTGAGCGAGTCGATTCGCCGCCTCATCATCAAACGGGCCTCGGCTGCGGTCGTGAAGAACCAGGCCATGGCCGAGGGGATGAGAACTCTGCGTATGGTCGGAATCGACAAGGCGCTCGAAGGGGTCACGACGCTCGAGGAAATCTGGCGCGTCACGGGAGAGGATCACTAAATGACCATGACGATCCCATTCCTGAGCTTTTTCAAGAAGGTCAAAGACCAGGCCCTGGCCAAGAAGGAGCGGCCCGTGGCCCTGCCGAAGCCGGTAGTGCCCCTCGACAAGCCAAGCAGCGAACGCTTCAGCAAGACGGTAATGCCGAACGCCACACGCACGTTGCCGCCCCAGGACCCATTCGAAATGGCGGCGCGTTCGCCGGCGGGGACTGTTTCGATGTCAAGCTCAGGCACGGGTCCGTCCGCACCTACCGGGGCTCGCCCGCGCGATTTACCGCCTGCTGTTGCGCTGGCGCTTGAGCCGAGAGTCGAGCGCGTCATCTCGCTCGATCTCGCAGACATCGCAGTCCAAATACCGGCTGACTACATCAAACCAATCGAAAGCATTGATGGAACGCGTCGGATTCTCCTGAAGTCGTCCGAGGTTGAAAGAGGAATGGCGAGCGGGAAACCTGCCGTTTCGCTGGCCACCATTTATCAACAGGTGCCGGAAATTTTTCTGCGCTCGATTGTTCCGAGTGATGAGACGCAAGTGCCGCTTCCGTTCGAAAAAGTGCTCCAGCAATTCACGAGCTTGCAAGTCCGCAGTGACCAAGAGCGCCATCTCTCTGTTCCCCAGGTCGAGACGCCATTCTTGAAGGTAACGCTCGAAGACAACTCCCGTTTCGGTACGACAACCGAGGCGGCGGTGGAAATCGGAGATTTGCCCCCGGTGCGGATCGAGCTGGCAACAGCCGAGGCCTATGCCGCCGCCGAACCCGATACGGGCAATGGATTTGTGCAGCACGCGAAGGGCGAAAATGCCTCGACCCCGCCGACACGCATTCCTTTCAAACTTTCACCGAATGGAACGGGCGGCCCCGCACCTGAGAGTGTTCCAGCCTCAAGCGGGCCGTCCGTTCCGACTCGTCCCGACGCGGCGCCGTCGCCCACGCGGATTCCGTTCAAGATGACGGCCCCGTCGGACGACCTGCGGCCCAAAGACGAGCCATGGTTGACGGCGGAAAGCCTGAAACCGGTTGCGCCGGAAGCGGCCAGTGAACCCGAAATCACGATCGCGCTCGCACTGAAACCGATCTTGCAAGGCCTTCCGCCATTTCAATTAGGCGGCGACCCCGGCAGTGTTCCTGCCGAAACGCAAATCGACCTCCCGTTTTCCCTGATCGAACCGCAGCTTGCGGCAGGACGAATCACTCTGAGCCCCGCGGTTTTTGAGGCGGCGCTTCCCGCGGAATATCGGAGTCTCTTCAAGATTACCGACCCGACCGGGGATGTCATTCTGCCGCTGCACGAAGTCCTGAAGAACCTGCCCACGGCGTCGCTGCGCATGCGCGAAGACCAGGAAGAACAGGAGGCGGGGGCAAATTTTGCCACGCCGTTTTCCGCCAAAGCAGAAGAAGATGCGAAACGCTTCAACCTCGCCGGGAAAACGGTCGCGAAAACAATTGCGACCCCGACCCCCCAGCCGGTTGCAGTGGTGGAAGAAACGCACACCGCCCAAGTGCCAGCCGTCGCCGTGCCCGCCGCTGTGGCGCCAGTGGAAGAGCCGCTCGATCCGTTATCCCGGAACCCGTTGCAAGTCGCGCTCGATACCGATGAGAAGTTGGATGCCAAGGGCGCCATCGCTCACCTTAACAAACTCGCTGGAGTGCAAGCCTGCGCGCTCATGTTTGGCGATGGTCTTAGTCTCGCGGGGAGTTTGCCCGCCGAATATCAAACCGAGGGACTTTGCGCCATGGCGCCGTCGCTCATGAAGCGCATCGAGAACCACATGGTGGAGACCAAGCTCGGCGCGCTCGGTGGCATGACGCTTGCCTGTGAGAAAGGCGCCGTCACATTTTTTATGCATGAAAATCTTTGCCTCGCCGCGCTGCATGCGAGCGGCGAGTTGACGTCGGAAGTGCGAGAGAAACTCGCGCGCGTCGTGCACGAGCTTTCACGAAAGTATTCGCATCCGATTTAGGAGGTTTGTATGTCGATCATCAATTACGCCAGTCGCGAGATTCAGTTCAAAATCGTTTATTACGGCCCGGCGCTCTGCGGGAAAACAACGAACCTGGGTTACATCCATCAGCGGATTAATCCCGAGAATCGCGGCGATCTTGTCTCGCTCGCCACCGCCTCGGATCGCACTTTGTTTTTCGATTTCCTGCCACTGAACGCGGTCGTGATCAAAGGGTTCGTGACCAAGTTTCAGCTCTACACCGTCCCGGGACAGGTGATTTACAATGCCACTCGCCAGCTCGTTTTACGCAGCGTGGACGGCATCATTTTCGTAGCCGACTCGCAATGGGAAAAGATGGAGGAGAACGTCGAAAGCTTTAAGAACCTTGAAGACAATCTCGCCAAACAGAACATCTCGATCGATGAGATCCCGTACGTCCTGCAATACAACAAGCGCGACCTCGAAAACATCGCCCCGGTCAATTACCTCGAGTACGTCCTGAACAACCGGAAGAGACGCGTGCAGAGTTTTGAAGTCATCTCCAGCACGGGACAGAATGTTTTCGCGTCCCTCAACGCGGTCTCCCAGATTCTTCTCCACAAGTTCAGCAAGCAAAGCGATGTGCCGAAGACGGCGCCCGCGCCCGTGGCCATCCCGGTTGAACCGCCGGTGGCACAGAAACAAAGCGCTGCCGTATGAACGCCATCCCCTGCCTGACCATCGAAGACGTCGCGAATCTCGACGGCGTCCTCGGTAATTTCCTGACCAAGGCCGAGGCGGAACTGACGGTCGTGATCGATCGCGGTGGAAACGTGATTTCGCAGTTCGGCGACATGACCGTGATGGACGTCACGATCATTGCGGCGCTGGCCGCAGGTTCGTTCGCCGCCACCAAGGAACTCGCGCGCCGGATCGGCGAAGTGGAATTCAATGCGCTCTATCACCAGGGCAACGGAAACCATATTTTCATGAATTCGGTCGACGACGATACGATCATGATCACGGTTTTCGGACGGCGGACGACGGTTGGATTGGTCCGATTTTATTCCGCGAGCACGGCCCAAAGTGTCGCCGCGCTTTTGAAATCACTTCAGACTGGCGCCGGCGGCCACGGATTTTCGTTCGACGCTTCCGACATTACCGCCACGCCGGTTTTCGCTGACCAGTAGGCGCCGTCCTACCCGGTGAATTCGGTGGCGACGAGCGTCGCGTTATGACCGCCGAAGCCAAATGAATTGTTCAGGGCGACGCGGATCTTCTTTTCCTTGGCGATGTTCGGGGTGTAATCCAGATCGCACTCTTCGCCGGGATTCTCGAGATTGATCGTCGGCGGAATCACCGAGTCGCGGATCGCGAGCGCGCAGGCGGCCATTTCAATTGCACCGGCCCCGCCTAACAAGTGACCGGTCATCGATTTCGTCGAGCTGATGGAAACCGTGCGGGCATATTCGCCGAAAACCGTTTTGAGAGCCCGCGTCTCAATGACGTCGCCGAGCCCGGTCGAAGTGGCGTGCGCATTGACGTAATCCACCTGGTCCGGCGTGATCCTGGCGTGGTCGAGGGCCATCTGCATCGCACGCACGGCGCCTTCGCCATCCGGCGGTGGTGCCGTCATGTGGAAGGCGTCGGCCGAAAGTCCGTAACCGGTCAGTTCGCAATATATTTTCGCGCCGCGGGCTTTGGCGTGTTCCAACTCTTCCACGACGACAACGCCGGCGCCCTCGCCCATGACGAAGCCATCGCGATCGCGATCCCATGGCCGCGACGCCGCATGCGGGTCGTCATTGCGCGTGCTCAGTGCTTTCATTGACGAGAAAGAAGCCATGCCGACCGTGACGATCGAAGCCTCCGAACCGCCGGCGAGAAAGATGTCCGCATCGCCAAATTTAATGATCCGCCACGACTCCCCGATGGCGTTGTTTGAAGTGGCGCACGCCGTGGCGATGCACATGTTGGGGCCCTTCAATCCGAACTCCATGGAGATCAAGCCGCTCCCCATGTTGCTGATCAGCATCGGGATCGTGAAAGGAGAAACCCGCGAGGGACCTTTGGCCAGCAGGATGGCGTGCTGATCCTCGAGGGTCTTCAGGCCACCGATGCCGCTGCTGACAATCGCGCCGAAGCGGCGCCGGTCGACCTTTTCCATGTCGATGCCGCAATCCGCCATGGCCATTTTCGCGGCGGCCATGGCCAGCTGGGAAAAACGGTCGGTGCGCCGGGCGTCTTTCGGGTTCTTGAAAAAATCCTTGGGATCAAAGCCACGGACCTCGCCAGCGATCCGGCAATCGTAACCGGTCGTGTCGAAGGCCTCCACCAGCTCAATCCCGCTCACTCCGTTTTGGAGATTGTGCCAGAAGGTCGCGACATCATTCCCGACCGGGGTGATCACGCCGAGACCTGTGATGACAACTCTACGATCGGACATCATCTGGAGAGTGGGGAAAGTGAGATCACCGCGTTCCCATCCCAACGCTTTGGACCGTCTGGAACAGTTTCCCTTCCGTCTTGATGGAAGGGGCGATGATGATTTCGGTTTGTTGAAACTCGGCGATCGTGCGTGCGCCAACGTTGCCCATGCAGGTGGTGATGGCGCCGACGAGATTTTGACTCCCGTCATCCACCTCGGCGGGGCCAAAGAGAATCTGCTTGAGGGAGCCCGTCGCGCCCACTTTGATGCGCGTGCCTCTGGGGAGATTTGCGTGGGGCGTGGCCATTCCCCAATGATAACCGCAGCCCGGGGCCTCGTGCGCCTTCGCAAATGCGCTGCCGACCATGACGGCGTCCGCGCCGCAGGCGAGCGCCTTGCAAACGTCACCGCCCTTGCTCATTCCGCCGTCAGTCAGGATCGGGACATAACGCGAGGTCTTCTTGAAATAGGCGTCGCGCGCTGCTGCGCAATCAACGGTGGCCGTCACCTGCGGCACCCCGAGACCGAGGACGCCGCGCGAGGTGCACGCCGCTCCAGGCCCTACTCCGATGAGCACGGCCGCGGGGCCGCATTGCATGATCTCGAGCGTGACTTCATATCCGACGGTGTTCCCGACGATGACGGGAATCTTCATCTCCCGGCAGAATTTCTCGAGGTCGAGTGACTTATATTCCGTCGAAATATGGCGAACCGTGGAGACGGTGCTTTGCACGACGAACACGTCCGCCCCGGCTTCCTGCGCGATTGCTCCGAATTCCATGGCTCGTTGCGGGATGGAACTGACCGCCGCGGTCGCGCCGCTGTCCTTGATTTGCCGGATGCGGGCCGCGATCAAATCTTCCTGGACAGGTTCCTGGTAAATTTTTTGAAGCAGGCCCGTGATCTCCGCCTTGTCGGCTTCGACAATTTTCTGGAGAACTTCCCGCGGGTTTTTGTAACGCGTCTGGACGCCTTCGAGATTCAAAACGGCGAGGCCACCGAGTTTGCTCATCTCCACGGCAAAATGTACATCGACCACTCCGTCCATTGCGCTGGCCAGGATGGGAATTTTGAAATCGAGCGGTTCCGCGTTTCGTCGAGGCAACCGCCAGGCGATATCGACTTCGTTCGGATTGATCGTGATACGTCCCGGGACCAGCGCGATTTCGTCAAAACCATAGGTCACCCGTGCTTTTCGATTTCGTCCGATCCACATTCCCATAATTAAATTTGTTCCGGTT
>Ga0193726_1001432_pt1 | contig 18827 bp, 14 predicted proteins | sample H2c1metaG_FD_144928 | JGI IMG/M metagenome (GOLD analysis project Ga0193726, IMG submission 144928) | Soil microbial communities from a riparian zone of the East river system, Colorado, United States - H2c1 | ecosystem: Environmental > Terrestrial > Soil > Riparian zone | place: USA: East River... | reverse complement strand
TAAGGGAGAGGTCTGCAAAACCTCCATTCGTGGGTTCGAATCCCACCCGCGCCTCCACTTCTTTTAAGCGCATTTCAATCCTGTTACCCGCAGCGATCAGACAACTCTTCGCGTCGGATTTTCAGCGCATAGACATGCGCAAACGCATCCCGGAATCTTCCGTGATGGCGTCGGCAATGTTTGCAAAGTTTTTCGGTTTGATGAGTCTAGTTCACTTGGCGTCGGCGCGAAGGCGTGTGGCTCCGGCGCGGCTCACCCAGGTGTACGGAATATCTTCGGTGTCAAAGGGCAGGCGCCAGTGGTCGGGATCCTGATAATTGTAAGCCTGCGTCGGAAGATTTAGGACCAGCGCGTCACTGGTGCCCAGGTTTTGAAGTCCGTGCCAAATGCCCACAGGAATTACTACGAAAGCTGGGCGCGCGTCGCCGAGGAGAACTTCATTAATCATGCCCTGGGTGGGACTTTCTTCGCGGCCGTCGTAGAGCACAGCCTTTAGGTGGCCCTGCGTGACGAAGAGGCGATCGACGGTTTTTGTGTGACAGCTCCAAGCGCCGATCGCGCCGGGCAAGAGGCGGGATTGGTAAATGTGTATGACGGGCATTCCGGTCGGATCCCATTCAGGGCGGAAGATTTCGGTGATTACGCCGTGATCGCGGGGAACATGGAGAACTTCTTTGATCTGCACGCCGTCGATGGTTTGTTTCAGCAGATGCCAATCTTCGGAAATAACCTGGGTATCTTTCTTAGCAGCTTTGAGCATGGCACTCCTCCATTGTGTACAGGCGGGGGGACTGCGGCGGATGATATATGAAAACTGTTAGGTCGGTCTTAAATTATTTTAAAGTCCTTTGAACTGTCGCTTCTTGCGAATCGTTACTCCTTTGGGTTTTCTTGATACCCATCGAAGAGCATTTTCCGGCAAGCTGCGAAGGATCTTGTCGCCGGTTCGTGATAGCACTGCGCGCAAACTCGCAGCGGAGCCAACGTATGCACGACGTTGCCGTCCCTCGGCGAGCAACAGTCTTCCCATCTCCACCGCTTCCAGATCCTTTTCATTAATGATGCGCTCAGTCCACTGCTGCTGTTCTTGGCTCAATTTCTTTTTGTAACTGTCCTTCCGCCATCCGGCCGGAAATTTCACAGCCGTGAGACGCGAAACATGTTTGCGCGTGAACCCCGCTTGATGCATGCGAAACCAGAGATCCGTTTCCGGATCCACGTCAAGACTGCGGTAGTCTGGCCAGCCGCCAACTTTTTCGGTGGCGCTTCGCCGATGCGCAACACCTGTCGGCGCCATCCAATCACCGGGCTGTAAGCCCTGTATTTCCCAACCGGGCATAATGTTCCCTTCGGCTCCGATCATTTGCACGATGGAGTGGGCCAGGTCAGCGCCTGCGTCGATCGCGGCAACCAACACTTCGAGGATTTGTGGCAGCCACAAATCATCATGACCGAGATAGGCGATGATCGAACCGCGCGCCTGACGGAGGCCTTCGTTATTCGGGGCCGATTGGTGTCCGTTATTGACTGGCAGGTTGATCCAGCGCAGACGGGGATCGGTGATGGCAGTTACGACTTTCTCCGAATCGTCGGTGCAGCCGTCTCCGATAACAAGAAGCTCAAAATCAGAGAAGTTTTGGCGCAGCACACTCCCGATGGAGTGGGGCAGCACGCTGCTCCAATTGTAAGTGGGGATGATGACCGTCACTTTGGGTGATGCGGTATTGCCGGACGGCCCTTGCATGCTGCGATATTACTGCCTAGCCGCAGGACCCACAACGGCGTTTTTGTCGCAGGGATTTAATCACGCGACAAACCAATCCTGCGAGGCGTGCTTCGTCAGGCAACGCTTTGCTCCAGACATTCATCGCATACACACGCAGGAGAGCGCGCGGAAGATAGCGGCCTCGCGGTTGTGCCAGGAATGCTCGAGTCTGCTAGAATGGACGCTCTTCGGCACGCTTTTTGATTTGCCGGCCCGTCAGGGGATTCAGTTACGCGTCGCGTGAGGTATAGTGCGCCGACGTTGAAAGCCGGAGTTGTGCCGGGAAAATTCCCGTGGAGTCATACATGATCACTGCAAGAGGCATTGTTGTTGCCGGAGTTTGTTTGCTGCTGTCCGCTGTGATGATGGCGCGGACGCCGCAAGCGGCCAACGGGCATGAAGTTTCCGGCGTATACGCCATTCAACAAATTGCGAACACGGGAAGCGATGTGAATGTGACGCTGCACGTTATTCTGAGCAGCAGCACGGATGCGACTTTGCAGAGCGAAAGCGTTTCGCTGCGCAGCTTGCTCGGCGGTGGGACGCAAACCCTTTCGGCGTCGTTTTCGATTCCCGCACACGGCAACGCGGATTTTACTGCGAGCGCGAGTATCAGCGCGGCGGAATACAAATTGTGGCAGGAGGGCGGAAAGCCCATGCTGGTGCTGAGTCTGAAAGCTCTTGATGGTTCGGAATTCACGCGTACGGTGGCGCTGTTGCCCACCGTTCATGCGGAGGCCAAGTGAACGTTCGCCGAGTTCTTCTGACGGGATTGTTGGTTCTTGGAATTATTCCAGTTGCAGCGCACGCGCAAAATAATATTGTGACTGTGGCGGGCGGCGGTCCGAACAATGTTCCCGCAACTTCTTCGAGCGTTGGCCTGCCGGTTGGCGTGGCGCAGGACGCCGCCTTGAATCTTTACATCGCGGACTCTCATGGAAATGTGGTCTACAAGGTTGCTACCACGGGGCAGCTCACGATTTTTGCGGGCACTGGAAGCGCTGGCTATACCGGAGATACCGGTCTGGCAACCGCTGCTCAACTTTCCAGCCCGACGGGACTTTTCGTTGACGCGAACGGCAATTTGTTCATCGCGGATAGCGGAAACAATGTGATTCGAGAAGTGAACGCGACGAGTTTGATTATCACGACGGTTGCAGGAACCGGCGTGGCTGGATTTTCTGGTGATGGTGCGGCTGCCACGGCTGCGAAGTTGAGCAATCCAAATAGCGTTTACGTGGATGCGAGCAACGATATTTTTATCGCGGACACAGGCAATCAAGTGATTCGCGAAGTGGTGGGCACGACGATCAACACAATCGCGGGAACTCACGGTGTGACGGGATTGCCGGTTAATGGCGTGCTGGCTACGGCTACCGTGTTTCACAATCCGTTGAGCGTTTCGCTGGATAGTGCGGGAAACATTTACATCGCCGACCACGATAACAATGAGATTCGGGAAATTGTGAAAGCGACGGGATTCATACAGAACTTTGCGGGCTCGCCGACGGGAGTTGCGGGAGCCACCGGCGACGGCTTCGCAGCGACAGCTGCACTGTTGCATGGTCCTTCAGCGGTTTTTGTGGATACGGCCAATAACGTTTTTATTGCGGACACAACGAACGCCGAAATCCGCGAAGTGACGTCGATAAATGGCAAGATCGCGCGAATCGCTGGAATCGGTATTCCGGGATTTAGTGGAGATGGCGGCCCGGCGACGTCTGCCGCGCTTTCTTCACCGATGGGCATATTTATAGACGCGACGGGAAATGTTGTTATTGCGGATACGGCGAACCACTTCGTCAGGCAAGTGGTCGCGGCCAGCGGGAATATTCACGGCATCGCCGGAAATGGCCAATTGAGTTTCAGCGGGGACGGGTTGAGCGCGCTGAACGCAGCGCTGAATCTTCCGGGCGGCGTGGCAGTGGATGGACCGCGCGATATTTTTATCGCGGACACGGCCAACAATGTGGTGCGCGAAGTCGTGGCGTCCACCGGAGCAATTCAGACGATCGCTGGAACTACGGGCGGCGCGCTGAATGGTCCGACGGGCGTGTTCGTGGATAGCTCGAACAATGTGTACATCGCGGACACGAAGAATAATGTGGTTCGCGAACTTTTCGCGTCCACTGGAACCGTGCAAATTATTGTGGGTACTGGAACGCCGGGATTTCTTGGGGATGGCGGGCCGCCTTCCCAGGCGCAACTGAAATTGCCGACGAGTGTGTATGTGGATAGCGCTGGCAATATTTTCATCGCGGACATGGGGAACAATGTGATCCGTGAAGTTGTTTTCGCGACGGGGAAAATTCAGACGGTTGCGGGAGCCAACGCGGGAAGTCCGGGATTTGCCGGAGACGGCGGACTTGCTACGAGCGCTCTGCTTTCTTCTCCCTCTGGAGTTTTTCTGGACGCGCTGGGAAATATATTTATCGCGGATACGGGAAACAACGTGATTCGCGAAGTTACAATTTCCAATCACAATATTAAAACGTTCGCGGGCAGTCACACGCTGGGCGCAGGATTTGCGGGAGATGGCGGACTTGCCACGTCGGCGCAATTGAATGGGCCGCTGGCGGTGGTCGTGGATCCTTCGGGCAATGTGTTTATCGCGGACACAGCGAACAATGTGATCCGTGAAGTTGTTTTCGCGACGGGGAAAATTCAGACGGTTGCGGGAGCCAACGCGGGAAGTCCGGGATTTGCCGGAGACGGCGGGCCGGCTCTAAGTGCGCAAATGCATTCGCCTTCATCGCTTGCGATCGATAGCCTGGGTGCGGTCGATATCGCGGACACCGGCAACAACAGAATTCGCAATGTGGCTGGGTTGGTTATCGTTCCGGCCGCGAGTCTTACGCCACCTACGCTCGTGTTCAATCCGACGGTTATCGCTCGCAGCAGCGTTGCGCAAATTGTAACGCTTACGAACACCAGCGGGACGGCTCCAATGCAGGTTGCGGGAGTGAATTTTACCGGGGCAAACGCGAATAGCTTCAGCCAGACGAACAATTGTCCCGCGACGTTGGCGCCGCTGGCAAACTGCACGATCAATGTAATTTTCACGCCGACAACCGGCGGAACGCTGACGGCAAACTTGAGTGTATCGGATAGCGCGCCGGGCAGTCCGCAACTGGTTTCGATCACGGGCACAGGAGTTTCCGCCGTTTCGCTGGCGCCCGCGGGCTTATCATTCCCGCTACAGATCAATACGACGAGCAGCTCTCCCCAATCCATTACGCTGACGAACAATCAGACACTCACGCTGAATATTTCAGGCGTCACGATTTCCGGCAGCAATAGCACGAGTTTTTCGCAAGTGAACACGTGCGGAGCAGCGTTGACGGCCGGAAGTTCATGTGTGATCACAGTGATCTTCACGCCGAACGTCACGGGTTCCAACAGCGCGATCATTTCGATTGCTGATGACGCTCCGGGCAGTCCGCAAACCGCAACGCTCTTCGGATTGGGCACCGGCGCCACGGCGACGATGTCACCGAGCACGCTGACGTTCACTACGCAGGCTGTGGCCACGACGAGCACGGCGCAGACGGTGACGGTGACAAACAGCGGCAAAGAAACGTTGAACATCAGTGCGATATTCTTTACGGGCACGAATAACGCCGACTTCGCCCAATCGGCAACGACCTGCGGTCCAACGGTTTTGCCAGGCGCAAATTGCACGGTGAGCGTCACGTTCACGCCGACGTCGGGAGGATCGAGGACTGCGGCTCTAACGATTAACGACAGCGCGGGCGATAGTCCCCAGAGCATCAATCTTTTTGGCACCGGCATCGATTTCCAGATTGTTATACCGAGCGGCGGATCAAGTTCGCAGACGGTAACGGCCGGAGGTAACGTGTTGTTCGCCGTCGAAGTTGATGCAATCGGAGGGACGACTTCCACCGATTCGATTAAGGTTACGTTGACGTGCGGAACCGTACCGACGGGCGCTACATGTACGTTGCCACAAGCTACGGTCACGGTGTCGCCGGGAACTTCGGCTACGGTGAGTTTTAACGTTGCGACGACCGCCAAGCCGGCGCTTGTGCCACCAAATCGTTGGCCGAATTTCAGATCGCCCTGGGGCCGAATGATGTTCGCGTTTTATACGTTAGCGTTGCTTGCGTTCCTTAGTTTCTACCGCTGGAGCCGAACGCATCAGTACGCGCTGAATGGCAGAAGCCGAAGATGGGCTGGCGCAATGTTGTTCATGATGCTGCTCATCGGGTCCATGGGACTTGTCTCTGGTTGCGGCGGCCCTGCGTCGGTAGTGACGACCGGAACGGCTGGTACGACGGTTCCGGGAACGTATAATCTGTCGCTTACCGGAGCGGCTGGGAACGATACGCATACGCTGATTGTTACGCTCATCGTGCAATAGCGCTGGTCAATCATGATCGAACGTAGCATGACGAGTTTACCTGGCGCGACTTTGCGGATTGCCGTGAATCGACGTTTCACAAATTTCACTCACATTTATTTTTCGCGAGCGCTTTCTACATTTGCGCTCGCGATTTTCTTTTTGCTGAGTTGCACAGTAATTTCCGCGCAGTCGGCACACATTCCGCACGGCACGCTTGAACTTGTTTCGGATCATGCGGCGATCGCTCCTGGCCTGCAATTTACAGTAGGCCTGCAATTTAAAATGCAACACGGTTGGCACATTTACTGGGAAAATCCGGGAGATTCCGGAGAGCCGCCGCGCGTTACCTGGCAACTTCCCAAGGGACTTACCGCTGGAGAGTTGATCTGGGCGGCGCCGCAGCGCATGGGCGCGTCGACGATTGTGAATTATGTATATGACGGCGACGTTTTGTTGATGGCGCCGGTGCGCGCGGGAGCGGATTATTCTGCTTCACCCGCGGATAAACTGGAAGCTGGCGTGAAATTTCTGATTTGCAGCGAGCAGATGTGCATGCCGGGAAAGGCGCAATTGTCTTTGGCGATTCCGGTGAAAGGGCAGTTGACGTCGGATGCTGCGACGGCAGCGACATTTGCAGCGGCGCGCGCGCGTTTGCCGAAGCCTCTGCCGGGTGGTTGGAAAATTTCCGGGCACGCGGAAAAAGATTCGTTTGTAATTGAAAGTCAGGCGGGAAGGACTTTGACGCAGGCGACTTTTTTTCCAGTGCACGAATCGCAGATTGAAAATTCAACGCCGCAAGTTGCCGTGTCGCGTCCGACGGGTATGCGGCTTACTTTGCGAAAGTCGGGTGAGCTTACGAAACTACTGGCGAATCTGAAAGGCGTGCTGGAATTACCCGGCGGCGAAACTTATCTGGTGGATGTACCTATCGCGCCTGCGGCGCGTTAGCGCCACTCTTCACTGGACGAACTATCTTTGCTATTCTCTGCAAGTGGGCCCCCGCCTTACCCATGAATTGTTCAGGAGGGAAACCAATGAAACGTTCAGCGATATTTTCCGTTGGAGTTTTTATTTCCGCCGCGCTGCTTTTTGCGGTGGCTCCGCTACTTTCAGCGCCGAAGGTGGGCGAACCTGCGCCGGATTTTTCGGCCACGGCGAGCAACGGTAAGACGTACCGGCTTGCGGATTTTCGCGGCAAATTTGTGGTGCTGGAATGGCATAACAATGGTTGTCCTTATACGCGAAAACATTATGAGAGCGGCAACATGCAGCGTCTTCAGAAGGAATGGACCGCGAAGGGCGTGCTGTGGTTTACCGTAATTTCTTCGGCGCCCGGCACGCAGGGATTTATGACGGCCGACGCGGAAAACGCATACATGGGGAAAATGAGCGCGGCACCTACCGCAGCACTGCTCGATACTTCCGGTGATCTCGGCCATCTATATGACGCGAAAACTACGCCGCAGATTGTGATCATCAATCCGCAGGGCGTGATGATTTACGATGGCGCGATTGACGATCATCCCACGCCGGACGCGAGCGATATTCCGAACTCGAAGAATTATGTGCAGGAATCGCTGATTTCAGCGATGGCCGGAAAGCCGCTGTCAATGGGCGCAACGCGTCCGTATGGATGCTCGGTGAAGTACGCGGGGGCGTCGCACTAACGTTACCCTGCGCCGCTGAATATTTTTGATTACACGCCGTAAGCACTACAAACACATCCCTGCGTTGTGCTAAAGTGCCGCCTGCGGCAAAACATGTCCCAACCACAAACAATCGGACGCTATCAGATTCTCTCGGAACTCGGTCACGGCGCGATGGGCTCGGTCTATCGCGCGCACGATCCGACGATGGATCGCACCGTTGCGATTAAAACAATTCTTGCCGCCGCGCTTACCGGTCCACTAGCTGGAGAATACCGCGAACGATTTATCCGTGAAGCGCGTGCCGCTGGCCGCCTGTCGCATCCGGGAATTGTTACTGTTTACGATGTGAATGAGCAGGATGGCACTCCTTATCTGGTAATGGAATTTGTCGCTGGCAGATCCTTGGCTGCGGCGATGGATGCTGGCGAGCGATTCAGCATCGACCGAATTTACGAACTGGGCCAACAAGTTGCGGAAGCGCTGGGCTACGCGCATCGCAATGGCGTGGTTCACCGTGATGTGAAGCCCGCCAATATTTTGCTGGCAGCGCCGGGACCGGGTGAAGTGGAGCGCGCTAAACTTGCCGATCTGGGCGTTGCAAAACTTACGGCGACGCAAATCACCACGACCGGACAATTGCTGGGCACTCCGGCTTTTATGCCGCCGGAACAATTCACCGGCGTGCCGATTGACGGCCGCGCAGATTTATTTTCGCTCGGAGTAATTTTGTATTGGCTGGCCACGGGCGATAAGCCGTTCGCTGGCGATACGATCACCGCCGTCTCCTACAAAATTGTCCACTCCGAACCCGCGCCGCCACGCCGCATTAATCCTGCGGTGCCTGTGGCGATGGAAAAAATCATCATGAAGTGTCTGGAGAAAGATCCAGCCGTTCGCTATGCGACGGGTGAATTGCTGGCCGCAGATCTTGCAGCGGGCCATGCGGGGCGTGACATTTCTCAGATGGTGGCGCCGGTTCAGCGCACGACCTCGGGATCAATTCTCGCGCCCGTAGCGCACATGGATGGCGATCCGAATACGACATTGGACACCGACGCGCGTTTGCAGATGGCCACGGCTGGCGGTCAAGCGACAGTAAGCGCTTCGCATGGTCCCACTGCGTCAGTGAATGCGAGCGTGGCACCGGGCGCAGTTGATATCGCCGGTCCGGCCGTCGTTGCTAATTCGGCTGCGAAACCTGGGGCGAAAAAAGGAACGCTCAGCGCGCTTGCGGTCGCGATTATCGCCGGAGTTGTGATTGTTGGTTCCATTACCGCGGTAAGCATGGTTCGCCATCGGCAGCAGGTGCGTGAACAGTTGGAAGCGGAGCAACAGAAAGACGCGGCACTTGCGGCAGATCGCGCGAAGGCCGACGAGTTGGCCAAGCAGGCAGCCGCGCAAACGGAAGCCGCAATGACGCCGGTGGACCCAACCGCTACGCCAACTGGACAGGCAACGCAGCAGCCGGCGGCAGGGAAACAATCTGCAGGAAATTCCGCGCCTGCCGCGGGCGTCACAAATTCGGGCGCGGCTGTCGATAAAAAGTCTGGCGTGAAAACTCCCGCCACGCGTGGGGCTGCTAAACCCAGTGCGCCAGTTACACCTGTGTCTGGATCGAATACCGCGCAGCCACAGCAGACGCCATCGCAGCCTCCGCCGCAGGTACAAAATCCGGTACCGGCTCCGACGGCGTCAACGCAGCCTACCACTTCGACTACGACGAATCCTTCCACGCCTCCGAATTCCGGAGCGTCCACGCCGCCGGCGGCCGCGAAACCTGCCGATGCTGTGTCGACAGCGGATTTCGCAAAGCTGCGCGTTGACGATCGCACTGTGCCGAGCGGAGTGAGTTTTACTGTGATGATGGACGGCAAGACGCTTTTTCAACGCAACGCGCTGGCAGATGGTCAACAGGATCCGAAGCACGACGACGATTCCATTCCGCCGGGAACTCATCAGTTCCGCGTGATCGCCTCAAGCGGAGGACTTCAGGTCTCCGAATCCAACAATGTTCGTTTTGACTTTCAAGCGAAGAAGAAACTGACATTGAAAATTGAAGTTCGTGACGGCTCAAGCGGACAAATGCTCAAGCGAAATTCAAAACCGGAAGCCGGCACGTCGAGTTTCCAAATATCAGTAAGGACCACTGGATTGCTGGGATTCTAGAATTCTGATTCAGTTCGATTTCGTCTGAAAGGCTCGCGCGTTTCTTTCCGTTTTCCCTTCCGTTCAATATGTTCCGCTTTGGTACATGTGCTTGATTGCACATACACGCGAAGCTCAAGCGCATAAACTGATTTGAACCCCCTTCCTGGAACGGCGTTCGCTTTTTGCGGACGACTGCCGAACGCTGCTCACATCTCGGAGACAAAATATGGAGAGGACTGCGCGCGTCAGGACGCACTTGGGAAAGTGTGTGCTGCTGATGATTTTTCTGCAGATAACGATTGCCGCGGGCGCGTATTCTCAAACGCCGCCGCCACTCGCATCAACCAAGACTACCTCTGGCGACCTCACGCAAATGTCCATCGAAGATTTAATGAATCTGGAAGTTACATCCGGCGCGAAGAAGGAAGAACCATTGCAGCGCACAGCCGCTGCGATCTTCGTTATCACCAGCGAAGATATTCGCCGCTCTGGTGCGACCAATTTGCCTGACGTGCTGCGCATGGCGCCTGGTCTTGATGTCGCACAGGTGAACGGAAATGTTTGGGCGGTCAGCTCGCGCGGATTCAACAAACCATTCGCGAACAAAATGCTGCTGCTGATCGACGGCCGAACCGTGTATTCCCCTGCGTTCTCCGGAGTTTTTTGGGATGCGCAGGATATGTTGCTTGCGGATATCGAACGTATCGAAGTGATTTGTGGTCCGGGCGCCGCCTTGTGGGGCACGAACGCAGTGAACGGAGTGATCAACATTATTACGAAGAACGCCGCGAAGACGCACGGCGGAATGCTAACGGCGGGCGGCGGAAATGTGGTGGGCGGCTACGGCGCCGGACAATACGGAGGCCAGTTACCGGACGGTGGTTCCTACCGCGCATTTGCAAAAGGTTTTTCGACGGAGTCGGTGGCGGGAGGGGTGGGCCAAGGGCCGCAGGATGGATGGAATCTGCAACACGGCGGATTTCGTGCTGATTGGATTCTAAACTCGCATGACTCGCTCACTATCGAAGGTGATGTGTTCCGCAGTTTCGGGCAGGGCGCGACGACGTTCACCACGTCGCTCACGCCCCTCACGTTTGCGCCGCGTCCCGGCGGTCTTGAAGATCGTGGCGGCAATCTGCTGGGGCACTGGAAACATATTTTTTCTCCGCGATCGGAAATTAGTCTTCAGGTGTATTACGACCACGAACGAGAGAACGCGGGATTTGTATCCGGAATTTCAAACACTTTAGACGTGGAATTTCAGCACCACTTTGCGGTGGGGAAACGGCACGACATTGTTTGGGGCGTGGATTATCGCTCAATCGAAATCACTACCAGCGGCGGCCTCTCAGTGTCATTCAGTCCGCCGCGAACAGTTGAAAATCTTGGAAGCGCGTTTATTCAGGACGAAATCGAATTGGTTCCGGGACGTTTGAGATTAACTCTCGGTGGCCGCGTGCAGCGCGAATACACGACGGAAATTGACTTCCAGCCGGATGCAAGACTTCTTTGGACGCCTACGAAACGACAGGCGGTTTGGCTTGCGGCGTCGCGAGCATTGCGCGGAGCTTCGCCATCGGACACGAACGTTATGGCTCTTCTTGCCCCGGTTCCCGGTCCTTCGGGACTTCTGATTGTTCCGGAAGCGCTGGGGAATCCCAACATTCATCCCGAGGCGGAAATCGCTTTTCAGATGGGATATCGCGCGCAAATTTCTTCCAGCATCTCGGTTTCGGCCACGGCTTATTTCAATCACTACACCAGATTGAACGGCGAGAGCGCTGGCATTCCCATACTTGAAAGCAGCTCCGGAATTCCATTTCTTTTGCTGCCGGAAACAGAAAATAACAAGATCGACGGAGAGACGCACGGAATTGAGTTCTTCGGCAACTGGAAACCTGTTTCGATCTGGAAGCTGAGCGGCGGATACACATGGCTCGACGGCGAGTTTCGCGACGGGTCGGTAAACCCCGCGCCAAACACCACGGCAAACACTTTGAGCAGTCCCCATCATCAGTTCAGCGTTCGTTCGAGTTTGGACCTCCCTCGTCGATTTGAATTTGATAGCGCCCTTTACCGCGTTGGTCCATTGGATTTGTTGGGTGTGCCGGGGTATTACCGCCTCGATGCGCGGCTCGGCTGGCGAGTGGGCGAGCACGCTGAGCTCTCCATCGCCGGACAAAATTTACTTTCTTCCAGCCACTTTGAAGCGGAATCGCAGCCGGATTGGTTTGCCGCTACCGCTATTCGCCGAAGCTATTACGGGAAAATTACCTGGCGTTTTCAAGGAAGCCCGAAAAAATGAAGTGTAGTTCACCACGGAATAAAAAAGCCGCCGCTCGCGGAATAAATCTTTTCGGCGCGTTCACGCTGGCGTGTGTCGGAGGATGCTTCGCCGTGGCGTGTTGCGTTTCGGCATTTGCGGATTCACTGCAGACTTCTTCAACGCTTTCGCAGGCGCAACTCGGCGCGGCTTTTGTTTTTAATTTTGCGAAGTTCACGGAATGGCCGTCACAAGCGTTTTCTGATTCCGCGGCGCCGCTGACCGTCTGCTTTCTGGGAGCAGAAGAAGTGCGCTCCGCTTTTCAGGAAATTTCAGCGGGCAAGGCTGTGAACGGACGGCCGGTTCTGGTCCGCGATGTGAAATCGGCGGGGGAAGTTCTTGATTGCCGCGTTGTCTACATGGATTCGGCGAACAGCGCGCTTTTTTCGGGCGTTTTGAAAAATGCGCGCCAGCGATGTGGGCTTGTGATCGGCACTTCGGATGATTTTCTTGCCCGCGGCGGAATCATCAAGCTGCTGGTGGAGAACAATCGAATGAGATTCGATGTGAATATTGGCGCGGCCGGGCGCGCAAAAATTCGCTTGAGCAGCAAATTACTGGCGCTCGCGCGCAGCGTTGTGGACCTACCCGACCCGGCGGGCAACTAACATGAAATTCATCCACCACCTTCCGCTGGCAAAAAAAATACGGGCGCTCACCATGCTCACCACATCCCTTGCGTTGGTGATGGCCGGCATCGCGATGCTGGCGTTTGAGTCCTATGCTTTTTATCACACGCGAGTTGACACGTTAAAGGCCGTGGCGGCCATCGTAGGCTCGAATAGTTCGGCGGCGATTGTTTTTCATGACGCGGAATCCGCAAAAGAGATTCTCGGCAGCCTTTCCGCCAAGGCCAGCATCACTGCGGCGGGCCTGTATGCAGCCGATGGAACGGTAATCGCTGTTTACGTGCGCGACCATGGCAATCAGTTTCACGCACCGCAAGCCGGTGAGGAAGGTTACAGCTATTCGCGCAGCCGAATCAGGATGTTTCACAGCATTCGGTACAACGGAGAGACGATCGGCACGCTGTATCTGGAATCCGATATTGCCGAGCTTTACGGCCGTCTCGGACAATATGGTTCAGTGCTCTGCGCGGTTTTCCTCGCCGCTCTTCTCGCTGCTTCGATCATTTCATCGCGGTTGCAGGATGCGATAACCCGGCCCATTCGGGAATTGGCGTGGACGACGAAGATGATTTCCGTCGAGCGAAATTATTCCATGCGCGCGAAAAAAGAATCGGACGACGAATTGGGGCATCTTGTGGAGGGCTTCAATCAAATGCTCTCTCAGATCGAACTGCGCGACGCCGATCTACAGTAGGCTCATGACGAACTCGAGCGCCGGGTGGCACAGCGGACCGAACAACTTCAATCAGAAATTTTGGAGCGCCGTAGCGCCGAGGATCGGCTTGCCGAGCGAACCGCATATTTGAATGCGCTGATTGAAACGGCCCCGCTCGGTATCGTCGCGATGGATGCCGAACTGAATATCACGCTTTGCAATCCTGCGTTTGAGCGGCTCTTTGGCTATCCAGAAGCGGAAATCATTGGCAAGGATATCGACGGTCTTATTTGTGGCGAACAGGAAAAGACCGAGGCTGTCGAGTTGACCCGTCGAGGAGTTTCCGGTGAAAGCATTCACACGATTGCACGCCGGCGGCGAAAGGACGGAACGTTTTTTGACGCCGAAATTTATGCCGTGCCGATGCTCATGCGCGGCGAGCTCGTCGGCGCATTCGGACTTTACGGCGATGTGACGGAACAAAAGAAAGCGAAGGAAGCGCTGGAACTGAGCGAATCACGCAGAATCGCGTTTCAGGACGCATCGCTGGATGGAATCATCGCCCACAACGTGGAGCAGGGCATCACCGAATTCAACCCGGCGATGGAAGAGATGTTTGGAATTCTAAAAGTTGACGCTCTTGGGAAACCTTTCGAGCAGGTATTAGCGCCCATGCGATTGCGCACTGCCTATCGCGAGGACATGTACGGATATCTCGCAACCGGAAAATCAGATTTTGTCGGGCATCAAGCAGAGGTGGTGTTGTGCCGCCACAACGGGAGCGAGTTCTACGCGGACATCGCGGTGACGGCGATCAAAGCGGAAGCCGCGACGTATTTTATCGCCACGGTTCGCGACATCACCGATCAGAAGGCTGCAACGCAGCGTCAGGCTATTCAATATGGTGTGACTCGCGTGCTGGCGGATTCTCCGTCGCTGGACGATGCGATGCCAAGAATCTTGACGTTACTTTGCGAAGCGTCCGGCTGGGATGTTGGTCTCTTCTGGATCATGGATCCGGCTTCGCAAAAGTTGAAGCGAAGAGAGATCTCTGGCGCGGCGACGGTGTTCAAAGAATTTGGTGAAGCGACAGCGGATCTGATGGTCACACGGGGCGAGGGTTTTGCTGGCGATGTTTGGGTCCGCGGCGAACCCATGTGGATCGCGGATATCGAAACGAATAAAGATCCCGACTTCCTGGCGCTGGCTCGAACTGCACACCTGCGCTCAGCCGTCGCATTCCCTGTCGACATTGAAAACGTGGTGAATGGCGTTCTGCAATTTATTCGGCGTGAACCGCGCGAACCGGACGAAAAACTGCTGACAGTATTTCGCTCGCTGGGCAGCCAGATTGGTCAATTCGTCGCGCGAATGCGCGTGGAAGAACAGTTGCGGACCGCGAAAGAATCCGCGGAATCTGCAAACCGGGCTAAGAGCGAATTCCTCGCCAACATGAGTCACGAAATTCGCACGCCGATGAACGGCATTCTCGGCATGGCGGAACTGGCGCTGGATACCAATCTCGAACCTGAGCAGCGCGAGTATCTGCAAATGGTGAAATCGTCCGCGGATGGATTGCTGGTTGTAATTAACGACATTCTGGATTTCTCGAAAATTGAAGCAGGCAAACTCGATCTGGAATCGATTCCATTCGAGATTCGCATCGCCTTGGTTGACACGCTAAAGGCTCTCGCCCTGCGCGCCCACAAGAAGGGAATCGAACTGACCGTTGATATTCCCGCGGCCATTCCAGAAAACATCATCGGAGATCCCACTCGCTTGCGGCAGGTTCTGGTGAACCTGGTGGGCAATTCCATCAAATTCACCGAAAAAGGAGAAATCAAAGTGCGCGTGGAAATAGCGGAGACGCAAACGGATTCAACCATGCTCCATTTCACGGTGCAGGATACCGGCATCGGAATTCCTGCCGAAAAATTAAAAACTATTCTCGAACCATTCACGCAGGCGGATAGTTCGACAACTCGGCAGTACGGCGGCACCGGCCTCGGACTGAGCATCGCGAAGCGGCTGGTTGATTTAATGGGTGGAAGGTTCTGGGTGGAAAGCGTCGCCGGAATAGGCAGCACATTCCACTTCACAGCTTCATTCGGGATTGGGGTTGCGCGCGAACACCCGGCCATCCTTAGTCTCGAAAAAGTACAGGGCACACAGGTTTTGGTCGTCGACGATAACGGCACGAACCGCCAAATTCTGGTGGAGATGTTGAGCAATTGGAAAATGACTCCCGCTGCAGCCATGGGAGGAGAAGCCGCGCTTTCGATGCTGGGTGATGCCGTCGCAGCGAAACATCCTTATCCTCTCATTCTGCTGGATGCCCACATGCCCGGCATGGACGGGTTCGCCGTCGCCGAGAAAATTCGCGAACATTCCGATCTCGCCGGAGCCACCATCATGATGCTCACTTCGGATCTGGCTTCCGGTGACAAGGAGCGATGCCGTCAACTTGGGATTGCCGCCACTCTGGTAAAGCCCATTCAACAATCAGAATTGTTGGACGCGATTCTCAGCACGCTCGCGCTCAGCGGTAGCATTTTGCCGACTTCGCAACCGGCGGAAGTTCGCGCCGATCCGAAACGTCCCGCAGTGTCGCGACGCTTTTTGCTCGCCGAAGATAATCTCGTCAATCAGCAACTCGCTGTGCGCTTGCTCGAAAGGCAGGGCGATCGCGTGGTTGTCGCCAACAATGGAAGAAAGGCGCTGGACTTGCTGATCGAGGCCGGATTCCAAGGGTTCGATGCCCTATTGATGGACGTGCAAATGCCGGAGATGGACGGTCTGGAAGCGACCGCCGAAATCCGCAGGATGGAACAACAGACGCACACTCACGTGCCGATTATCGCGATGACGGCTCACGCCATGAAAGGTGATCGCGAACGTTGCATCGCCGCGGGAATGGATGGTTACGTCGCCAAACCGATTTCACTAATTACACTGATGGCAGAAATAGGCCGTCTGGTGCTCACGCGTATTCAGCGCGAACTCTCATTTAACCAGACAGAATTGCGCGAACGGCTGCAAGGCAACGATGACCTGATGGGCGAACTGATTCAATTGTTCATCGGTGACGTGCCGCTACAGTTTAAAGCGATTGCGATTGCACTTGAGGTGCGTTCGCCGCAGCAGTTGGAAAACGCCGCTCATTCCCTGAAGGGAAGCGCCGCAAGTCTTGGAGCGAACGCACTTGCTGCCATCGCGCGAAAACTTGAAATTTGCGGCCGCGATCTAAAACTCGACGGAGCCGAAATTGAATTTGCCGAACTTAGTTCCGAATGGGAATTGCTGAAGCCTGAACTTCTGGCGGCCTGCCCGGAGGTAGCGCAGTGAAAGCTCTAATTGCCGACGACAACTCCGTATCTCGCATGCTGCTGGAACGGCTCCTCAGCAAATGGGGCTACGAAGTAATTCAAGCCAGTGACGGCGCGAAAGCCTGGGAAATTTTGCAGACGGAAGATCCTCCGCGCCTGGTGATTCTGGATTGGATGATGCCGGGAATGTCCGGCCCCGAAGTGTGCCATGAGGCGCGCAAGCGCGTCGCTTCCGCATATGCCTACATTCTGCTGGTCACATCGAAAGAAGATAAGCAGGACGTGATTCAGGGGCTTGAAGCGGGCGCGGATGATTATCTAACCAAGCCATTTTTCCCGGAAGAACTGCGCGCGCGCATTCGCGTTGGTCTGCGAATTCTGGAACTCGAAGATAAGTTGGTGGCGGCGTCTGACGTTCTACAATACAAAGCTACGCATGACGAGCTAACCGGGCTGCTCAATCGCGCATCCATCGCGGAACTGCTTCGTCGTGAATTGGAACGCGCCAAACGGCAGGACGGAGTCTGCGGCGTGATTCTCGCCGATCTCGACCATTTTAAATTAGTGAACGACACGCTTGGCCATGAGGCCGGCGATTCGGTGCTGCGCGAAGCCGCACAAAGATTGACGGCCGGCGTCCGCGCATACGACGCAGTTGGGCGCTACGGCGGCGAAGAATTCCTAATCGTCTTGCCCGGCTGCGATGAGGCAAGTCTGCAGCAGCGCGCCGAAAATATTCTGGAAAGTTTTCGTGCTAGGCCATTCGCCGCCGCCGAAGCGGCAGTTCCCGTAAACGTAAGTCTGGGTGCGGCGTGCAGTTCCAGTTGGAGCGCGCCCACTCTTGAGTCAGTAGTTCGAGCGGCTGACCGCGCACTTTACCGCGCGAAACATAACGGCCGTGATCGTGTGGAGCTTGCGGAAATTTCTGAGACGGCCGAGCTCGCGCCCGCAATTCAGGTTGTGCCGTAATTGATGGCGCGCGGACCGTTTGCTATTTTGCAGAAGGTGGTTTCGTAGAGGTTGCGCCGGCACCCGCGCCCGCCGCTTTCTTTTCTCGTGGACCGCTTTTGCGATAGAGCGTTAAATTTCCGTCCGCGACATTTCCAATGTAAAGTCCGCCGGAAAGAAACTGCATCACCTTCTGGCCTTCGCGTGCCATCGCCGCCCATTTCGAGCGAGTCTCCGGACTTTGCTCCAGGCCGCGCAACGATTGTCCGGCCACCACAAAATCCACCTGGCGCAGCCTTCGGCGCTGCGTTCGCTGCACGGGGAAACGTGCGCCATCAAGTTCTACAAGATTCAGATTTTCGTCCAGCGTTTGGCGCCAGACGGAAAGCAGCGCTTCTTCCAGCGTCATGATGTTTTTGCGGATGCTGCGGCGGATTCACGCATTTGCGCAATCCGTTTGCGGTGTCCATCGGCGATTTCCGGCCCCACGCGATCCCACCAAGCCTCAATCCGCTTTGAGGTTGCTTCCAGATTTTTGAACGCGATGGGATTCTGATACATCGCGCGCAGTTCTGCGGCGATTGGCTTAATTTTCTGCCAGCAGTACCAGAATTCCGCGCCGTTCTCGAAAAACATTTCGTCATCAATCAGCCCGCGGTTCACCATTCCGCAAACCATTTCCCAATAGCTGGTCATCATGCGGAAACTGACGCTGGCTTCGCTTCCCGCTGGATATTTGTGCAGCATTTCCTCGGTGGAATTCGCCCAGAATTTTCCCATGTACCATGCGCGCGCTTCACGCAAACGCGTTTCGCGCCGCAGTTCGTAAAATCTCAGGAGAAGATTTGCCTGGTCATGCGTTACTTGGCCCATCGCTCGCCTCCTTTTTTATTTCTTCCGCGTGATGAACTTCCACGTGTTGCACCCCCGTGGTGCGGATTCCTTCCGCCTCAAACCGCGCGCAGATTCGCCGCCGCAATTCGCGCGCTACATCATCCTGGCGGTTCGGCGCGGCACGCCA